>OCHN01000354.1_pt1 | contig 49822 bp, 77 predicted proteins | sample 1538911 | NCBI WGS metagenome assembly OCHN01 (sample SAMN04571736, study PRJEB22368) | human gut metagenome | biome: human gut; material: stool | host: Homo sapiens | place: Luxembourg | collected 2013-01-11 | reverse complement strand
TTTAGATGATGTTTGCGCCGGGACTTACGCCGGGGTTCTGGTCATGGAAGTGGAGCGTCTAGCGCGTGGGAATACGAAAGATCAGGGCGAAGTGGCGGAGGCATTTTCTATGTCAAATACCCTGATTGTCACGCCGACGAAAACCTACGACCCAAACAATGAATTTGATGAAGAATATTTCGAGTTCGGCCTGTTTATGAGCCGCCGAGAGTATAAAACCATCCGCCGTCGGATGCAGCGCGGCTTGATAGAATCTATCAAAGAAGGCAACTATGTGGGTTCCCTTCCTCCATACGGCTATGACATTATTCGGATAAATAAGAAAGAACGGACTCTGAAATTAAACGATCAGTCTCAGTACGTCAAAATGATGTTTGACTGGTTTGTCAATGAGGGACTAAGCTGCGGCCAGATAGCAAGGCGTTTGAGCGAGATGGGCATACCTACACAAACAGGGAAAAGCGAATGGAACCGAGCCACAGTAAAGGACATTCTGCAAAATACGCTGTACACAGGAAAGATCAGATGGAACCGGCGAAAGGTCTCCAAAGAGAAAGGTAGCGACGGGAGAACCGTCAAGAGAAAGCGCAGGCTCACACCAGAGGATTACATGGTTGTGGACGGAAAGCACCCGGCCATTGTATCACAGGAAATATTCGACAAGGCACAGACACTTTTTTGCGGACAGGTGCCGTTAAAAGCACAGACGACGATAACAAACCCATTCGCCAGACTCATGGTGTGTAAGCACTGCGGGAAGGGGATCAGCTACAATGATTTTGCACATCGCGGCGGACAAACTAAAGGCCGTATGTCTCACAGAACATCGCTGACGTGCAAGGTAAAATCGGCCCCATACGATGATGTTGTGGCTGCTGTGGCCGCTGCGCTGAGGGACTACATCAGCGACTTTGAATTTAAGCTGAACAACGATGAGGAAGCCCGGAAGAATAAGCAGCACGAGGAAATGCTACACTCGATGGACGTTGAACTGAATAAGCTCAAACAAAAGCGAGAGAAACTGTTCGACTTTTTGGAGTCCGGCATCTATACGAAACAGGAATTTATGGAGCGCAAAGGCGTTCTATCAGAACGAATTGAGGCCATGCAGGGCAGCATCGAGAATATCAAAAAGAGCCTCCCTCCACCCGTGGATTACAGGGAGAAAATCCTGAGAGTATCAGAGGCGCTGAGTGCGCTTGAAGATCCCGACGTACCGGCAAAGGCCAAAAACGACCTGCTGAAAACTGTCGTAAGAAAAATCGAATATGATTGCGTTGATTTTGGTAGGAACAAGGGTGGAGAAGTCCACCTGGACGTCTACCTGAAAGAATAGAAAAAGGCCCCCGGCAACTGCCAGGGGCCTTGCTTATAGGTCAATGTCCAACTCAACCGGGCAATGGTCGCTGCCCATAATGTCACTATGTATTTTCGCGTCTACGATCTTATCCTTGGCGCAGTCATCGACCAGGAAATAGTCAATCCGCCACCCCGCATTTTTCTCCCTGGCATGGAAACGGTAGCTCCACCAGGAATAGGCCCCCTCTTTGTCGGGGTACAGGTATCTGAATGAATCAGTAAAGCCAGCAGCTAAAAGATCCTGAAACTTCCCCCGCTCTTCGTCGGTGAAGCCTGCATTTTTGTGGTTGGCCTTGGGGTTCTTCAAGTCGATCTCGCTTGCTGCAACGTTCAGGTCCCCGCAGACAATGATAGGTTTTCGGCATTTTTCTGATTTGCATCCTGATGGTGATTCTTTAGGATAACCAGCAGGATAAAGATTAAGACGTGTCCTGGATATGCTCGACCAGGTACTTGATGATGTCGTCTGGGAGCTGTTCTCGGCGTAGCAGAGAAGCCACATTTTCCATGCCTCCCTGGACAACGGACGAGTTTGTAACATCTCCAACAATGATGTTGATATAGATGTTAATTGGTTCCTGCCGATCGTCTTTCATAATGTTCTCCAGTCTGCGTTTGACGGAAGGTACAGCGTAGGAACTTGTTTTTACAGACTATACCAAAATTCCCAACAAAAGTATACCCGAAATGGACAGAGGTATAAATTTGTTTATCTGGACACAAAAAAAGAGCCACCATTGAGGTGGCTCTTTCAATTCGTCAGTATTTATCCATTTTCGTAGGCATCCCGGAACGATTTGCCGAACGCTGCGATTCCAGCCGCTACCGCATTTACGACCTTAATCATACTGGCCGTGATGCTTTCAATCACCTCGCCCAGCTGGTGTGCGGCAGAAATCCAGTTCGTGCGATCCAGGGCATAGGCAAGGGTGTAGGCTTCCTCGTAGCTGCATCTGCCGCCTGCATTGGCCACCTCCTGCGCACACTCGTTCGCGTAGTTCCTACTATGGCCCTTGGCCATGAGCAGCTTGATATATCGCTTTTTAGTCATCTCGTTCCTCCATGAGGTTGTAGATCAATCCATAAAAGGATGCAATGCCCGCTGTTTGAGGCGACGCAATCCCGCAGAGCCACAAGATGTCGATGAAAAGCGTCACCCCGATAAATATTGCCTTTCTGCTCATAAACTTTTTCATTTACATGCCATCCCTTCTACTGGCCCGCCGTGCTGCGATCTCGGCACCGCAGGCCAGATAGCCGCAGCCATCGACCCACGAGTCCATGTGCTCAGGGTTGTAGATGATTCGAGCGATTTTCAGAAGGGCCATCATGCAGGCCACGTCGTCGCCAGAAAAGTCCCTGTCCTGGCAGTAGGCCGACCAGAGCCTAGCAATAGCAGAAAAGCTATCCTCCGGGGTCCCGTACTGTCCCTCTCGCTCGCCGCAGACGCACTTGCGGGCACCTTCCAGGATAGAGGCCCTAGTTTCAAGCTGCGACGCTTGCTGCGCGTTCTGCACGGGCTGGGAGATGATGCCCCACAGGTCCGAGATCAGGTCAGCCGCGTCATCCTTGAGCATCCTTTCACAGGCAGTCGTTCGGGGGCTGGTGTAGGGGCAGAGGCCACAAGAACGGCCAGAGCAAGCGTTCAGGGCTTCCAGCATCTTATGTACACGATCTTTCATCATTTACCCTCCAATTCACTGGCCCGGCGGAAAATTACGCCATCGGCCAGTGTTTCGTTGTTTATTCGTTTCTGCATCCCGCTGCGGGAGATGTGGTTTTTCTCGGCAGCTTCGGCCATGCTGCGGTAATAGGCGATCACAGTCCCCCACGGCTTGCATTTCGCGATGGGGCATCTGTTCTGTGGGTTTGTGCGGACCTCTTCGACGGGGCTATATCGCAGATTGTGTAAAGCACAGTTTGTGCGGTCCCCATCAATGAAAGTTACTCGCATACCCGCCTTCGGTCCGGCCATCCAAATGTCTCGCATTAAGATTTTCACGCTATACGTCTTGCGCATGAGCGTGATTTGCAGCTCTGGCGTCCGTTTGTGCAGGGTCATAAATGGCCGCAGGATCAGAGGCTCGTCCCGGCGCTTCTTTCTAGGGCCAGTAACACACCAGGAACGGATTTCACCGTGCCTAGATAACTCGTACCAGCCCTCGTATCCAGGGATGGGCCGCCATTGTTCAGCTCTTGTCATACGTCCTCCCGTTCCAGGCCGCGACGGCCTTTTCTTTGGTGCTGTGCGTCGCAGAGGTCGCGCCACACAGTTTGCATCGTACCCACCACATGGGGACTCTAGGATTGCGCTGCGAGTCGTGCAGCTCGGCCCCGCCCCCGCAAAAGGGGCAGGGCGTGATTTTCAACTCCATTATTTTCCCTCCATTTCTTCTGGGATGTTCATTTTATCTCCTTTCACCGCCGATATCTATACGTATTACCATTTTTACCCATTAGAGTGATGGTGATAGGCATTCCACTTGCATCTTGTGTGAAAGGAAGAAATCTAGCATTAGTTATGCATAAATCTTTCCCGCTTTCATGATTTTTCTCACACTTCACGCAATCAGCTTTTTCCTTGAATTGCGTTCCGCAAATCTCACACTGAAAAAGTTCGATTTTTTTCATTTTGTCCTCCTCTCTAACCGTGTCGATTCCAACACGGTTACTTAAAATCGTAGTGGTCGAATAACCAACGCAGTGCGCGTTGAAGATCAGCGCTAGACAGCCTCAAACACACTTCGTCAGACGTTGCAACACGTTCTATCGCGTTGGTCATGTCCGCGAAGGTGAACTTTTCACCTTCGTAGTACGACAGCCTGTGCTTTACGATGAATATGGCCATTTCCGTAGACATGTAATTAGTCGGGAATTTGATACAGTCGTCCATCGTTATCCGCCTTTCTGAACATCACCACCCGCACGATGTCGTAGACGTAGATTTCCGTGCTCTCAAACGGAAACTTCCCACAGTGTGGGCAGGTGATTGTGTCGATCATTTCTTCCTCCGTCAGCTCGTAGCCGCACCAATTTTGAGTGGTTTCGACTGCTACAGCTTCGTTTGAGTAAACGCCAACCTCGCACTGGACTTTGTAATCGCTTCCATCTCGTGCGAACGTGTTAACATAGAGCTCCTCGAACTCGCGGCCACATTTTTCACATCTCATCTGTCAGCCATCCCTTCACACAAATTTTTTGGGCGGCCTGGGCATATCCTGAGATGTTGGCCGCCAGAGGTGCAGGCAGTACGGATGGATGTTCACATACTCGCTGCGGGGCGGATGGAACTGAACAACAGCTTCCTCGTCATAGAAGAACATGTGCTTGATCTCGCACATTTCAGCCCAGGTGGGCGGCGTGGCCCGTTTGCGGTTGCAGGGACTCACGCTGACGTGCTCCCATCCTCCGCCGTTACTGGCGATACAGAAGAACGTTCTTCCGTTGATGTACACTTTGAAAGCACCATTGCCGGAATCGCCCCGGCGGTGGTAGTAATCACGCTCGGTTTGCGTGTCCCGGTACTTCTCCAGGTAGGTCAGGTCTTTCATTCCTTGCCCCCCTTAATCTCCACGCCAGCCCTCTTTAGCATCCAGGTCAACGGGGTATTGTCACTGTCTCCGACATATCTACCCTTGGCATCGTAATACAGATACACATCATGTCTAACGGCCTTGATCCCAGTGTAGTCCTCAAGCAGTCTGTGATAGCCATCGGTTCCTGCACTTTCCAACTCGCTGAGCTGGGCGCAAGTGATAGATTTTTCAACCATTTTCCGATCCTCCCTTTTTAGTGTAGTGGTTCCCATCGCGATCCATCCCCCTGGACAGCAGCTCGTTATAGCTGGGCCAGTGCAGGCGCTCGTAGAGAATAGCCTGGGCCTTGAGCGCGGCAGCTGTGGCGCAGCCCTGCGCGTTCTTGCGCAGGGCCAGCGCTTTCAGTTCAGGCTCGGACAGCTTTCTAATGTCCATAGCTTACGACCTCCACAATCCCGGCGTTCTTGATCTTCCGGGCACACATCATGCAGGGGGCGGCGGGGATCTCGTTTCCTTGGGCATCTTCTCCCCACAGGTAGAGGGTCGCGCCCAGGGCCTCCCGGCCAGCCTGGGAAATGGCATTGTCCTCGGCGTGGACTGCCACGCACTTCTCGTACTGTTCCCCATGGGGGATGTTGTGGGCAGCTCTCCAGCACTCCCCTACATCACAGCAGTTCGGTTCGCCTCTGGCCGCACCGTTGTAGCCGGTAGCAATGATCCTGTCGTCCTTGACAATCACAGCGCCATAGTGGCGACGGATGCAGGTGCTACGGCGGGCAACAGCGCGGGCTATGAACAGGTAATAATCGCGCTTGCTGATTCGTTTGAACTCCATGCCGCCCTCACAGTCTACACCGCTTGGTGCTGTTGCGCCCGGTAATAGGGCAGCGGCGGTTGTTGCCATAAAAACAGCGATTGCAGAACGCTCTATGGCTGTCGCGGGGATAGTTGGTGGTGGGGTTCTTCTTGCTCACCTTGACGGTGGCATGGGCAGCTTTCTTCTGGGGCGGGTTCTTTTTCTCTTTCATTGGGGTACCTCCTGATAGATCACACGAAATAGCCAAGGCCGACTTCGTTAAGTAATTCGTTTTCCTTCTCGCGATGGAGAAGATAGCGTATGTATTGCGCTCGGTTCATTCCCAACTTTGCTGTGATGTTCAGGATGAACTCGAACTCTTCCGCATCCAGGGCAATGCCAACGTAGTATGGGCGGCCCTGCGTCCGCTTGTCGGGCGTGGGAGTGCTTTGCTTGGGCATCACTTCACCCCCTTCTTTGGCCCTTGTACTGAGGTCAGGCCAGCTTCGTCCCTCCAGCGGATCACAGTATTTACGCTAACCCCGTAGCGCTTAGCCAGGGCTTGCAGCGTGTTCCCCTTAAACACCCTCTTGAATCCCTTCGGCATCGGGATTTTGACCATCTCCCTGGTGCCTCTGGAGGTCTTGCCGACTCCCATGCGTTGCAGCTTAGCGCAGTGGCCGGTCTTGCAGGTTTCCGCTTGGCAGTTTAGGCAGGCAGCCACCACTTCCGGCCTGTCCTTGTGGTGAAGGTATAAGCTCCTGAGTTCTGGGGCCTCCGGTGTAGCGGGTGCGTTCAGCCACGGCCTGTGCCCCTCCGTCTGGATTCGGACGCCGTTTACTCTCAGTCCCATTTCGCCCACGGACTCCTCTCGTAGCAACGTCGTTGCATCCGCTCGAATTTCGCAATGGCCTGCTCCGGGTCCACATTCAGCCCAAGGGCAATGACACATGAGATTACGTCGGTAAGCTCTTCAACCACCATCTCCATGGCTTCTGCCTCAGAAACAGGTGTGGGGTTCTCCCCTCGCAGGACACGGGCCATTTTGAGGGCTGCATGAGTTAATTTGGAGCACTCCTCAGCCAGGGCTTCGTACATTGTAGAATCGCAAAGATATACACCAAAGCCCTCCCACACGTTCATTTCGTCAGGGATCTTCATGCTGTTCGCTCCTTTCTCCCTGCCCGCCTGGCCTTATAGGCGCAGACAGGGCAGATATAAATCTTTTCTCCGGGGTAGATGCAGCTCACGTTCCACCGCTCCCCGCAGCGGCGGCAGAGGCGATAAATCGCGCCCATCACATCACCTGGAACGGGATACCGGCCCGGTACAAGGCCATGTTCAGCAGGGCTTTGCGGGACTCTTCCTCTACCCGCTTACGCAGGGCAGCTTCGGCCTTGCGGGCCTCTTCCTCTCGACGGCGCTGTACGTTCCGCTTCATGGCGGGGCGCAGGGCATCTAGCAGGGCGTCCATCTCAGCTTGCGCGGCCTCGTTGTGCCGCGCCTTGATTCTCTGTACTGCGTTCATAATGGTTCCTTTCTCCCCGTATGCCCGGTAGGTCAGGCTATGTCCGGTGATTACTTCTCGAAAACTCTGCGGGCTGCGATTTCCGCGTTGGGGGTGAGCTTGCGCTGCCATGCGCTGTTCGTGGGGGACCAGCGGAAGCCGTTCTGTTTCAGCTTGGCGCGGGTGGCCTCGTCGGGTTTCTCGTCAAAGAGAATCTGGAGTCGGTCAGCTTCCAGGTTGCGGACGATCTCGCCGCCGTCGAACTTGATATTTCCTTCGGGCTGGCCCTGTTCAGAGGCCCGCTTGTCCAACTCGTCAAGCCGGGCCTGCACCCGCTTGATCTTGCCTCGCAGACTGGTCAGTTGGAAGGAAGGGAAGGGAGTTTGTGCAAAGGGCGGAGAGTCCAGGATGGCTTGGTCAAACGATTCAGCGCATTGGTCGGAGATGTTGGGGAAGCCCTTCATGGTCTTGTGCTTGCGGTAATGGGCGTTCATTGCTTTCTCGGACTCCAGCTCATTCTGGAGTTTGTTCAGCTTGTCGGTCAGAATCTCGCGGGCGTGGGGGTCGGCCAGGTCCACAGGGCCAGACCCGATTGACTTAATTTTTTCCAGGATGCCCTTGATGGTTTCGTATTCCTTCCACAGGGCATCCTCGCGGGCGTTCTGCTTGTTTTTCTTCCTGACCGGGAAGTTGGCAGGCCCGCAGATCATCACGCTGGGACAGCTTGCCGCATTGCGGTTGTAGGCGTTCGTCCACTGAGCCAGCTTGTAGGCGTAGGTGTGGAGCAGCGCGTCCAGTTTGTCGTGATAGTAGGGGCTGACCTCTCTCTTCTTGGACTCCACCAGGCTGGCAGCCTCGTCCACGGCGGCGCGATAGCCAGCCGTGGCGCTGTTGAGTTTGTAGTCACTCATGGATTTCATCTCGTGGGCAACTCTAGCGATTTTCTCGTCAATTTCGTAGTAAACCATCTCTTTCTTCCTCCTCAATCCATCTGGTAGTACATTCCGGCGTCGTAGCCGGAGAGTTTCAGGGCCTCGGCCATAGCCTCGGCTGCCTTGGTTCTGGCGTTCCCTTGGTACCGGCTGCGGATAGAGAAGACATACTTCTTGGAGCCGAACAGGGTCCAGGTCGAACAACCAACCCCAGCGGCCTTGGCCGCCTGCTCCACCTTGTCGCGCTTCCATCCGCGAAGGTCCAGGGCCACAGCATCAAAGTTGCAGGTTCCCCCGTCCTCTACGTTGGCGGCAACTTCCAGCCCGTGGGCTACGGCTGCTTCCAAGTCCTTCGCCAGGTCGGCGTACTTTCCGGTCAGCGGTGAGATGTGGTAGGTCTTGAGCAGGTGCTTGAAATCCGCGATTGCCTGGGCCTCGTCTGTCGTGCGGAGCTGAGTGTACTCGAACGAGTAATCAGGGGACGCCATAATCGTCTCGTACAGGCCAGGCTCCAGCTCTACGGTGGACAGCACGGCGTCCTGGCCATTGCTCAGGGTGATGCATTTGAAACGGATCTCTTTTGACATGGTGGTTGCCTCCTGTATCAGTATTTGTAGTAAACAGCAGGGTTGCCGCTTTCATCGGTGAAATGGTACCAGCGAGTTACACCATCGCGGCACCATCCCATGCTTTCTACCTCTACAAGGGCCATAATGCCTGCTGTCATATCCCCGGTGCTGGCGAAGTACGTTGACTCATTGCGGACTTCGTCCAGTGTCATCTTCCGTCTCTTCATTTTGCTCACCCCCTCCCCATGACATAGTGGCGTAGCTGGCTGTCTTCCGGGGCGTCCTGGTCCAACCAGGCGTTGAAATCCACCGGATACCTTCGCTCGATCTCGTCCATGAGCCAGCCGCGAATTGTGGGACACTGCGGGTCCTCCAGGTGTTCCGTGAACTCCCAGGCCGTGAGCAGCTGGTCGTCGGTCATGGTCCGCAACTTCTTCGGGGCAAAGGTTCTGTTCTCGTCAGGGGCAGTCTCGCGGTGGACACAGCCGGTCCAGACTTGTTCGTTGGTTCCGGCGCAGTCGGTGGGATAGTTGGCGCATTTCTCGCACATGGGGTTCAGCTTGAAGTCGGGGGCTTCTTCTGCGGCAGCCTTGGGCGCTTCCTGCACCTCTTCAGCCTCGATGGGGGCCTCGGACCCCTGCTCAGTTTCGTATTTTGCTTTTGCGTCTTTCAGGCGGGGAAGCACGTCAATAACTGCGCCGTTTTCGTCTGTAACCTCGAAGACGTTCTTCCATGTACCATTGATTTGGCGGTCAACGCTCGTGATCGTGATCTTCCCATCCTCGCGGACGTATCTGGAGAAAAAGGCAACATTGGGTTGCTTCTTGAATTTCATGGGGACAGTGGCAGCTTTCTCAATGGTAGCCTCTTCGGGGGCATCCTCGGCGTCCGCAGAGAGGACGGGGCTCATGGAGTAGCGGCCCAGGGGATAGATGCTCTCGGCATTGCGGATCTCGGAAGTCTTGGCGTTCACGCGGCAGGTCTTGGTTTCCTGGCCGTCGCTGATAGTGATGGTCTTGGCGGTGCGCTTGACCACGGTATAGGTCCAGACACAATCGTGGTCGCCGATGCTTCGCATGGTATAGGTCTTTCCAACCTCAAAAGTCTTCATGGTATTTCCTCCTTCTCGCGGGGTTGTGACCGCACCCTTTCGGGTCCCGCATTACCAGCCCCGAAGGGCTGTCACTCTGCGTCTTCTTCGTCGCTTTCCTCAAAGCTGGTTTCATCGATGTTGCCATAGGTGTATCCGCCGTCGTTCTTGATGAAGATTTCGGTGTCTTCGTCGAACTGTTCCAGGTATTCGATCAATTCCTGGACCGTCATCGTGTGCCCGCATTGATCTGGGCTGTAGCCGTTGCGGCGTCCTTCAATGTAAAGTCTCATTTCTGTTTCCCCCTGATTGTTCTTTTTTGTATCTCATTTGTTCCTTCTAGCGCTATAATACAACGACAGAACAGAATATGCAATAGTTTTTACACCAAAAAGAACAAATCGACTAAATGCACAAATTCCCAATGTTTGTATTGTTAAAAGCGCATATATTGGAAAGAAGGGTACAAAAAAAGAGGGCCACCCGCATGGGGCAGCCCTCTCTTCGTTAGGTGATATTCGGTTAGATGACGTTGTAGTAGACGCCGCCAGCGTTGGAGTTGATCTCCACATCTACGCTGTTCATGGTGGGCCGCTTGCCCACAACAACGGCGTTCTGTGCCTGGATTGCGGTAGCTCCATAGCCGCCGTTGACGGTCAGGCCGTCCAGGGCGACGAAGGTTCCCTCGCTCTCGTTCATCCCAACAGCAGCGGTCAGGTTGCCGCCGATGTGCGAGACAGTAACATTACGCATGACCAGTTTGTTGGTGCGGACCAGGTACGCGCCAAAGGCCACGGTCTGGATGTTGCAGCTCTCGACGCGGATCACCCCGCAACGGGTGGGATAGATACCATGGGAAGGATTCTGCCCGCCAGCAGGCCCGACGTTTACGTTGGACACGTTGATGGTGGCTGTGCAATCCTCCATCAGGATGCCCAGGAAATTCGCCCGCCCGCTATATGCGCCGCTGGTTTCGATGGTGATAGGGCCACCATGGAAGCCTCTCAGCACCGCCTTCTCGGCGTAGTCCCCAGCATCCACCTGGAGACGGCGGGGGCCGATGCTGAACTTCGGCAGGCTATCGACCAACGCCTGGAGCGTCTTGTGGTTCCGGTTCGGGCCACAGACGTAGATACTCTCGCCGGTGTTGCTGTTGTACTGCGGGACGCTAGTAAGATACTGGGGGTGGGAGTGCGTGGCCGGAGCATACGTGCCGTCGTGGTTGTGGTTGGCGGGTGCAGCAGCAGCGGCCAGCGCTCCAGCAATGGCAACCTCGTTGCGTACTACGTCAAGGGCAGCCACCAGCTCGTTGATGGCGGCCACTGCGTTGGTTTTGTCCACGGTGCCCAGCCCTGCCAGGTCCCCGACCTTATCCTCCAGTCTGGAGCCGGTCTGAATCGGCTCCCAGGTAGTCCAAAGGCCGTTTGCCATGGTACGGATATAGGTCTTGCTGTCAACGAAGCTGAACGCCAGCTGCTTCACCCAGTAGTTGTAACCATCCGGGTAGGCGATGACCAGGAAATACATGAAGCCGGATTCAGGGGCGTTGAGCGTCCCATAGCCATGGAAAAAGCCTGTGGTCCGAAGCTCGTCCATGTCTGAGACAGCAAGTTGAGCTGCTTTCGGCAGCGCGGCGTTTGCGGCTGCCAGTGCGTCGTCGATCAGCTGGGCAGTGCTTGCCTCAATATCGCCCTTGTGATACAAGGTGTTGTCGTCGATCTCAGGGGAGAAATTCGTAGTGCTCATAGTACAAACCTCTTAACCTTTCATGCGGGCCTTGCTGCTGCCCCATCAAGCCAGGGGCATTGATACAAGGCGATACGTGATCGTGATTTCCTTCGCAACAGAGACGCCCTGCCGGTAGAATACGGCATAGTCCCCGATAAGCTCCGCGATTACGGTAGCAACCGGAGACTCGCCGTCTGCCGTAGATGCCAGGATTTCCAGCCGATAGGACGTCTTTGACCGGTTCGTTATGTAGGCCGACAGGTCCACCACCGTCTTGGCGGCAGAGGCGGCCAGCGTCGCGGACATATTCGCGCTGCCTGCCTGCCGCTTGAATTTAGTCTCGCTGGATTCGCCGTCGGTATGGATTACCTGCGCGGCTGTGGTTTCCGGCAGCAGTCTCCGGCCCTTGTCGTCCTCCAGCGCTCCGGACATGATTGTGGTCTCAGCGTTTGCCATGCGTCCACCCCCTTTCGTGGCTCAGATTCCCCACCCAGTGTTACGCCTCGGCGTTCGTATCGACCTCCGGCAGACCAGCTACGCTGGTCAACACGGATACGATGCCGGACAGGACAGCAGCCGAAACCACCATAGGCCAGTTGACGTCGCCCAGAGCGGCAGCTGCACCGATACAGCCGATAGCTGTCTGCGCTACGGTTTTGGTCGCACGGATAGCTGCGGCCCTCCACCATGCTTTGTTCGTCAGGTTCATGGATTCCACCCCCTTTCTCACAGGAAGTCGTTTTTCTCCATCCTCGTGCGGTAGGTGCGCTCGATATGGGCGATGGAGAGAGTCGCCTTATCGTTCGGGAACTCAGGATGTCGCGCACAATAGCGGTTGTACTCGGTAATGTCCTCCAGGATCTCGTCGAAGTGTTCCTTCGAGTGGCGTTCCCCCTGGAGTATTTCGTCAGCAAAGCGTAGGATTCTCACTCGTGCGCGTTTGGCGTTGCGCTGGTTATCCTCGTGGATATGAGTGGAGAGGTCGTTCGAGATTTCGTCCAGCTTCTCCCGAACGTCCCCGTTAATCTTCTTCCCGACCCATCGAAAAAACGCAGTCCAAGGACAGATTTTGATGGGTACGATCTCGACCACAACGGAAGAGGCCAGCAGGGTCGCTAGGCCGCCGATCAGCTTGCCGCCATACTCAGCCAGCCAGCCACTCACAGCAGCCCCCCACGGCCCAACACAGCGGCCAGCTCGTCCCGTTTGACGTAGCCCTCAGGCGCAGAACCGTTCACAAGGCCCTTTTTAGTGGCCTCGGACCAGTGCCCTTCCTTCTGGCTCCATTCGGGTTCTGCTTGCTTGGCTGCATAGGCCATGGCTTCGGCCATGATGCTGTAACACATCTCAGGTGTCAGCTGTTCGACAAATTTCTTGATGTCCATGTCGTCACCCTCTTCTTTCTCTCTGTCATTGGTGCTGTTGCTCATTTCCTTCACAACGTCCGCCCGGAACGTGTCCATACTCTTTCCGTGCTTCGGGAACCAGTGCATTACGTCGACGTGGTTGGATGCAATGCCGCGCTTGTTCCCCTCGCTGTGGCAGATGATAACGCCGTCCTTCTTGGGGTCCAGCTTGTACAGCTTGCAGAGGTAGGCGGTCAGCTCGACAGCCTCCCGGTACACCTTGCGGAAATACGCGGGGTCGGACAGACCGTCCTCGCAAATCTCGAACCCGATGTACCCCATGTTGTTGGCGCTGCCCTTGGAGCCAGTGCCGCTGTGCCAGCCTCGCATAGCCCAGGGAAGCGTCTGGTATGTGGCGATAGAACCGTCGGCCAGCTTGCCAATAATGGCATGGACACAAACCTTGCGGCCACCAGGGCGCGGCTGGTTGAAATGGTTCCCGGCGTTGTTGGTCCCCAGTAGGCCGTCGTCCGGCTGGACGTAGCGTCTGAGGTTGGGGTTGTTAGCCCCGGTGCTGTGGACCATCACGCCAATGGGAGTGATAGGTACCCCTCTGATATAGCACTCATTTTTCGTCAGGATCAGCTTATGGAGGTTCATGCTATCCCATCCTTTCTATTTCTTCCGGTCGAGTATCCAGTCCGAGATTTTGTGCATCAAATTTTCGAGCTTGATAGCCACGACCATGAGGACAGCCCAGGCCAGCGTGTATTGTGGGCAGATTTGCCCCAGGATGTTGCCGGGTAGATTAGAGTAGTCCCAAACGCCCAGGCCGAGCCATACGTTGAGGATCAACCCGGCGGCCAACTCTAGCATCGTTGCAATGGCGGTACCAATTACCACCTGCAACCACAGGGGCGGCGGCTTGGGTCGTTCGTCCAGCAGCCCAGCACAGACGAAGATCACCGCCGCCAAGGGCAGCATCGTCCAGTGAGTGTGCCCCCGCCAGGCTATCTCGATTAGCAGATAGATGCAGCCAGCCAGCAGGCCGAACACACAATGCAGGGCGATATTATGCCACCGGCATATCATAGTCCCAGACAACGGTGAGGACCCCCTTTGCAGTTTTCGCATCGCGGATAGCCACCTCGGCGGCCTGCTGGACAGAGACTCGCGGTTCCACATAGTCGGAAATGGCAAGCGCGAGGGCGCACAGCCCCTCGTAGGTCCACTCCGTACACTCGTCGCCGGTGGTGTTCCATTTGAGCTGGCGCTTCACCCCGGCAGCCTGAGCCACCTGCTGAACAGCAATGGTTGACGTCAACTGTGACTGTTTTTCCTGCGTCACCGCGTACTGGTGGCCGTCTGTCCAGGTCAGCGGATTTTCAGCAAGCCACTCAGCAAGGGCAGTCTTGCTCTCTGTGATGCGCTGGCCCCGCATATCATCCAGGGATGCCCCAGCACCGGCAGCCTGCCGTAGCAGGTCGTCGAACTGTTCAGCAACGCGCTCTTGCAGGTCTTCACCGTCCGGAACCTCTACGGTAAATTCATCGTAGACCCAGCCGGTTCGTTCGCCCACTGTTTCCTCAACCGGGTTCAGGCAGAAGCGCACCAGCGCTGTTCCCGGCTTGTTCGGGCAACTTTCTGCCGTCCATTCGGGCGGCTTTACGTCTCCGTGTACTCGCACGTCGAATCACTCCCTTCAAGTGTTTGATGCCAACAGGCCGAATGTAGCGGTCTGTCAGCGTTTTCTTGGCGCATACCTTCAGGCGTCCGATTCTTGCCATGAGGCCCTGTGCCATTTTCTCCGAGATGCCGTTGTGCTGCTTGCGCTTTACGGCGCGTCTGCACTGCCGTGTAAAACGCAGGCAGGGACGCTTGCGTAGGATGATGCAGGTTCGGCCAAACCGGTACCCAATGGCATCGACAGCGCGTTTCGATACAGGGAATACGGCCCAGTCTCCCTTGAGGGAAAGCCCTATCGTCTTGAGATAGGAACTTGCCGCTTTCAGCGCCTTGTGCAAGGCCCTCTTACTGCGGGAGAACAACGTTACGTTGTCCATGTATCGCACCTCACAGGTCACACCCTTCTGCCTGCAAAGCACCCGGTCCAGCCCTTCCAGGTAGAAGTTGGCAAGCCATTGGCAAATATAGTATCCGATTGCGAGACCATCCTGAATGATGCTCATCACAAGCCGAACGAAGCGCCGGTCTTTGATCTTGTGTTCCAGAGCCTTTCTTACACCGTCCGGCGGGATGCTGTCATAGAACTTACGGACATCACACTGAGCGGCGTATTTACTGCTCTTCGTGCGTCGCTGCACCATGCGCCCGATTTGTTTCACGGCTCTTGCGCCACCTCTGCCCGGAATACTGGCACACGACCAATGGTGCATGCCACGCATCAGTACGGGTTTCATCGCCCGAACGCACAGCCAATGAACACAGGCGTCAGGGAAGAACGGAACGACTTTGATTTCACGCCACTTCCTGGAGCTTTGGTCGTAGACCTGTTTGATTTTCGGCTTCGTTGGAACAAATGCATCCGTGTCCAGCATAACGAGCAGCTTTTCGGCGTATTCGTCGATGTTTGCCAGCACCCGCCGCACACTGCGGCGATTTTTCTTTCTCTTGCTGGCAAGAAGTATCGTTTCTTTGATAAATGCCATGTTCAGCATTTTGTTATAGAGGAATCCAACTCTCTTAGGAATACTAGCACTTCCTTTTTACCTGCGGGGCCGTTCGAGAGTTTACCTACTAGGCCCCGTCCTCTGGGTATGATTTTCATCGAGGGATGAGGGAAAGCCTGCGCAATGAGACGATTCAAATTTGTTGGAAAAAGTAGACGCGCAGAGATGTTCGAGTTCGAGTTCGACGACGTGTTGTTCGCGTTGAAGTACAGCAAGCCCGCGTTCGAGCCGTTGTTCCAGTTGCCACCCACCTGGAGTACGTGCCACCCGGAAGACGAGTTGGCGTCGAGCGCGGAAGCATCCCCACGACGCGCAGACAGTCCCTTAATTTATTTCGTTGTTAAAAACCGCTTTGCAAAGCGCCGGGGGTTGCGACCCCCGGTCCCCCGGAGGGGACTGTGTTCGGCTACGCCTCACACAGGAGACGCGCAGAGACGTCCGAGTACGAGTTCGACGACGCGCTGCTCGCGCTGAAGCACAGCAAGCCCGCGCCCGAGCCGCTGCCCCAGCCGCCACCCACCCGGAGAACGCGCCACCCGGAAGACGAGTAGGCGTAATCTGGGATGAACGTGGTCTCTGAGCCACCGACAGTTTTCGGAATCAGCAGGCCGTTGTCAGTTACTGTCAGGTCTTTAATCCACCCAGAAGCGGGCAACGTCCCAATTTGCGTGTATCCAGTCGTGGTGTCGTCAGCGTATTTGGAAGGGTCGGTGCAGTAGTAGGCCGTCGTGCCACTGGCGTTGAAGCCGTCCACCCATTGGAAGACATTGCCCCACAGGTTTTCAATCCAGCGGTACTGGACGGCGGTACTGCCGTCATTACCAGCACCGCGGCCAGTGTGATACGTCATGCTGTCAGTTTCACCGGAATTGATAGCGGAGTTGTTGCTATCAACGTAGCCTCTGCCGATTTTGCTCTGCGTGTCCCAGTCTGCAAACTCCACAATGTAGAGCCAGATGAGGGCGCAGTAAGTGGCAAAGTCGTATAGATGAAACTTAGTTGAGCCAATGTTTTTTACGCCTTTCCTGAAATCAGTTCGCGTACAATTAACCCACGGAGACGATTTTGTCATGCTGCGACAATAATCATTTGCTGCGTGGTACTTTCCTACATACTTTCTACTACCGGGATGCTTGGTAAATCCAGTCTTTGGATTATCCGAAATATAAAAATACTGCTTCGTACCGCTGCGTTTTTGCGCTACATAAAATTCAGGAATAAACACCATGGTTTGGGTGTTATTACGTGAAAATCCACTGTCGCCTTTCCATGCATCCACCAAACCATTTGGGCTTAAATTGCACTCCTTCATCCCGTTCCACGGTGCGTAATTGTCGAACGGCGAACTGCCGACTCCCGTGCCAACTGCCGGAACTGGTTCGGTGGTGACATCCTTAGTCACAAAACCGTAGGGGTCAGAGGTTTTGGTCAAGCGGGTCAGGGCGGTGGAGCTGTTGGAGGTATCCCAACAGACGCCGAATACTGCCGCGTAGTCCAGGGTCAGGTTTTTGCTCTGGCCGCTTGTGGTGATCTCTACGGTTCCGGTGGCGGTGTTGCCGTCCTTGGTTGCGGTGATGGTCCAGGTTCCAGCTTTGCCGACGGTGAAGATCGCTGTGCCGGTGCTGGTTTTGGTCAGGATGGTGGCACCGCATACGGCGGTCACGGTAGAGCCGCTGTCCACGGTGACGATGATGGTAGCCTGGAACTGCGTCAGAGCTAAAGACAGGGCGGTGAAATAGTCCAGAGTTGCGATCTCTGCCGTGTAGGTCGTGCCACCGACAGCAGCAGACACGGTGTACAGGGTATTCACGCCCATCACAGGAACGACAGCTTTCAAGGTGCTGTCCACCACTCCACTGTAATTCTCCCCGCCGCCGCTCAGCGTCCATGTCGCGCCTTGGAACACAGCCTCGAAGGTGATGGTGATTCGGCTGCCTCCAACAGGGGGCAGTTGATCCTTGATCAGTTTCCCATCGGCATCCAGCTTCGCCGGACCGTTTGGCTTGCCCAGCGTAGAGGATTTGATAGCCCCAATCTGGTCACAGGTGACGTTATGCGGGTTATTCTGGTTCCCCGTGTGGGTATCAAGGTTGCTCTGCACAGCAGCCGCCGCGCCTTTCTGGTCGGCACCTGCCTGCTCGGCTGTTACACCGTGGGGGTTGTTTTTGTCGCTGGTGTGCGAACTCAGGTAGGTTTGTGCCGATTGCTTTACCCCAGTCAGCAGTGCGCTCAGGCCCTCAACGAGGGCGGCTTTCGTCGCGGGGTACAGGTCGTCCTTGCTCCCGCTCTTATCCTTGTAGTGCAGTAAATTATCTTCGTCAAACCATAGGGCAGGCCCGGTTGCCGGTTCGTCTCCGCCGACCTGCACCAGGACGTGACGGTTGACGTCTTTTTTATGTGCCACGAAATCAGAGATGTGGTCCTGGGCGGTCTTGCCCTCGTCGCACGTTACACCTCTGGCACAGGTTTTGACGTCAGTCTCGGTTTCGGTTCCGGTCTCCTTGTCCTTGATCGTGAGTCTTGTAATTGGTCTAGTATCAGCCATCCTGGCCCCTCCCTTCATTCAAATTTCAAGCCGATTTCTTGTGTCACCTGGAGAGTGACGCTGTTTTTCTCCTTGAAGTACAGGAACCCGGCTTTTCTTTCGGCAACAGGAATGTCTTCGCCGATGGGGATGACCACCAGGCCGCCCCCAAGGTCTGCGATTTGCTCCCTGGTGACATACACGTCACTGGCAATGGTGAGGTTGACCTGTGCCGTGTTGCCCACCCAGCAAACAAGATCCATTTGGCGCTCCACGACGTGCTCCGTGGAGTACGCCCGCATGAGGTCCGCCGTGCTGCCAGCGTTGCCGTAGGAGTACAGAGTCTCAGCCGTCTCGCTCTTTACTGAGCCGTCCTCGTTGAGATAGACACCTTTGGCATACAGGGCCAACTCGCGGAAATAGAAATCTTTGGTGACGTCCTTGTTGGAGTACACACCGCCGAAGACGCACTTGCCGTCAGGCGTTCTTTGGGCCTTGTTGATGGTCAGGCTTTTCACTGGCGTTATGACTGCGGTCAGACTCGCCGGTGCCGTGCCGCTGGGCAGGGACCCGCTGCCGATCACAATTCTGGTCGGCGTGAAAACCGCCCCGGCCAGACAGTCCGCGTGAAGGATGCGGCCAGCATCAGTGATGACGTTGTTCGCAAAACTTCCCATGTTTCACGCTCCTTTCAGGCCAACGGCTTTGCGCCGATGGCATAAACGTCCTTGCCGGACTCGTGAATCGCTACGCCTGTGTATAGATTCATCTGCCCGGTCAGGGAAATAAAAACGCCGTCCAGGATGGACGACGCACGTTTTACTTTTTCCAGCAGGTTCAGAAACTCCAGCAGCTTCTCGTTGGTGAGACTAGGGTTGGTCGAATACACCCGGAAATGCCCAGGCTCCCCGTCGTAGTCAAACCACTCGGCAATGTAGCCGTCGCCAAAGTAACTATGGATGACGGACTCAACGGCCCACTTGGTCCCCAAATGCCTGTAAACATCCATGGAGTTTTTGATCAGGTCGCGCTTGGTGTCCAACGTAGCGCCCATGTCATACCACAGGACGTTAAGCTCTACGGCCAGCTCGTCAAGCTCAGTCTCGGCCAGCTCGTCGATGTGGTCCCAGGTGGTCAGCACCTTCATGGATTCGGCGAGACTCGGAACGATGCTGTCAAGGCCGTTCGAGAGGCCAATAACGGCACTGTCTTCCCGCATGAACTGAGGCAGCAGCTTCCTGAAATCGAGATCCGAAAGTTTCACAGTTCAGCCCCCCTTACCCTACGATAATGGCGTGGGTAACGGTCACGCTCCCGGATAGCTTCGCAACCTCGTTCTTGCCGACAGCGGTATAGACCGGGCCAGTAATATCCATGCGGAAAGCGCCGGTCAGCTTGTACTCGGCCAGGGACGTGAGAATCAGTTCCCGCAGCTTATCGGGGTTTACGTCCCGGTCAAGGGCGGACTGCTGCCATTCGTTGTACTGGTCGATTGCCCCGCCGTCAGCTTCAATAAGCTGGATGGTAGACGCCTCGTTGTCCTTGGTGACGTAATACTTGATGTTCACCGTGTAATCGACAGTCTCAGGGACCTTTGCCGTTACGGTGTCAGTCATAGGCCGCACGTCGTCCTGGGAGACAGCCGCCTCGATCTTTTCCAGGGTTTCCTCGTCGGGCAGCTCGCCGCCCTTCATAAGCGCGTAAATATCCACGACATTGGCGCTGGGCACGTCAATGGATACGTCGATAATGTCAGGATCAGCAGACAGAGCAAAATACCTGTACGCACTCTCCGGCCCCGCCGTGGACAGCTTGGCATAGGACAGGCTGATACGCTCCCGGAATCTGTTGTCGCCCTCCTCGGTGTACGGCTCCCCATCATCTCCACCAGTCGAAATCGTGGTGTTTTTGGCCGATGCAATATAGGGGATCAGGTCAACCAGCGTCCCGATGGTTCCGGGAGTAAATCCGTTGTAATTACTGCCGCCCTCCGTGCAGACGCCCAGCAGGTCAACGTAGGTCTCCCCCGCCTGCAAAACTGCAGTTTCTTGGGTGGCGAAGTATACGCTGCCGTCGGTCGTCACGCGGGTTCCAGCCGGGATAATGACGTTCTCCGTCAAGGCAGCATCCACAGCAAACCGGAAGGTCGCATGGGCTTGCGCCGGGGCGGCACGTTCCACTCGGTAGAACATGTCCCCGATAGCATCCAGGACGTAGCCACGGGCGTTCTGGAGCGTCCGCTGCTTCATTTTGTCGTTGAACTCGTTGTACAGGGATACCAGGACAGCAACCAGGGCCTCGCCGAAGATCCGGCGCTCGTCGCCGGGGTACAGAGGCTCGTCGCAGTAGTCCATCAGGTTCCCCACAATAGCGGTGTAGAGTTTTGCGCTGTCGGTCTCCACGAAATTATAGTCTGTCGCCATGCGCGTCACTCCCTTCTGTCAGATTTCAGTCACGGCAGCGACGACCCGGAAGTCTCCACGCTCACGGTCCAGCCCGTAAACGTCCAGGCTGTCGATCTGTGCCCGTGGCTCGTAGTTCTCAATGCAGAACTCAGCATCCTGCAAAATTTCCGCCTCTGCATCCAGGGCGGGCTTGTCCAGGCTGCGGGCGTCAATCCCCTTGACTCGCTCGTAGGGGTTTTCCCCCCGGAAAATCCGAAGCAGGTTCTCCGCGCACAGGGCAACGTCCCCGTTTCCGCTTCCTCGCATATCCTCGCCCCCTTTACTTCTTCTTCGTTGACTTTGACGACGTGGTAGGCTTCGACGTTATGGCCTGCGTTTTCTGACCGGCCTTGGTCGATGCAGTAGTCTTTTTGCTGGCAGATGCATTGGTCGTGGTCGCAGTGGAGTATTCCTCGAATTTCAGCGAGATTGTGCAGCCGATCATTTCCCCCGCCGGGGTGAACATGGTGTCTGAGACGTCAAAAGACTTTAGGGTGAACTTCGGCCCAAACTGTTTGCCGTTCAGCAAAAACGGCCAGGTTTTGCCGATCTGCGCTTTCCATTCGGCTATCTGGCCCAGTGGATCAGTGCCCAGGGCGCGGAGATACCGCGTGGACAGCTCCAGCGGTTGCAGCTCCAGGCCCTGCGTGTTGGTCGGCGGCGTCCCGCTGGTATCTGAGTTGGTATCAGACTTGAGCGCATAGCTTGTTTTGAAGTCTTCCAGGGCAACGACCTTAGAGGCAGAGATGATAAAACCTTTCGGCCCCCATCGTGCAGTGTATCCCATAATGTCCCCCCCTTACTGCGGCCCGGACGTGGAACCGCCGCGAGAGTCTGTGTGCGTATGACTGCCAAGGGACACGCCACCAGCGGACACGCTGCCACCAGATACCGCGCCAGAGGCCACCACAGCGCCCACCGAGAGAGTCCCGGAGATGGTGACACTACCAGCAAGGTCATGGTTCCAAGAGCCGTCCAGCGCCGCCAGGACAAGGCCGGTGCCGTCCGGAAACGAGCAAAACACAACTTCTTTCCGGGGCTTCATGGTCCCCAGCAGGAAAAAAGGGACGGTCAACGGCTGCGTCACAACGTCGCCGGATGTGGCCGGGATAACCGTGACCTTTTTCCCTCCGTCCAGGATGGACGAAACATAGCCTTTGTCGATCATGGTCAGTAGCCCTCCAGTGGTTTTCGGAAAAATAGCTTGCTCTCTCCCACGCCGTAGTCGTGCCGGACGTGGTAGAGGAATACAGGGCCGTTCCAGGACGGTGCTCGTTGGTTGACGAGCTTCGCCGTGGATGCAGCAGCATAGCCAGCAGCTACCCCAGCGGTGCGGACGTATCCGGTTTGCCCGTCCTTATTGGCGTCTCTCAGCAGGTTCTTGGCGTAACGTTCCGCCTCTGCGTTGGAGCCTATGGTCATGTCGCCACAGACAGGGCGCAGGATGCGGCTTACTCCATTCCCAGCGTCGAATTTGCCGGAGTAGTCGCCGGACTCCACAATACAGGACCCGTACAGCTTGGCCCGTGCGTCGTTATAGCGGTAATCACCGTCAAGGGGCAGCTCCAGACTCTCGACCGGGGCCACGGCCTCCATGGCCGCCGCGCCGTACAGTATCAGGACTTTGTCATACACCAGGAAGCCGCAGCCCTCTTGGACTGCTACGCGGTGCAGGAACGCAAAGTCGCTTTTGGCTTGCAGCAGGTAGGGAAAAAGCTGGTCCGTCACGTTGTAGGCCTGGAAAGCCAGCCCGTGACGGCCCGCGATTTCTTTCCCGATCTGGAGCAATCGGACTTGTGACCATGCCTTGTTCGTGACCTCCATAGCAGACGGCGGGGCAGACATAGCCTTGATGGTATACAGACCATTTTCGGCAATGCAGGACCGGACGAACATCGCCCCGGTAGATGCAGGGCCATAGTCAATACGGATCTCGTCACCCACCGCCGGCGCCCAGCCGTCCCAGAGCTTCGCCGCGTCGTTGAATCGAATGTCCAGGGTATCAGCCTGCCCAGCCGCGTACATATCGTGAATACAGCGGTTGATGGAGATGTCAGACGTTACATCTACCCCTTTGTAGGTGACTTTTATCATGCGTTTCGCCTCCAGGGCGGCAAGGTCTCCGGCGTGTCCACAGTATCCATAATGGGGATACGCAGGGTGACGCCTGCCTCGAAGATCAGCACGTCGCAGTAATCCAGGTTGGCAGAAATAATGCGAGAGGCCAGCTGCTCGTCGTTGTAATACCAGAGCGCAAGGCCGTCGAAGGTATCTCCCTCGACAGTCTTATGCTCCCGATAGTCAATGATCTCAGGCATAGACTGTTTCCTCCCTCTCGCTTATCAGCTCGTCCAGCATATCCATGAACTCAGGGTAAGACTCCCGGATAGCTGCCACGATGTCGTCTTTCTTCGCGTTCCCTTGTACCACGATGTTTGGGGCGAAATTTACGCCGCCCAGGTCAACATAGGTCCCAGAGGCTCCGCCGGTCAGGGAGAAAGCATCGTCAACACCGAGCATTTCACCTGCCTTTGCCCAGTACGCTAAGTTTTGGGCACGGTATTTCTTGTTAAAAGAAATGACCGCCTCTGTGCCAGCCTCACCGGCGATAGACGGGCCGCTGGTAAAGCCACCAGACGCAAACTTTGGAAGTTTGATACCGGATATTTTGTCTTTCAGGCTGCCAATCTTTCCAAACAAGCCGCTGATTTTGCTCTGTACGCCACCGATGAAATTCATCAACGCCCTGAACGGTGCAGTCAGGATACTCGTCAGCGCGGACCAACCTCTGGAGATGGTGGACTTGACACCATTGACGAACGCGCTTGCTTTCGCTTTTATGCTGTTCCAGACGCTTACTATCGCGTTCAGAATGTTGTTCCAGATACCCCGCACAACTCCGACGAGGTTGCTCCATCCAGTGCGGATAGCGTTGGCGACAGTTTGAATCGCGTTGGTAACTGCCGTGGCGATTCTGCTCCAGGCGTTTTGAACCGCCTGCCAAACCTCCATTGCTTTCTGCTTTACGGTGTCCCAATGAGTGTATAGGGCTACCACAATGGCGATGACAACGGCAATGACCGCCACAATCGCAAGCGCTATGCCGATGACCGGCAGCAGCGCCGCATTGGCAAGCATCTGGATGCCGGTATAGATTGCAACAGCGATGGTGATTGCCGTAATTCCAGCAGCCAGGACAGCCAGCGCGGCAACAAGCGCCTGCACCACGGCAGGATGTTCTTGCATCCACTGGATCGCCTGCTGTAACTTCTCGCTCACTGCTTGGATAGCAGGGGCAACAGCATTGAGCAGCTGCGTCTTCAAGTTCGTCCACGCCGTTGTCACAGGTTCAATCGCCGCGCCAAGCTGCGCCTGAGCAAGCTGAGCGTCTGCTGCCGCCCTGTTCGCGTTCATCAGGCTTCCAGCGCTCTCCTCGTACTTGGTGGCTGCATCACCATACAATGCGGTCATGGTTTCAGTTATAAGGGCCTGTCGTTCTTGCTCGTTGGAGCATTTTGATAGGGCCACGTTGAAAGCGTCCTCGGCGGTCGTTACATCCTCAGACATATACTTCGAGAACATAGACGCCGCCTCACTTGACCAATTCAATGCATCGGCGAGAGCCGAGGTCACGGTGCCCGTCTTGGCCGACTCGCCCGCCGCCTCCGCGAGGGATTCGACCGGAAGGGCGTCTTGATAGGTTCCCCAGACGCCGGTTGTGATCCTCACCCATTTATCCAGGTCTTCCTGCGACTTGGACATTCGGGAGATGTTGTTCGCGGCCTCGACTGCTCGGTCGTCCTCGCCGAAGACGGCATACAGCTCTCGCCATGTGTTCGTTGCTGCCTCCGTGGAGAATCCAGCTCGATCATAGGCGGTTTCGAGCGTGGACATATCCTGCCGGAACTCCCTGGTCTGCTCGGACAGGTCGAGTAAGGCTTTCCCAGCATCGACAGCCGCGCCGATCAGCTTTTGAAACCCGGCTGAAACCAGGTTCGCCATTGCACCCTTGAGGACAGTAAAGCCCTCTTTTGAGTTTCGGGCAGCATCGTCAACGTCGTCCAGATTGTCGTCAAGGTCTCCGGTCGAGTCGTCGGCGTCGTTAAATCCGTCCGCAAGGTCGCGGGCAGCCCGTTCAGCCGCTTCCAACGAGCTTTTGTTCCGGTTTAGATCACTGGACAACTCCTTGATCTTGTCAGCCAGTTCGCGGGCCTGGTCTGACCCCTCTTCTCCGGCCAGAACATAGGACGCATATTGTTTCTGAGCCGCCTTTAGCTCTGAGCTTTGGTCCTTGATCTTATCCGCAAGTTCACCAATAGCGCCACCGGATTCCTTTGCCGCAGCGTCCAGCTGGTCCAGCCGTTTGACAGCCGACTCGATGGCGCTTCTCAGTCTCGCGTCAATATTGCCGCTTATTCGTATTGTAGCTTCAAGCTCTTTTGACACGGGATCACCTTCTTCTATGCGGTTTCTTTGCCGGTTTTACTTTTGGCATCCGCTTCTTCCGCTCCTTTTCGTCCTCTACCGCCTCGATGTACTCGGCGATGAAGTCAGTCACTCGCTTTCGCTCAAGGTCTGTGACTGGGGTGTGGTAGGCTTGGGAGTAGTCCCGGATGGCTCGTCGGAGTTGCTTGGCGTTGCATCCTCCGATTTCAGCAAAAAATTTCGGCCCACCGCCATGATGTCAATGAGGTCGGTGCCGTGAAGACGCTCCAGGTCGGTAAAATCGCACTCAGGATTCTTGGCAATGATGCTTGCGAAGCCAAGATACAGATGCAGGCCGAAGTCGAACTCCACCGCCGGGGTGATGGTCACATTTTTCAGCCCTGCGGCAGCTTTCCGCTTGGCCTCAGCCTCGGTGAACAGCAGGGCGGTGATCTCGTTGGTGTCGTAGGCAAGGGACTCATGGGTCTTGCCGTTGATAACAATAGGGTTGTGCAGCTTAAAAGTTCCGTTCATTGGTTCGGTTCCATCCTTTCGTCAGTATGTAAAAAGCCCCGCCGGTGTTCCCATCGGCAGGGCTTTTTGCTTAGAGCATGGAGCTGATATTCCCCATGTAGTCTTTGCCATATACACGGCAGATACCGGCCAGCCGGTCAATCAGCCATGCCTCTTGCCCGTCCTGCACAAGCTGGTATCTGGTCACGGTGTAAGTCAGCTCGTTCTCGCTGGCCTCACCGGGGGCAAGCCCCACCTCTGGCAGCACGGTGGACATACACCGCAGGAACGCCTTGCAGCCGATGTGGGATACCTTGCCGTTGGCGTCGGTCACGCTCTGCACCCAACGGACCTCGATGGGAAAAGCGTCAAAACTCAGCATGGAAGACAGGCCCAGGTCGGTGCCGATCTTGGTAATGGAAAGTTCCATATTCTCCAGCAGCTGAGGAATAGGGACGCTCATGGTGCCCATGGCCTGCACGTCTGCGGTGGTGGGCGTCACAGCGGGCAAGGTCAGCTCTACGTCCTTTGCAACGAGCTTGTTGTTCGCGTAGACGGTTTCGGCCACTACGGGGCCGGTAACATTTACGAATGCCATTATTTAACCCTCCTCTCCGATAAAGCTGTTGAATCCCTCGGACGAATAGGCCACCTTCATGGTGCCGGACTTGAAGGGCGGCGTCGGGGTAGACTCGTAGCTCCAGACAAAATTGCCCTGGACCAGCTCGTCAGTGGAGTTGTCGTCCTCGTCGAACCGGACGACAGGAGTCCCGATCAGAGCGCCCATAGAGGCCAGGGCGTCGGCTTTCTCCTGCTCTTGGTTCTTGATGGTGTCAGCCATGGCGCGAGTCATAGGGCTGTCGATGGTCAGCGCCCAGTCCTGCTGGAACGAATTGGACTGGTGCATCATCATGCGGATGGACACATCGAAGATTACGCGGTTGTCAGTAATCGCGCCGTGCTTGAACGCCGCAGTATGGGGACCCCAGAGTACCCACTGGCCGCCGAAGAAAACGATGGTGGAGATACCGTTCTGGTTCAGGTCGTTGGCCCGCTGCTGGTCAAAGCCGCGATTCGTGGCCGCCGCGCCGAAATACTGCTTGACAACGGGGACAGCCTTGTTGGAGGCGGACTCCATAGGCACCCCGTCGTGTTCGGCATCCACGAGCATCTGCCGCCACGCCCACAGGGTAGAGGCGTGAATAATGCGGCCAGAGCTGTCCTTGCCCTGGGGCCAGCACACCTTTGCCCGTTCGCTGGTGTAGCCGTTGGTATCCTTCCAGGTGTTGGCCTTTTCAATGGTATCAACAGCGGTGTTGGAATCCATGAGAGGAATGTCTACGACGGCCATAGCATCCCAGTGCCCATTGATTTTGGCCGCTGCCTTGACCATGGCGGAGTAAACGTCCTTCTTGTCGCTCCAGCCAGGGGCGGCAATCAGGTTGGGGATGATGTTAAGATCCTGATACACCAGGGACACACAGCCCAGGCCGGTGTACACACCTGCGGCAGTCACGCCGCCGACAATATCATCCTTGTCGATGTTGGTAGTGTCGATCTCGCTGAAAGTACAGCTGACAGAGCCGGTGATCTCAGTATCGCCTAGGCTCTCGATAATGACCTGACCCTTGGCGAAGTCATAGTCGATGGAGAAATCCACGCCCTCGACCTTCTCAGCCAATACCAGGGTATCCAGGATGATGGTGGTGCTGTCGATGGTAGCCCGCCCATTGGCAAAGGTGAGCTGCTTCGTGGTCTCAGCACTCTTCTTGTGGGTGGCAGGGTTGAGAACATTGATAGCCACGATGGGGCCGACGTTCTCTTCGCTGTCGAAGTGCAGGGCAAAGGCTTCGCAAAGCGTGAACTTCGCCCAGTCTGCCGCGTAGCCCATCAGCCGCTTTACTGCGGACAGGCTGGACAGATATACCGGTTCATTTACGACACCGGCGGTCGCATAGCCCCGGACAAGGTTTACCGGGGCGGTACCAACGTAGACGGCGACAGTGCCAGCGGAAGACGCAGGCTTCCCAATGCTTGCCGAAAACTCGCCGTAGGTACCGTGTTTGTATACTGCCATTGGTTTTCCTCCTTACAGGAATTTTGAAATATCCGCCATGTTCCGGCGCAAATCGTAGTTGACGGAAAAAGAGCACCAGGCAAACCACAGCGGATAGGCGTCGATAATAGCTCCTTCCTCGGTCAAGGGACCGAACTTCATTGGGACGCTGCGGTCGATAGCATAGCCGCCGACGTTCGTCGTGCTGCCAAGTGCCCGAAGAGCAATGTCAACGAAGTTCCAGGCATCCCGCCAGCCCCCAGCACTGCGCTGGAAATAGGCGTCTGCCTCCGGCCCTGTCCACCGCTGCGCTTTACCTTCCTCGCCAGGAAGCAGCATATCCGCCCCATGTACGCCAGGGTCCCAGACCGAAAAACAAAGCTGCATCCCGATACTGCCCTTGCTGCCTGCCGGGCTTTCGGCCCCCTCCAGGAACCGGACGCAAACGGACGGTATCGGGGACAGGATACCAGGCGGGGCCTTGTCCTTCGCCGGGACGAACAGCGGAAAAGCCGCAGGGGTGACAAGCTTGTACTCATACCCGGAGTCGGTCGGGTCGGTATCATTCTCTGGCGGCGCTTTGAGCTTGATTTGAGCACAAATGTTCTCCCGGACCCAATCCGTGACGCTATCCAGGATGTTCACAACGGACATTCTGCTTGCCTCCCTTACACAACAATGGTCTCCCGCAGGACTACCGTAGAGACGCCCATGGCCTCGCTGTAATCATCGACCAGGCACTCTCGACCGTTGATGTTCAGGTTGCTGCCGGGGGCCAGGTTCCGGGGAAGGTCCTCGGTCCGCGCATAAAACTGCGTGGCGCTCTCTGCAATGGCAAGCTCCTGGCTCCCTTGGCGGGTTTTCAGCTGGTCGTTGTCGATGACAATGGGGATCTCTTTGCCCTCTACGGTTGCGGTCTCGCCGAAAAATTCAAGGTCGAGAAAGATACCTCTGTCAGCGGAGACAGAATCTTTGAAGCCCATTATTCCACCGCCTCGGCAGGGTCAAAGTCGGGCAGTTCCATGCCGTCGTCCTCTGCTTCGTCGGCGTCGTCCTCGTCGATCTTCTCCGCAAAAAAGGCGTCCAGGGCGGCCACCATATCGGCCTTGGTCATACCGACCTTGAAATGCAGGCCGCAGTCTTTCCCAATCTCCCGTAGCTCGTCGGCTTTCATGTCAACGCTGTACTCAGGGATCTCGATGTCAGGCTCAGGGCTTTCGTCGAAGCCGATAGGTGCAGAGGCCCCCGCATGGGAAACCTCTGTCACCTCGTCCACGAACGCTGCGACGCCCTTTGCCACAAGCTCCGCCTCCTGTCGGGGAGTCAGAGAGAACGGCTCGGAATCGCTGTTCTTGGCAACGACTCTGCCGTCGATGTAGTGGCCGTATACACCACAGACGATCTTAATCATGTGTTTTCGCTCCTCTCGGTCCCTCAGTCCAGCACGGTGGCAGAAATGAAGGGGTTCTTGGTACGGGGTACCAGCAGGGGCTTGGAGGCCAGACGCAGCTCGCGACCCTTCTTGTCGGACCAGTAGCGAGGCACACGGCGGCCCATGTAGCTGTGGAAAGCACCGTCAGCCTGCTCGGTCTGGGTCACGCAGCCATAGAGGGCGCGGCCAGCACCGGGGGCAGTCACGCAAATCTGCTTTGCGGGAACATAGGCGGTGATGGTGCCGGTAGTCTCGTCCTTGTAGGTGCCGTCATAGGTGATGAGGTTCAGGCGATGACCACGGACGTTCAGGATACCCAGCAGGGCAGCACCGTCAGCCATGAGCTGAGGCGCGATCTGACCGGCGTCGTAACGGTTCAGGTCCATCAGCTTCTTGATGACCTCGTCGTTCATCAGGGCGTCGGCGGCATCAGAACCAAGAAGTACGTCGGTTGCAGCGTTCCCGGCGGTGGTCAGCTGGCGAACCATGACCAGCAGGTCGGCCATTTTGTCAGAGCCGGTCGCTGCCCACTTGGTGCCAGGGGTGTAAGTGGCGGGGTTGCTGCCCTCGTTGTAGAACTTCATCACATACGCCTTGGACTTGCCGGTGGTGCCGTACTCGTCGGCCCACTGGTTCAGGGTGTAGCCGTTCTCGAAAATGCACTTGGAGGCGATGTACTCTTCGCGGTTGGTGTGCAGCTCGTCCAGCTCGGTCAGGTCCTGGGCCAGCAACTGTGCCTGCCGCTGCTCAGGGGTGATATTGCTGAACAGGTCCTCGCCGAAGCCCTTTTTCCGCAGGTCATCCTCGGACAGGTGGCGTTTGGGTGCCACAAGGGGCGGCTCCATGCGGAAGGTCTTGTAGCCGTTACGGCCAACGGTGATGCCGTCGTGGCCGTCCACCACAACAGGGGCCATGGCTCTGTTGGTACCGTCGCGGTACTCAATCAGGACCTCGTCGGTGGGGAACAGGTCGCCCGCACCGGTGGGAAAATAGCGGTCACGAAGAAAAGAGTGAATCGGTTCCATCTGCTCAACGGCAGACAGCATGGTTTTGGTTTTATACAGGTCAAATGCCATTTTGTAGCCCTCCCTTACATTGCGTTTTCGAGGTAAATTCCGGCAGCACGGAAAGCCTCGATCTCTGCGGCGGTGATAGTGTGGCTGGATGCGACAGCCAGCTTGTTGGCGTTGGCGTGGCCGGACAGGTAGACAAGCGCCTGCACGTCAGCGTCGGTGCCAACCTCAACGTCCTCGGCCAGGATGCAGTTGGCGGTCAGGGTCTCGTTGGATGCGGCAGCAGTGCCCAGGATCACCAGTTTGCCGTCGCCTGCGGTGCCGCCGGACAGTGCCAGAGCAGTGCCAGCCTTGTAGGTAGCAGCAGCAGACAGCTTGCGGATGGTACGCAGGCCAGTGATGACGGGAACGTCAACGCTGTTCCAGATGTTGGCGTACTTCACTTCGCCCATAACTTCGTAGTTAGCCATTGTTTAGCCCTCCTTCTTGTTCTTGGGACGGAAACCGGCAATCATGCTGACTGCCTGGGCCTCGTCGTCTTCTTCTTTTGCCTTGGGGTCGCCGCCGGTAGGATCAGCAGCCACAGCAGCAGCACCGGACTTGGCTGCATCGTCCTCCAGGTTCTTGACGACAGTCACGCCGATAGCAGCCTGGGCCTGCATAGCCTTGAAAGCCAGCTGCTCAGCGGTCAGCGGGGTATCCCCGTACTTGGCAGCTTTGACCAGCTCCTTGTCGCCGATAGCAGCCTCGATAGCCTCAATGCCCTGGATGCGGGCGCGTTCGGCCTGGATGCCGTCGGCCTTTTCGGATGCCTTGGCAGCAGCTTCGACCTGAGATACCAGGTCGGGGTACGCCTCTCGCAGGGCCTCCATAGTGGTGATCTTGTCCATGTTCTTGCCTCCTGTTTTTGTTTTTGCACTAACCTGCTGGGCAGGCGGTACACTAGGTTCCTGGGCGTTTTTGCCCACAAAAATAGCGGCCTGCGCCGCCGTCATAGTTTTGATGCCAGTAGGATAGGCACCCATGCCACGGGCGGACATAGCCACACCGTTGGACACGATGAATCTTTTGTCTGGGGACAGGCTCATGCTGACCTTGCCCCCACTGTCGATGACCTCATCGGCATAGCCAGCATCGACAGCCTCTTGGCCGGTCATCCAGGTTTCTTTTGCCAGGGCGCTCTTGATGGTGTCCGAGTCAATGCCGGTAGCCTCGGCATAGGCGGCGATAGCTGTCCGATTGTGGGCATCCAGCCGTTTCATCTCAGTTTTGAGGTCCTTCGTTTGAAAGTAGCCAATCAGCAGCGCTGCGGCCTCGTGGATCATCAAGCAGCTACCGGCGTTTACCTTCCTGGGATTGCCAGCCTGGAAGATGACGCTGGCAGCAGAGGCAGCAAGGCCGTCGTTGATGGTCACGACGTTGGCCGGAAGCTCTTTCAGCCGGTTATAGATTGAGACACCAGCGTACAGACTTCCGCCCACGCTGTTGATGTGGACGGTGATGTTGTCCTTGGTCCGCAGGCCGTCCAGGTCTGCAAGAAAGTCGTCCAGGGCAATGAAATTGCCGGGGATAGGCTCACCTGTCCACCAGTCCGTGGGATGTTCCTCTACGATCTCACCATACATGTTGATTTCGGCGTCATTGTCGCCCACCATGTTGATGGTGTAGGGTCTAAACGGGATCGTTTTGCCCATCGGGTTTTTCCTCCATTCCTTCGTTGTCGTCGGGCGGTTCTGTGGGTTCCACAGGTACAGCCTGTGTCGGCTGGGCGTTCCCACCGGTCGCCGCCCTCAGCTGCTCGTTTTCCGTGGTCAGCTTGTCCACGTTCCGGCTGTACTCGCTGCCGTTCAGTTTGATGGACTCAGCCTCGCGGGTCGAGAATCCATTCTCAACGGCGGTCACAGCGGCAGAGACTTCCTTCGTCGGGTCAAGCTGTCCTTGCGACGGCCCGATCCACTCACTGCCCAGGTATGCCTGCCGGATGATGGGGTCTGTCAGGAATCCAGGCGCAGAGATACGCCCACGGGCCACGGCCTCGGTGAGCCACAACTCGTAGACGGGGCGACAGAAATCGTCTGCCAGCCACTCCCGGCGCATCTTAAAGCCCTTCCAGGCTTCCAGCAGGGCCGCCCGCGACGCTGAATAGCTGGAGCTAAACGACATCATCATAAGGTCGGCGGGGATCTCCAGACAGGCCCCTACCTGCTCCACAATGGCGCGGACGAACGTATCAAAGCCGGTGTTCGGATGGGTGGGGCTGGCAAAAGTAATGTCCTCCCCAGGCTCCATGATGTTCATTGCTCCAGGCCCCAGCTCGTACTCGTTCGGGTCCTTGCTCACCTCGTCCTGGTCGGCGCTGATTGGTTCGTTGAATGGCATGTCGTCGGCCCCGGCCTCGGTTTTCACGAACGCCGTAAAGAAACTCTGCACCACGGCGGCCATGATCTCGGCCTCGGTGTACCGGCGCAACTGGAGCAAGGGTTCTATCGCTTGCGCCAAGTACGGGACGCCCCTGTACTGGTCCGGGCGCTCAGAATCCATGATGTGCAGGATGTTTGGAAGCCCGGTACCAGCCCCGTAGGCCGCCACGCGGACCCACTCGGTCGGGGTCCCATCGTATTGATACGGGTAAGTATTGGCGATATGGTAGGCCACAATAGCCCCGTTCCGGTCTACCTCCACACCGTCATAAATGGTGTTGCCGGTCGTCGGGTTCTTGCCCTTCGTCTGGTTGGCAGTAAACAGGCCGCCGCTTGCTGTGGGCGTCCGCACCCGATCCGCCTCCAGCAGATGCAGGCGCAGGGAATAGGGGGCCAGGGGTGTCACCTTGGCCCGCTTGACAAGGGCGAACACGTCCCCGGACATAGGCCAGGACAGAGCAACAAGTTGCTGCATCCCATAGAAATTGTTCAGGCCAGTGGCGTCACAGGTCTGTTTTTTCTCAGCCCAGAGAGCGAACTCTGCCTGCGTCCTACGCTGCCACGCTTCCGCCTGCTCCTTGGTCATCCCCAGGGTATCCCGGTCGATGGTGCTTTTCAGCCAGAGGCCAGAGCCGACAATGTTCGTCCGCTGCCGTTTGAGGGCTGCCGTGGCAATCGGGGCACCCATGTATAACATCCGGCTGCGCTGCCGCAGGGTGTAGTTATTCTGGTCGATGTCCTCAGACGGTGCGCCGCTGGCTACTCGAAAGCCTTTCAGTGCTTTTTTTGTATAGCTGGCCCCGGCCTGAGAGTATCCCTTCATCACCACGCGAGAATTGGCGGTACTTTTAGGTTTGACTTGCGTTCCCATTGCTTCCTCCTTTCTTCGGTTTTATGCTAAAAGCCCACTTGTGCAGGCTGATAACCGACGGAATAATCACCAGTCGCGGGGAATTACAGACACGGCCTTTCGGCGGCGTCCTCCGTTGAGCTGTGACTCCAGCTCGTCGATCTCTTTTTCCAGTTTCGCAATGGTGTCCTCCAGCTGTGGAAGATCAAAGCGCGTCAGGTTTCGGCTACCGATTGCGTATGCCTTGACCTGGCCTTTCAGCAGTGCAATGTACGCTTCCTCGGCAGCAGCAAGGGCCTCTTTTTTTCGCTCAAGCCGTAGCTCCAGCACCGTTCTACTCGCCATGTGTAACCCTCCTACCAATCGTCACCGGCGGACGTCCTGCGTCTGACCACACCACGCCGCCGTGTCTTCTGTTTTAATTCCGTAGAATCCCCAACGCCCCGAAGCCTGCGCTCCACGGCGTCAAGGTCAGGGTCCCAGGACCGGAACGCAGCAAGCGCATAGTTTCGGCAGTCTAGGGCCTCGTTTCGCTCATGCCCCGGCAGCTTCACCCATGCCCAGCGCGTCCGGCCTCGCTCGGACTTCATAACCAGCTTTTCGGATAAAAGCCCATTAAAAAAAGCCACGTCGTAGCCCCGTTGCTCCCCCTTCGGGAAGTGACAGAACTTCGGACCGGCTTCTTGTACTTTCAGGGCGGCGAATATGTCCGCCTTGCCTGCGTCAACGCCCAGCGAATAGAGCCATGTTTGGCCTACAGCTTTCCCATTGACTATGATTTTGACCTTGCTTGGCGGCTTGGTGAACGGTATCCCGTCCCCGCCCTGACCTTTTATAGCAAAGACGCGCTTATGCAGCCGCGCCCTGCACTGAGTATAGACGTGCTGTGTCTTATGCCCGCCGCTGTCTACGAACGTCCGGGCTATGGTCAGCCCTCTATCATCCCGGAACCGGTAAACGTGCTCCAGAACGTCGTCCAGCCGTTCCCAGGGTTCGTCATAAGCAGGATCGCCCATGATAATGCCCTTTTTGATGCCCCAGGTTTCGCCGTAGTGACCGTGCCCCAGGACCTCATACTCCAGGCGGTCGTCCTGCGTATCGACGCCACACGTCAACGCCAGGACGCCCTCTGGTAGTTCTACCGGGGTCCCATCGTCACGGTGGCCGTAATCTTCACGGCGGCCAAGCATGGTGTCCTCGTCCTCCAGGTCTCCGCGATCTTCCCACAGCTCCCCAAGCATGGTATTGTAAACGACTTTGAGTCGCTGCGGGTCTTTTCTGGCAACCAGGAAGGAATAGACGACCTTTGACCACGCCTGCCACGGCGACGAAAAGGCGTTCAGCCAGAACGATCTATGCCCCTTGTCGTAGGCTTCGGGGTTCTCAGCTATCCACTCCGCTGGCTGCCTACGCATTTCGTCCTCGCTGGACAGGCAGCCGCACTCCGGGCAGCTCCACGAAACAGAATTTACGATGTAATCCTTTTTTCTGCCACTTCCGACGGTCTCAAAGTCGAATTTGATGTTGTCGAAAACGATGTTGGAATACTCCCCGCAGTGCGGGCATTTATGGCACCAGCGTTCCCTCGTGCCCTCGTTGAAGCTCTTGGCAATGGGGCTGGTCTCTTTATCCGTCGGGGTGGATACATCCACCATCTTTGAATTGTAAAACGTCGTCGTCCGGGCCTCAGCAAGCGCCCAGGGGTCGCCCTCGGTCCCTGCCGATAAGGCCCACCTGTCGCGCTCGTCACCAAGGACGTACTTCGCCGGTGTAGAGGCAAGGCCGCTGGCGCTGTTGGAGCCGACGATGGTCAGCATCCCGCCGGGAAAGCTCTTTTGCAGCATGGTGTTACCGCTATCTCGGCTCTTGATGTCCGCAACCTTCGTCCGCAGCGTCAGGCTATCTCGGATCATCGGCGCAATACGCAGCCGTGAGAATTTTTTCGCGTCGTCAACGGTAGGCTGGATATACAGAATTGAGCCGGGGTCCTGGTCAATGATGTAGCCGATGATGTTCAGCTCCAGCTCGGACTTGCCGACCTGGGATGAAGCCACCAGACTTATTTTTTCGACCTTCGGGTCGGTAAAAGCGTCCATGATCTCCACTAGGTACGGGGTCCGGGCATTGCGCCACGGGCCAGACTCGGCACTGTTTTCCCTGGACAGAACTCTGTGGGCCTCTGCCCACTCGGAAACGGTCAGGTCAGCAGGGGGCGTGTAGTTTGCAAAGGAACGGGCGAAGGTTCGATCTACGGAACGCATACGACGTTTTTTAATCGTCGTCGTCTCCTTGCCGTTCATTCCAGCCCTGCCTTTCCATCACTCGCTCTTTGTATTCGTCAGGGTCGTACCGATATGAGGCAAGCCGCCCAAGGATGTTGTATACCTCCTGTTTCATGCGCTCCGCAGCCTCCGGCGCGGACTGTATCGCAGCCATATCTACGGCCACCTTACCAGGCAGCGCCATAAGCATGGAGCGCAAAAACATAACGTGGTCCGTCGTGATAGCCTCAACGTCAGACGCCCTGTGCAGCTCACCTTTCAACTCGCGTAGCTCCAGCTCGGCCATTTCCGCCTTGGCGACCTTGATTCGCTTCTCGGCCTCCAGCTTCGCTGTTGCCAACTGTGCATCGGTCTGTTTCTTCTCCCGCCCATGTGCCTTGTCGGATAGGTAGGATATGTACGCCTTGATCGTCGGCAGAAGATCATACTTCGTCGGCTTCCCGTGGCCCTTTATGATACCCTCGGCCTTTAGCTGCTCCACTCGGCGGACAGAGACGCCAAATATCTGGGCTATCACAGCCGTCGGTTGTAAGTTGCTCTGTTCTGCCATAAGCTCACCTCGTTAGATCATAGAAAACAAGCGTCCTTTCTCTCAGCCATTGTGCTGGCTACGAAAGCGTTTGGCGCTGTCAGCCTACACGGAACATCGCAGGTCCGCATATCCGTTACAGCAGCCGCCTTTTTCTCCATAATATCCTCGTCCATGATGTGGCCCAGGACTTGGTACGGCTTGTGGCAGCAGAACATAATGCCGCCGCGCTCATTCATGGCTATTTGCGACCAGGCAGCCACGCAATCGCGCTCCTGGACGCCCAGCAAATGCCACTTGAAATTGCACACAACACGGCTGTCTATCTCTGTAAGATTATTCACGGCCTGAATAATTTCAGCAGCCGCCGCCCGCGCAGATTCCCCAGCGTAGGCTTTCCCGCCGGTGCTTTCTTCCGGTCTGAAAACGATGTAGTCAACGTCCAAATCCCTATTGGCAGAGAAGAACTTTTCCACATCTTCCACAGATTTGACCACACACTGGATTCCCAGGGACGTGCCGGGGCTGTTCTCTCGCTTCCATGCTGCATACGCCTGGATATTTTTTCGTGCGAGCTGGTAATGCCGGACGCCCCGGCGCTCGGCGTAGCTATCCTCGTCCCAGCCGTCCAGACTGACCTTGAGATAGTCCGGCTTGATACGGACCATCCGATTGAGATTCGTGTTGATTCCGTAGTGAATTGAGCGCGACTCCATCCATGCCGTGATCTTTTCAAAATCCCGGCAGACGGTAGGCTCTCCGCCCCCGGTCAGGATAATGCCCTGCACCCCAAACGACAGCAGCCGTTCGGCATACAGGACAAATTCGTCATAGCCCATCGAGTATGCACCGTCCTCCAGGTTCCATCGGCGGTATGTGCAGTACGGGCAGCTATTATTGCAGTAATTGGTCAGGAACACGTCGGCTGTTATGGGCCTGCGATCTCCGACGATCCTGTCAAGGTGCGACAGCATTTTGTCGCCAGTGATTCCTAGCATCAGTCAACGTCCTTTCTGTATTTTTCGTCCAGAATTTTAGGGACGCAGCACTCCCAGTCGATCCTGTGGTGGATTCGTTTGTGTCTTTCTCCCATTATGCTGACCTTGATGCAGGACGGCATAGACATGACCGAATAGAAAGTTTTTAAGTAGGTCCCAGATTCAGAATACGCCTCGCTCATGCCGCCGCTCAGAGATTGTGTCTGCAACTGAGCAATGCAGGCATCCGCGACAGTGAAGAACAAGTCCCCCCGGCTCCCCAGCGTGGTATATGCCGTAACGTCCTCGTTCATGGTCCCTCGGAACTCTATCGGGCGGTCAGTCCGGCAGAAAAAAGTGTTCATAGCCTTACGCAGCAAGCGTTTTTCGTAAGCGCCACCGGCAAGGCCCCCAATATAGTCGCCGCCTTGAGCCAGGGCCACGGTCAGCGCCCCAGAGGAATCCAGAAAGTCGATCATAGCCTCGAATAACGTCTCCAGGTTTTTTCCCGTGAGCGTCAAGTGGGCCAATTTACTGCCGTCAGGATACCTGAGCATAAAAACGGAGTAATCATCGTCCAACTGGAGAAAATACGTCAGGCCAAGCTCTCGCGCAATTCGGAAGCTCTCGTTCCGGGCGTACAAGATAGCTCGATGCTCGTCGAAATTGTCCATGGTGTCAGTTCTGTCGGCAGCAGCAGCCTTGCAGAATGTGACGACGTGATCCTTCCCGAATTTCTCATAGTAAATCGGAGCCATGGCGTCCTCGTCGTCGATAATCAGGTACCAACGTCCTCTGTACCCCTGCCGCTCCAGGGTCCTGAGCGTAACTACGTTATCAGCCCTGCCATGTGTCAAGATAAAGACAGCAAAGTCGTCACGCACCGTCAGCATCTCCGTCAGCAAGAATGTCCTCAACAACTTTGGACAGGTCTACATAGCCGTTGGCAATCGCCCTGTCCACGTCGATGATTACAAGAGCTGAGTCTTCCATAAGCCCCTGCATCGCAGGGCTGGCGGCGGCATAATACTCGGCAATGTTTCGGTAATTAAAAACGACGTGACGCATGGCAGCGAGTTTCAGGAACTCCCGTTCCTCTTCGCTGATGCTTCCGTCGCTCTCGATGTCGTCCAGCAGGGCCAGGGCCTTTGACTGGTCGAATAGTTCACTGATTTTTGGAGTCTCCCCGGTAATCTCGTAGTGTGGAACGTCCACCTTTCGGCTGTACTGCTCGGCAGCCTCGGCTTCCTCGGCCACCACCCCAGAGATGAGGCTGGCGATCTCGTCATCCTGAAAGCCGGAAACAGTGGCGTCGTATCCATCCAGTTTCAACTCGGAGAAAATGGATGCCAGTTTTTCCTCGTCCCATTCGCCGCTGATCTTATTCAGGGCAATGTTCAGGGCCTTCTCGTCCTGCTTGTTGAGGTCCACAACAGCAACGTCGGCCTCCAGGTATCCCAGGTCAGACAAAACAAAAAGACGCTGGTGTCCGCCGATCACAGTACCGTCTTTGTTAACGATAATAGGATCAACGTAGCCAAACGTCTCGATGCTCCGTTTCAGAGCTTCGTACTCAGAGTCCCCAGGTTGCAGCCGTTTCCTCGGATTGTACTCCGCAGGTTTCAGGGCATCAATGCGCCTGCGTTCCTGGTTGATTGCAGCTATGTTTTTCACGGTTGTCCACCTCTTACAGTTCGGCCCGTGGTAACGAAATGGCCGATTTTCAAAATTTCAAAACTAGGCAAAAAATGGGCTCGCGAGCACCACAGTAGCGTTTGACCGTCGGAAGGACCCGCGGAAACTCTCTCACGCCTCGCAGAATCGCTTGTGCCGCATTTTTCTTCTCGCATAGTCAAACTACATTCCCTCGTGTCCCGACGCAGCACAGGGCAGCGCAGCGGCCTCGTACAGTGTCCTATCCTTGAGGGGTCCAGGCTCACCAGAATTGCACTGGAGCACAGGGCGGTATTGCCTCGGCTACTGCCTGGACTTTCCCCTGCGTGACCCTTACCTGGTTGTGGTCATATATATTCTTGGGAGGAGATATGAGAAATGCCAGAGGGTCACGCCCTCTGTGGTGGCTCCCTGCGGGATTGCACCGCACCTAGTTACCTATACGTTGAGGAGCCATGCAAAAAGAGAAAAAGAAAATAAATAAAAGAAAAAGAGAAAAGCAATCTTCAAGCGAGTGCTTTCCCCCATGCGTCCCTATGTGCAAAGTATTTCTCAAGGGCTGCGTCCTCTGTTATCAGCCCATTCTCCAGACGTGTCAGGTCATGTTCCATCTCGATGTAAACATCCGTGAGCTTGATCTTCATTGCCGGTAGCTTTGTCCGCTGCTCTGCGTAGGGCAGAGTGTTCATCATGGCATCGGCCAGCTCGGCCAAGACAATGATGAACGCCCAGACTTCCTTTGCCCCATGGCCTTTGAGCCATGCGCCAACAGCTGACACAGTAGCAATGGACAGGACGATCTTGAGCCATAGAGTTATACGCATAGCCCTCTTGGCCTTTGTCTCCACCTGCTTGATCTCTTGCATGTATTGTGCCAGCGTGAGCCTGTACTTAGTCTTGGTGTCCTCCACGTTCCACCTCCTGCGAATAATATCCGCAGGCGTGGTGCTTATTATTCTAGGGATTCTATTTCAGGATCAGCTTTAGGTTTTGCTGTAGGCGCTTCTCCAACCCCTCGTTGATTGCCCTCTCGATGTTGTCCTTGGTTCTGTCACTGGATACCATCTGAGGCAGGGATACAGTCTTGATGACCTCCAGGTCTTTTCGGTTCGTGCTCTTGCGCTGGAATGGGATGGAGCCACCCCCGCCATTGCCCAGCAGCATGATGGGTGAGTGGTCGCTGCTCTTAGTCCCTTGCCGTCGGAGATTCTTCCCGATCTGTTTCCTCTGCTTCTTCGTGAGCTTCTTCACCTTGCCCAGCGTGGACTTGCTGCCCTTGAGGATAGATGCCTTGAGGGTGTAGCCCCTATTCGGTGGCGCGGCCTTTGGCGTCATACCAAAATGCGTGGGGGTCAGCACCCGGCCAGTGTAGACGACCTCTATTGAGTCTATCGTCTCGCCTCGGACGTGGACACCACCGGCTTTCTTTCCACCCTTGCCAGCCTTTGACGGAGTAATCTCGCCCTTCTTGATTCCGTAGACTGCGGCGACCTCAGTCGCTACCCAGCCTGGAACGCGGGCCCGCATATCGGACATTGTTCGTTTGATGCAGGTCTCAGCCCCTTTACGCATCCCCCGGATCTCTTTGATTACGGTTCCGTAGTTCTCAATACCAGAGCTGCCGCCCATGCTATCACCTCCAACAGAAAAGGCCGCGACAGGTTTCCCCGTGCGGCCTTCGTTCTTTGCTCCGATGGTGTTACTATAGCACACAAGTTTTTCTACATTCAACCACAAAAGCTATCATTTACTATCATTTCGATTTCGGTTTTCTTATCCGACGCCAAGCTCTCGCCGGAGTGCGTTTTGCAGGACGGCGGACACATTCAGGCCCGCCTTGTCTGCCTCGGCGTTCAGCCAGGACGGCAGCGACACATTCCGCCGGACGGTCCGCATATCGTTCTGCCTGCGGTACTCGGTAAAGTCAACATCGACGAAGGACACAACGTCACCGGGCTTATGCGCTACGCTCTCAGAGGCTTCCGGCAGGGTTTTCCCTTCGTCCTCCATATCAATTCCCATGATCCCCATGGCGTCCCGCGCCATTTCGATTGCCTCCGCCAGGTCGTCACCCTGGGAGTTTATATCGAAGTCCGGCATATAGGACGTGAAGCCGCCCTCTGCCGCTGGGGTAAAGATAACAGGATACGCCTTTTTCATATGCTTTTTCCCTCCTTGTTTGATGGTGCAGGGGGTGGAGAGGGCTTATTTCAGCCCTCTCCGTTTGATGATTGCTTTTGCAAGGTCTTCTTTGATTTCGCTCTGTCTGGAGACCGGTTCGTTCTCTCGCCCGTTGGTGTAAATATCATGGTTTCCACCATTGCGCTTTAGATACCAACCGTTTTTCTCCAGTAGCTTTATCAAATCTCTGCGTTTCATTGTCTGTCCCCCTTACACTTACTATTATACACACTCAATACACAAAAGTCAATAATTTTGTGTGTATTTGGTGTGTATAAAATCAGGACATAAAAAAAGACGCCCTGGCTGGGCGTCCCTTTCAACTCGTAATGTTGTTCAGCGCTCTCGTGTGGAGCCGGTAGGTAGCTACCATGTGGCGCTTGTCATCATCACCGAACAGTTTCAGCGCAACGTCTCGCCAGGGCAGGTGCCGTATGTAATTGCCCTCCATGTATCGGAGTCTCAGGACCTCTCGCTCCATCGGGTCTGCGACCGCGTAAATAGCCTGTTCGATGGTCTCCATCTCTACCAGGGCGGCTTCGATCTGCGGCATAACGCGGTCCTCATACTCCATGCGGCGAATGATAGCTCTCTCCATGCGATCCCCAGAGCCAGGGCTGTGCTGTGACCCATCGCTTTCTCGCATAGCTGGGATTTTCTCGTCATTTCTCATGCGGGCCAACCTCTCCAGCTGGTTGTCTACCTCCAGCCTGAGAGAGATGTAGGACGCCAGGCGCTCTTTTGTCATCTTGTCTTGTTCCTGCATGAGTCTCCCTCCGAATTATTTCAAAGATTCTTTCAAAACATCGCCAGCTGCTCGTCGGCTGGCATTTTCGTTATCGTGATCTCCACCCGTGGATTTTGCGGGTCGTATAATACCCGGCTGCCGTCGTGGGCCACAACGATTCGGCTGTTATCATCGGCCAGGATACCAGTGGACACAAGCAGGTCGTCAATAGTTGCCAGCAGGTTCAGGCCGTCCACGATCCGGCGCGTTTTCATGTAAAACATACACTGGATATTGACAGGGCAGTCAATGGGCTTCGGGGGCAGGGGGCGCAGTTGCCACTTGGCCGCCTCTGCAAAGGCATCGTGCGCCTTGCTCTGCCGGACCCACTGCTTCTCGAACTTCTTGCAGGCTGGGCACCGGCGGCCCGATCCTGCGATCATCAGGCTATTTTTCTTGGTCCGGGGATCTCCCTGGATGGTGTATTTGATCTCAGCCATGACGCACCTCAGTTTATCCATTTTAATTCCGTAGGCCCTGAGTGTCCTTTTCTCCAGACTACCCAGCAGTAAGCAACCGCCGAAGTTTTGGTGAACTGTCCATTTTTGCCACATTCCAGCCGGGACGAACTGACGTAAACAGTTTCGGGCGGATTGTTTCTGAATAAATCTCGGCGGCCCTGGCCTTCAAGAAACGTCAATTTGAGGAACATAGCAACCTTTCTTCCGGCTGGCACAATCTCCAACGCTTTCTCGACGAACTGCTTTGCGAATTTGTACGGCGGGTTGGTAATTATATCTCCATCAAACGGCTCTTTCCTGCAGAGGAAGTCGATGCCGCAGAGTCCGAATCCTCTTTGCACAAGATCCATAGATACGACATGATAGCCATGTTCTTCAAGGACCTTTGAGATGTGCCCCTCTCCGCAGGCCGGTTCTAATATCGTCTCGGAAAACTCTTCATTTTCAAGAAGCAGCTCAACTGCTTTCGGCTCGGTCGCGTAATAATCATTCTCGGCGGCGTCTTCTCTACGCCCATTCGTGGAATGTATTGTTTGCGCGTTTCCAGTCCAATCCTTCATTGACTTAATCCTCCCTCCAGCTCCGGCAGAGCCAAACTTGCCGCAATGCTCTGCATCGCCTGGCGCACATCTCCGGGGAGACTCAGCATCTCCCGTTCGCTGGCTGCTCTGGCTCGATAGCTCCGCTGGAAGTTGGATGCCACCACAGAGGAAACAACGTCCGCGTCCATGGCTGCCCATTCCTTGAGCTGGTTCGGGCTACCTACAAGCCGCTGGATCACCGGCGGCAGTGCGTCAAATTCCTTCTTGGAGCCATACGTCCCGTTGCTGATAGCTCGGATTACCAGGCCCCAGGCTTCCGCCTCGGTCATCTGCTCAGGTGTCGTGATTTTTACAATGGCCTCTTTGATTGCCCCGATGTGGGGCGGGAAGCCCTTCTTGTCGTTGGCAATGTGGGCTTTCACGGCCAGGGCCACGACCTCGGCGGTATCATCCCGAAACATTTCCTCCCACAGGGCAACCACGCTTTCAGCCTCGTGGCGCGTCATATCGCGGTAATAGGTGGGATAGGCGGCCCGCAGGACGGACATAATAGCAAGTGTCTCTTCTCTGGTCATCGTTTGTCACGCTCCTCGTTCAGCATCTCAAGGAATGGGTTCAAGGTCTGGAAGCCGGTATTGTTCCGCCAGCCTCCGGCTGGTCTTGGACCAGGGCCAGGCCCCATGTCATGGTCGTCGTAGTTTCCCTCAAGGATTTTTGCCATATTGCCGTCCTTGATCATCCAGTCAAACGTCGCTGTCCAGTTGCGGTCGTTCTTGCCCTTCAAAAAGCTGCTGTTTTCAGCCTTGACGAACACCGTCTTGAAGTCCTCCAGGGTGTAGCCGCTTGTGAATCGGGCCTTGATAGCTTTCTTTCTGCTCTCGCTCATAGTGGTACATCTTGGGAAAGATACGCAGACTTGGTTGTAGAAATCCTTGATAGCTTCATAGGGAACAGGGGGACGAGGGGGGGCAGGCGGTTCATCCGCCGTCGTACCTTCTCCCTCTATCTCTTCTCTCTTTTCTCTATCTCTATCTCTTCTCTCTATCTCTGTGTTACAGCTTGTTACATCGGCGTTACAATGTAACACTTTTTGCCCTGTTTGCTCAGGTCCAGTGCCAATTTCCAGCGTTTTGTGCCGTTCTCTGAAACGTCTGACACGCTCGGCACCAGACGTTTCACTGCCTATACTCTGCATGGCTTGTGGGAGCGAGAACTCTGTTTCTGACGCCTGTTCAAGCAAGCCCTGGCGCAAAAGATAGTTGACAGTAACACCTACATTTTCGGGATCTTCGTCAATACAAAGGGCTATCTCGTCAACAAAATTGTCCTCCGTACCTTCCCACAGCAGCCGCCCCTCGTTTTTCAGGCTCAAAAGCTGCATTTTGAGATAGATAATGGTGTATGTATCGCCGCCAGCAATCCGTCTCAGCTTCTTAATCTTTGGCTGAGTAAAAAAGTCGTCTTTCAGTTTCAACCAGTAATATTTTTTACCCATGTGGAGTGCTCCTTATGTGTGGGGGCGGGTTTCCCCGCCCCTCTCTGGTGTTATTCTTGCTCGTAGAACTCGGCGAAATCACCGCTGCTGCCGTCCTGGGATTCCTCAGCAGGCTTATACTCGGACTGCTCCACGCGGGCTGCATGGTCGGCCTGGAGCCACAACAGCAGCATCTTTTTGGCCTGGCCCTTGATCTTGGACATGAGCGCGTCGGAGATAATCAGCCGCCCATAGACTCGGACGTTGATTTCGTCGACCAGGAACTGGAACACCAGTCGCGCATCGCGGGACGAAACGCCCTCGGTCGCCCGGGCAAACATAGCCATTTGGGCATCCGGGACAGCGTTGGGGCGAATGGTCAGGGTGATTGGATAGTCGTCAACTGCAAACTCGTGCAGCAGGTTGTTTTCGTCGAGCAGCTTCTCCAGCTTCTCCTGCTGGGCCTCGAACTCGCTGAAATAGTCACGGCTCATACGTTAGCCCTCCTGATTGAAAAAGTCGGCGGTAGGATCAGCGGCAGCAAGGGCCTCTTCGACGATCTCCCCGGTATTCTCGTCCACAACAATGGGTGCGGGCGCAGGTTCCTCTGCCGGGGCCGGGGACTCGTCGGGGTAGTTGTCCACATAATCCACAGAACCGTCCTCATTGATGGTACCCATGTCGCCGTCCATGGCCTTTTGCAGGTCGATGGACATGATGCCCCACTTGGAAATGAGCTGCCGAAGCATCGTCTTGTACGCCATGGAGTCGAAATCCTTATACCAGAATGACGAATACTTCCAGAGTTCCTTTTCGGGAATCTCACCAGCCTGGAGCTTCTCAAAAGCCTTGGCGCTGAACGCCATACTGAACTTGTCCGCGTGAGCCATCATTTTCTCACGGCTCCAGTACATGGCTTTCTTGAATCCGTTCTGATACTCGAACATGGCATAGTAGCCGATGGTCGGAAGGGCCTCGCGCTCGGTGTCATCCTCCACCAGATTGACCTCGATCTCTTCCTCCAAGGGGTCGAATCGGACCAGTTCGCCTTGCTTGATCGCCAGGACATTCAGCTTCTTGTAGTAGCCACTGCGGATAGCCAACTGAATGTAGCCCTTATAGCCCAACTGGAACTGAGCCACTTTGCAGCCGCGCTTCTTGTCCTTGAAGGGGACCATGTAATACTGCCCCAACTGCGGGGACGGCGACAGTTTGAGGGATTCGCCCAGCATCGCGGCGGACAAGATCGTGGAGTGTTCGCACTCGGACAGCGCCGGGTTTGTGCTGACAGCGGAGATAATGGACGTGATGAACCGCTGTCCATCCCGGCCGCCCACCATTTCGTTGATGCGGTGCTTGATCGCGTCAGAGGTCAGGAACGCGCTGAAAGTCTTGGGCTTGCCGCCTCTGGACTGCACCAGGGAATTGGATACTGCCATGGTTATTCCTCACTTTCTCTCGGCACCTTGCCGTACTTGATGTTGTTGGTGTTCAGAAACTCCCGCAGGGCCAGCATTTGGGAGCGCGTGACCCATGCCCGGAAGTCCAACTGCATGACTGGCTCATCGCCGTGAGCCGTCTCCCGCGCTTCTGCGGGCTTTTCAGAAGTTGGGTGCTGTTCCATACTGCCGTCGCCTTGCGTGGCTCTCGTAGCGTTCTGAGCTTCCAGATGACGTGCGTAAAGCATCATCGTTTCCCGTTCGGCCAGGATTCGGTCTTTTGCGGCAATGGCTTCGGCCAGGTCGAAGTTTTTCGCAAACTCAGCATGAATTTGATGCAGTACATCCGGCGGAACATCCAATTTGTGCAGGGCGGCAAAGCCGGAACGTATGCTTTCAATCTTCGCGGCCAGGGCCTCAGACACCGCCGTCATGCTGACGGTCACGTTCAACCACTTGGGGTCGTGCAGTTTCTCGTAGGGAATGGCCTCGGCCAGGTCGCCGATCATGGGGGCGTACAGCTCGGTTTTGATGTGCTCTAGCTTTTCCTCCCGACGCTGCCGGTCGTAGGTTTTAATCTGGGCGTCGATCTCACGGGACTGGTCCTTGACCATCCCCACAAGCTCCTTGGCCTGCTTCTCGAACTGGTCATAGGGGGCCAGATACACAGCCTTGATCTCCCGGCGGCGGTCTTCAATGGCCTGGGCCAGCTTGTTCAAGGCTGCCCTGTCACGCTTGGCCTCGGTCACAGTGTCCTCGGTATACACACGGCCCCGGTAGGCTTCCAAGCCATCGCTGACCCACTGCTTCAATTCGGCGTAGTTCCACTCGACAGGGGGCAGCGGTTGGGCCTGAGTCGGGGAATAAATTTCAAGTTGCATCGTTTTCCTCCTCTCTGCGGCCGATCACATGACACAGGGCATACCGCAGGGAACCAAATGCCAGACGCTCCAGGGTTCCTGGCTTATAGCAATCAGCCATTTCGGCGCAGAACTCGGCGGCCCGTGCCAGCAGCTTGGTGCTGGTTGCAGCCTCTGCATCAATGCCCAACACGGCGTTGATCTCTTCAATATTCATGGGTACCTCCTATATTTCCGGGAGAATAAGATCAGGCTCTCGATCTCCCTTGACGTTCTCAGTCCAAAATTTCACCCCGGCGGCTTCCAGATAGGCCAGGTCGTCGGCCACCTCGGAACGCTCGATGGTGTAGGTCCGGCGCTCGAATCTCGGTTCGTCGCCATATTCATAGCGGAATTGCGCGTGTAGAACGGCGAAATCGAAACCGCTGGCAATCATCTGCCAGAGGACCTGGCAATAGTATTGGTCGGGAATGGCAGGCTTTCCATCTTTCCACCATTTTTCCTTTTGCATGGAGCGCAGAATACTGGTGGTTTTGATTTCCAGGACGCCCTTTCTCCCGGTTTCGACCTCTGTCAGCCTGCCGTCAAGGGTAGCGAATATGTACGGGTGGTCAGGGTGGCGGACCATATCAAAGGCCCCGCCATAGCTCACGACGTACTTGTCCGCATAGTCCAGGGCAAACAGCCGCCGGATCAATGGCTCGGCGTCGTGGCCGTAGGCTACGGCGGCGTTGTTGGAAATGTCCGGGGCTGCGTGTCGCCCAGTTTTCCGCCGCCACAGTTCGACGTTGGAACACCAAGGCGAAAGGCCAATGATAGCAGCAGCCTCGCTGCCTCCGATGCCCTTGGCCCGTTCCTCGTGCCACTGGGCTTCGTTGTTGATTTGTTGTTGTGTCATAGGGCCTCCCGCCTGTATTTCCAGGCCCAGTCGAGCAAGCAGTCCTCGTGGAGAAGATCACCTTCAATGTCGTAGTAAGTCTCGTCGGCTAGGATTTCCTCGCGGCACGACTCACAGATACCCACGACCTCGGATTCCTTCTCGCAGTTCATACAGCCGTCGCACTCGCGGCCCAGGGTTACGCAGGTCATAGCCATGTTACGCGGCCCCCTCGTCACCGGCGGCCTTTTTGGATTCGGCCTCGGCCTTTGCAGCCTCCACAGCCAGCATGAACTTGATGCAGGCTTTCTCCAGCACCTCGCGGCTTGGTTCTTTCCCATGGATGCGGACAATCACATTCCCGTGCCGGAACACGTTCTCTGTCGTCTCCACGGTATTCCCTCCCTTCTCAGCTTGACTTTTTTTCAGGCTTCCGGCGGTTATCGCTCTGCATGAACTCCAGGAAATCGGCCTCGGCGATCAAATAGTCGCGGCCACCCGGACGGCTGGCGCGGAGTTTTCCACTGTTGCACCAGCCCCACACCGTTTTGAGCTTCTTTCCGGTCATGTCGGCTACGTCTTGGCAGGAGTAATATTTGGGCTTCATTTTATTCCCCCTTTATGTTCTTTTTTACTTGCGTTTTGTTCCGTTTTATGCTATTATGCTTTTGCTCCACTTAAAAAAATTACTTGGAGTAGGTTTTGCGGAACTCTTGTTTTTATTTGTTCTCTATGGTGCTATTATAATATATGTTTGTTCCGTTTGCAATAGCGTTTGTTCCTTTTTGTTCTTTTTGTATGGTTCACTAAAACAGGGGGAGTTGTTTGTATGTTTTATACAAAATTTAAGGAGTTATGCGACGAAACAGGGGTGAGGCCAACGGCTGTCGTGCGTAAACTGGGGATCAGTCCGTCATCGCCTGGACGCTGGAAAGCCGGAGCTGTTCCGTATGGTGAAACAGTGCGGAAGATCGCAGACTATTTCGGAGTAACAACAGACTATCTGCTGCACGGCGGCGAACGCTCTATGAGCAACAGCATGGGCAACGTGCAAAACTCGGCCATAGTCCAGGGCAGCGTAGGGAGCGCCGTCAACGTGAGCAACGGGGATCAGCTACAAGGCAGCGAGGCCGAACTAATCAGCGTTTTCCGGTCGCTTGACAGGAAGGGCCAAATCGCAGTATTGAATTTCGCTTATGAGCAAGAGGAACGGCTGAAATAACAGAGGAAGGGGAAGGTGCAGCAGAGATGTACAAGTACGATCTCGTTGCAATGCACGAACGAGCGCAAAAGGCGATTTTTGCCCTCCAGCGCAATCAGATTGAAGTGTCGGCCAGAATGGGAATAGATACCAGCATACCGCTGCATAAACGGATGCCGCTGCCACCCACCGAGGGAAATATCTGCAAGGCTGCGGAAGTCTTAGGCGTGTCGGTTGGCTGGCTGGTGACTGGCGTTCCGGCAACGGAAACGGACCGGTTCGTCATCCAGCAGGTATCGGGGAATATCAATGGAAGTGTGGTGATAAAAGGCAACAGAAACTGTGAAATAGTGGTTAGGAATGCCCCTGCTATGGGCATATAAAAGAAGCCCTGGCATACAGCCAAGGGCTTTTGTTGAAGGAGAAAAAAATGAAAGAAACATCAAAGTCGAAAAAAACACTCAAAACACTCGGTATCGTCATCATCGCTCTTGTCGTGATCTTCATCGCCCTGGTAGCCGCACTCGGAACGGGCGACGGCGAGACAGCCCAGAACATGACGCCGCAAGAAGCCAAGACCGCTGCCGGAGAGAAGGATCTGGAGATTGCGCGGTCGGTCTGGTCCGCTCAGCAGTACCAGGTAAAACTCGCTGATAAAGTCAAGACGATGGACACGGGAGAAACAACTCTGATGGACGTTTACAGCTACGCCGGGGAGACAAAGGACTTTGTAGGCGGCCTTTTGACAAAAGTCGAGGCGTTTGATATGGCTGACGGAACGGCGACGGAATACCAGGATGCAGCAGCAGATTACCTTTCCACGGTCTACATGATAGCAAGCGACCTCCGCGATTATGTGGACGACAATAAGTATTCAAGCCTTGAGGCAGTGCAAAAGAACTTGAAGGTAATTCCGACGGCAGAGCAGCAGTTTTTAGACTCCAGAACAGCGTACCTGAAAGACGCCGGTTTTACAGATGAAGAAATTGCCCAGAGGCCAACCCTCGACAGCGGAGAAAACAAATAACACCAAGAGGTGCAGCAGCCATGAAAAGACCTGACGACTATGCTATATACCTCCGAAAATCACGCAAGGACCTTGATCTTGAGGCCCTAGGTGAGGGTGAAACGCTGGCCCGACACCGGACTGCCCTGCTGGAACTCGCGGACAAAAAAGGCTTGAAGATCACTAGAATCTACGAAGAAATGGTCAGCGGTGAGTCCATCGCAGACCGCCCGCAGATGCAGCAACTTTTAGATGATGTTTGCGCCGGGACTTACGCCGGGGTTCTGGTCATGGAAGTGGAG
>OCHN01000351.1_pt1 | contig 49935 bp, 45 predicted proteins | sample 1538911 | NCBI WGS metagenome assembly OCHN01 (sample SAMN04571736, study PRJEB22368) | human gut metagenome | biome: human gut; material: stool | host: Homo sapiens | place: Luxembourg | collected 2013-01-11 | reverse complement strand
TCGGACTTTCTAATGGTCTGGGTGAGAAGATTTGAACTTCCGGCCTCTTGAACCCATTCAAGCGGCACGTTGAAACAGGTGTGAAACATCAGCCCGTCCTTCATATTGTTGGTGAGCATACGGTAATGAAGTATCGCGGTTTGTCTTAGAATTACAAAGTTTTCGATTTCGCTTTCAAGCACGATCCACTCGCCTTTTACCTTCGTTTCGGCATAGACGTCGTAAACGCTTGGCAAAAGCGGATCGCCGACTCTTCCCCACGGGTGCAGATAATTCCTGTTTCCGTAAACCGCGACAGTCGAAGTGTGGATAAATTTCGGCTGTTTTTGCATGGATTCCACGGCTTTCACAAGGTTCTGAACGCCCGTAACGTTGCAGGCGCGCGTATGTTCGGGCGCGTGGTCGGAATCGGGCGGAATGACCGCGGCAAGATTGACGACGTAGTCGGCGTCTTTCACAAGGCTTTCGCAATCGGAATAGTTTGCGACGTCGCCAAAGATTTGCTCAACCCTGTCGCCGTACTTTTTCTTGATTTTCCGCGCGAATTTTCTTTCGTTATTGTTGTTTAAGTATAAAAGTTTGATTTTATCGACAAAAGGAAGCGACAAAAGCGCAGGCAGAGTTTCTCTGCCCATATTTCCGCTTGATCCTGTGAGCGCAACGGTAATTCCCATAAATCCCTTCTTATTTTGCTTATGTAAATATGATAAATCTGTCATATTACCGTGCGGTGACAAAAATATTACAATTTAATTACAATTTTCAACAAAAGAAAACGCCCTGATTTCGGGCGCAAAAAATTCTTATATAAATGCAAAGCGCCCGAATTTCGGGCGCCTTACATAAAGAGGAATTTTATTACAAGTTTATAGGTTTGTTGCTGATTTGTAATTATAATATACGATAAAATAATTACATCTGCGTGACAAATTCATTACAAAATTATTACAAAGTCGAATTGTGTCGAATTTTACGACTTCGCTGTCAAAATTCCACTGTTGCAAATTGCCTGTTTTTATTAAAAGTCATATTCTTCGATAAAACCGACGAATTGCAATTCCTTTTCGTTCAGATATTTGATTTTCACACCCAACGTCCTATCGTCGGGGATTTCGGGATAAGTTCTTAACGACGTTACGCTTAAAACGTTATCGCTGATTTCCGTTTTATATCCGCGCAGCTTATAATATTCTTTCAGTTCTTCAATCGTGAGCGAACACATGTAAGTAACGTCGGCTATATCCTTGGAACTGTCAATCTTGCCGGTTAACAAGTGCTCGGGGAAAAACACTTCTTTTGACGTTTCTCCGCTTTTAAGCCGACAGCCCATTGAATCGATAACGTATCGGGTGTAATTTTTGGGCACTTTTACTCTTTCGTCGTTTTCCTTGTATATAACGAAACTGAACATCAATGACAACGGCAACTTTTTTACGTCAATAACGATTCTGTCGTTTACGATGACAAACTGCATATTGTTTCTGTCGTTAATGTCGTCGCAAAGCGTTTGCAAATCGCCCTTGTAACAAAAAGCCTGTTTTCCGTCCGTCGGGGCAAATCTTGTGCGGTTTTTAACGTTCAACATCAAATTTACCTTATACGTCGTTGTAAAATCGTCACAATAAATCATGTTGCTTTTTGAGGAGCAGCCGGAAAAAACAAACGGGAAAATAATCAGCAACGCCAAAAAACAAACAATAAGAATTTTTCTCTTTTTCATTGTCGTTATCTCCTTTGTTTAATATCTATATATATATTTTACTACACTTTTTAACAAAAATCAATATGTACTTTTCGCAATGAAAAACCGCCGAAATTCGGCGGTTGGTGGCTTTTAATATTATTCCCACTCGATTGTTGACGGGGGCTTACTTGTGATGTCATAACATACGCGGTTGATACCTTTCACTTCGTTGACGATCCTTGACGAAATTTTTGCAAGGAGCCTGTGCGGTATCGGCGTATATTGCGCCGTCATAAAGTCGCTTGTGTTGACCGCGCGCAGTGCGACAAGATAATCGTACGTCCTGTAATCGCCCATAACGCCTACGGTTTTAACGCCCGTGAGCACCGCAAAGTATTGCGAGGTTTTGACTTTCGATTTTTCGATTTCTTCACGATAAATTTTGTCGGCTTTTCTCAAAATGTCGCATTTTTCCTTGGTGACCTCACCCATTACCCTGACGGCAAGTCCGGGGCCCGGGAACGGCTGACGGTTGATAAGGAAGTCGGGAAGCCCCAATTTTTTGCCGACGATACGGACTTCGTTTTTGAAAAGTCCGTTAAGCGGCTCGACAACGCCCTTGAAATTGAGTTTTTCGGGAAGTCCGCCGACGTTGTGGTGCGATTTTATGACCGCATTGTGCTTTCCGCCCGACTCGATAATGTCGGGATATATCGTGCCTTGTGCAAGATAACGCGCGTTTTCAAACTTCCTCGCTTCTTCTTCAAACACGTGAGCAAATTCCGCGCCGATGATTTTACGCTTGCGTTCGGGATCGGTAACTCCTTCCAACTTTTTCAAAAATCTTGCTTCCGCGTCGACGCGTACGAAATGCAAATCCATCTTTGAGAAAATGCTCTCGATTTCGTCGCCTTCGTCCTGACGCATAAATCCGTGATCGACGAAAATGCAAATGAGTTGCTTGCCGATTGCGCGGCTTAAAAGGGTTGCGGCAACGCTGCTGTCAACGCCGCCCGAAAGCCCCAGAATCACGGTGTCCGTGCCGACCGTTTCGCGCACTTCCTTGATTTTTCTTTCGATATAATCGCCAAGGTCGTAGTCGGCGCTCGCTTTGCAGATTTTGAAAAGGAAGTTTTGCAACACCTTTTGTCCTTCGGCCGAAAGCTCGACCTCGGGATGGAATTGCACACCGTACAATTTCTTTTCGGAATTTTCAAAGGCGCAAATCGGGCATTTTGCCGTGTGTCCGATGACTTTGAACCCTTCCGGCACGGTTTCCACGCGGTCGCTGTGGCTCATCAAGACTTTGGTGGTCGCGCTCACGCCGTCGAAAATTTCCGCCTTCACGTCAAGGTTTGCTTTCGTCACGCCGAATTCGCTTGTCTTGCAACTGACAACCTTGCCCTTTAAGGTATGGCACATAAGTTGCATACCATAGCAAATGCCAAGGACAGGCACGCCGAGCGACAAAATTTCCGCATCGAAATCCTGCGCGCTTTCGCCGTAAACGCTGTTCGGCCCGCCGGTCAGAATAATGCCAATGGGGTTGATTTTTCTGACTTCTTCCGCGCCGATGCTGCCCGATTTCACAAGAGAATACACTTTTGCGTCCCTGATACTGCGGGCAATCAATTCCTTATATTGTCCCCCGAAATCGAGGACGAGAACCGTTTGATTATTCAATTTAAGCACCTCGTAAATTTTAACAAATGTAAGTATATAATATTTTTAATTTTTCCGCAAGTTTTAAAGGGCTGTTTTGAAAGCGACGTTAAAAAAAGACGCAAGTTTTTGCGTCAATGACGATATTGCGGTTTTTCGTCGGGCGCAATGAACGAAGCGTCTGCGTATCCGTAAACGTTTGCAACCGACAAAAACGCCGAAACGATGCTGTTTTCAGGGACTGTGATTTTTTGCAGGTGGTTTTCGTAAAGCCCGTTGAGTTTCGCCGCGTTTTTCCCGCCGCTTTTTGAGCAAATCACGAAAATCGACGACGAAAAGTAGTATTTTCCGTTGCATTCGACAAGATTTTTCTTGGCATTACCGTTGTTAATTACCGCCTGAAAAACCGAGTTTACGGTTTTGTAAAAGTCGCCGTTGCCGTCTTCCACCATTACGCGCGCGTTGTCGGACGATTTCCAGCAATAAAACTTTGTGTTGAGGATATTTATCGTGCAATATGACGATTCTTCCACGATTTCGTCGCACCAGTTCATAATGCCGGCAACGTTGGAGTTTGCGATGACGGAATCTTTGAACGTCAGCGTCGAATTGTTGCCCGTCGTGGTTTTGAGCGACACGTTCGCTTCGGCGGCGTTGTTGAAAACGCATCTCACGAATTCGACGTCGGAGCGACTGATCGCCACGTTGCGATAAGAATTTTCAAACACGCAATTCGTGAAAGTCGCTTTTGTTTTTTCGACAAATTTCGCGTCGCTTTTTTTGCCGTTGCCGATCTCGACGGGTATGCCACAATACAAAAAATCGTCAAGTACGACTTCTTCGCCGGCACTTACCGTTTTCCCCGAAAAGCGCGTGTCGACAACGTTCTGCCCGTATCCGATAAACCTTATGCTTACGCCGAAGTACCTGGCTTTTTCACCCGTCCGTTTTGCCGAAATTATGCTTTTGCCGTTGCCGAAAATATCACGCTTCATTTTGAAAGTGACCTCCCTCGATTCTTCGGGAAGCAAATTCAGGTCAATATCGTTTTGCAGCACAAGGTTGTTCGACAAATAAGAATACTTGCTTTTGTCATACAAAAAATCCGCCGCGCTTCTCACGTTGACGCCATCGACGAGCCGCACGTTTCTTCCGTTCACGCTTATCGTGACTTTCGTCACGTCCACGTCCGCAAAATCGACAAAATCGCCGTTTAAAACGCCGTTTATCGATACTTCAAGTTTGTCTTCTGCCGACAGCGACAAAATCTTCCTTACGTCGAAAGCAGATTTCAACACGCCGTTTTCGTCATATATTTTGTTGCCGAGATACTCGTTTTCCGCCTTATATTCAAAGTTCGCGTGCGCGACGGTCGGCGGCTCGATTTTGGTCGTGGCGACGTATCCGTAAAGCACGTCCGCGCCGACGGATAACAAAAGCGCGACGATTACCGTCACGATTATAAACAGTGCGCCCTTCCATTTAACCATACTTTCCTAAGCCTAAAAAGCGACAGCAAAAACGCTGTCGCTTTCGGCATATTGAGTTTTACCACTTATTGTAAACTTTTTCGCAGAATGCGTACATATCCTTGATTTCAAGCACCGTGCCGTCGTCAAGCGTAACCGTGCCGTTCCAAAGCCCGTGCACCTGATGAGTAAGCATGCCGACGTTGGGAAGCATTACGCCGTTGTGATTGTCGTAAAACGGCGTCATCGTCAACTCGAACCTGCCGTTTTCTTCGTGGAATTTCCACGGATCCATCCAGCGTTTGTCGGGTTGATATTCAAGATACACTTCGCCGAGTTTATGGCACTTACCGTCGTACATGAGCGCGGTTTCGCGTCCTTTTTCGGGCGCGCCGATGCCCCAGGTGATTTCAAAGCCGAACAACTTGCCGTCGATATACGTCGTGCCGTTGCCCCAGAACCAGTAGTTTTTATGATCCCATACGCCGCGTCCCCAGTCAAGCACCGTGAACAAATCGTCGCGGTTGCCGTCGATGACTTCGCTGCCGATTTTCACAAATCCGCGCGTGGGCATACAGTTGATTTTTTCGGTAAAGAAGAAGTGATTTGCGTGCTTTTCAAACGGATTCATAATGACGATGCTCTCGCCCGTGTAGTTGTCCGCCCAGAAGTCGCACTCGATTTTCGGGCTCTTCCAGTAAAGGTGACGTTTTTCCTTGGTAACCTCGAACCTTAAAACCTTTTTGCCCTTTTTGCGTTCAAACGTATAAGGCTCTTCGCCGTTTCTGTTGACAGGGAATTTGTTTGCCGTCGCAAGGTCCAGAATCATGTCGTTGACGACTTCGCCGGTTTTCAGGTTGACGTAACCGATTGTCGCGGCAGACGCCAGCGAAATATTGAAAAAGTTAAGCTGCACGATGAAATCTTTGCAACCGACCTGATAAAAGTCCCACTCTTTCACCGTCCATTTCGACGCTCTGATGTCTTCGCGGTTGTACTCGATAATATTGCGTTTTGCCCAGCCGGGCTGAGTCAGCGAGCCGTCTTTATTCAAAAGTTTAATCGGCTCTTTTACTTCGATTTGCGTACTCATAATTCACCTCTTATAATTTATACTAAACACTAATTGTTTAGAAACAATGAAACGTATTCCGTCTTGCGCCTTATGTCGATAAGTCGTTAAGCCGCAAGCGCGTACTTCCCGTACGTAACTGGCATTACCCACGCCTTAATATGGTTTTGCCGATAACGCAGATTTGGTATGCGAGTGTAAGGCGTACGGTGCGTAGATTTTCGGCAACTGGGTTGATTTGAGGAAGGCGCGTACTTTTAGCGTACGAAACCGACGACACCCACGCCCTTTTTATTGTTTGCCGGGGTCCCCAAAGCGAGGAACGCAGGTTTGGGGTGTGCATTACAAACCTGAGTCGAAGTTTTCAAGCGCCTTCACCGCCACCTCGAAACACGTCGCAAGACTTTCTTCGTCAAGATTGTCAAAGGTATCCTTGCGGGTGTGATAATAATCTTCAAGGTTATGGTTCATTGCGGTGATGCCGACGGCTTTCATACCGCCCTGATTGAACGCCGCGCTGTCGGTCGCTCCGAACGGTACGCCGATTTTCTGCACGGGAATTCCAAGTTCCGCACCGGCGTTGAAGAACAAGTCGATTGCGTGCGGATCGGACGGCACGGTATTATTAAGGTCGTTGACGTTGACGCCCAAAAACTTTGCGTCGCGGATAGTGTCGATTGCAAAAATCAGCGTTTCGACGTCGTCAAATTCCTTTGCGTGCGCTTTTGTGAACGCCTTTGCGCCGCGAAGCCCCGCTTCTTCACTGCCCGTGATAAGCACGCCGACTTCGGTATTTTCAAGGTTTACGTTCTGGTCTTTCAACGCCTTTAAGACGGCAATGCTCATAAAGCAACCCGTAAGGTCGTCGTTTGCGCCGTCGACGACGATTTTCTCGTTCCACATAAAGTACATTGCAATCCAAAGCGGAACGAACGCAAGACAAACGTATCCCAGAATATTTGCGACGTTTGCTGCGAGAAACGGCGTCTGCGAATATTTGTTCGCAATGCAAAGAATAATCGCGATGAAGAAATAAAACACGCCGATAAAACTCGTGATGACGTGGGCGATATAGCCCTTTCCGCCAAGGTGATAGTTGAAAGTCCACTCGTGCGCGGCGTCGACGTGTCCGCTGAAAATAATGCGGCGATGGACTTCGCCCGTCGGGTGTTTGACGGCGTAAAGATTGTGCGAAGTCTTTTTGACGAAAAGTTTGTCGACAACCTGCTTGTACATTACGAATTCGCCAACCATAAGCGCGGTCGCGACGACGAAAAGCACCAGCGACGCGACGGGTTGGAAAAAGTACGCCGCAAGCGCGATAAGATACAGCGACACGCTGATGTATATCCAGCCCATGAACGCGGCGGGATACACGGGAAACGGTTCAAGCCTGATGTCGTCGGCATAAGGTTTCAAAAGTTCGCCCATATATTCGGCGGCTTTTTTCTCGCCTTCGCTTCCCGCCGAGCGTTTTCCGAAAGTTTTGATGACTTTCTCGATATGCCCTGCCATAAAGGTTGCGCTTTCGCGTTTGTTTTCTCTTATTGAATCAAATCCCATAATTTATCCTTATTTTCCTTTTTAAGGGCGACGCCCTGTATTATCTGACGTTGGTTGCCGCGCTTGCGGGGGTATAAAGTTGATAATTTTCCGCGCTTATGATACCCTGACGGTACATTGCTTCAAGACACTGTTCCATGCTGTACATACCGGCGTTGCGGCTTGTCATCATTGTGTTTTGAAGTTGGTAGTTTTTCCCTTCGCGGATAATATTCTTAATTGCGCCGTTGCAAATCATAACTTCGGTTGCAAGCGACCTTCCGCCCTTCACGTTGGGGACAAGTTGCTGCGACACTACGCCGAGAAGCACCATTGAAAGTTGCACGCGGATTTGTTGTTGCTGATCCGCGGGGAACACGTCGATGATACGGTCAATCGAGTTGCACGCGCCCGTCGTATGCAGGGTTGACAAAACAAGGTGTCCCGTTTCTGCGGCGGTGAGCGCGGTGCGGATACTTTCAAGGTCGCGCATTTCGCCCAGCATAATTACGTCGGGGTCCTGACGAAGCGAGGCGCGGAGTGCGCGCGGATAATCGCTTGCGTCGCGCCCGATTTCCCTTTGCGTGATCACGCAACGGTTGGACGTATAAGTATATTCGATAGGGTCTTCGATTGTGATAATGTGCGCCGTAATGACGCGGTTGAGATAATTGACGATGCTTGCGAGCGTTGTCGTTTTACCGCTGCCCGTAGGTCCCGTAACAAGAATGAGTCCGCTTTTTTTGACCGCAAGATTTTTCAGAACCTCGGGAATGCCCAGCGAGCGGAAGTCGCCGATTTCATTGATTATGCGACGAATGGATATCGAAAATCCGTTGAAGTCGCGATATACGTTGCACCTGAACCTTCTGTCGCCGACGGAAAAAGAACTGTCCACGTCGGAATACAGGTCGAATTCGGTCATTTGTTTTTCGGTAAGAATGTCCTGAATAAAAGAAAAAACTTGCTCTTTTGTGAGAATGGCGTCGTCGATTTGTTTCAGCGTTCCGGAAACCCTTGCGATTGCACATTTGCCGGACTTGATGTGAATGTCGGAAGCGTCGATTCTTTCAGCAAGTTTGAGGTATTTGATAAGCGTATTATCTCTCATAAATAGTCCACCTAAAAAGATTTTTCGCGACTTAACGCTACTGAGTAAATTTTATCATACTAATATATAAAAATCAACATATATGCAAAATTTTACTTTACTTTAATTAAAATAATAAATAACTCACAGTCCGAAATTCGGGTTAAAAAAACCGTCCCTGAAAAAGGACGGTTATTTTTTGTTTCTTATTTGTCCGACGGATTGTCCGACTTGGCGTCGGGTTGCTCCGCATTGTTTTCATCGGTATTTCCGGTATCGACAATGCTTTCGGGTTGCTCGTTGTCATCCGTCGCTTCGTCGTGCTTTTTAACGAACATCGGCTCGTTGAGTCTTTCGATGAAACCTTGCACCGCGTACATTCTTTTAAGGATTGCGTACAGCATGTACGCGACGACAATCGACACGCCCCCCTGAATGCAGTTGCCGGGCAAACTTTCAAGCGAGCCCGCCCAACCGTACAAAATCGCGCCGGCGAAATAGTAGCCGACAACCATCCATACGCCTGCCGCGACAAGCCCGAGAATGTCGATATAGAACTTGTCTTTTTTGTTGAGCTTTTTCACGATAAGTCCGCAAATCAAACCTTCAAGTCCCTTAATGAGCAGCGTAAACCCTGCCCAGTGCATATATCCGCCGATGACGTCCGCAAGCATACTGCCGATGCCGCCGACAACCATCGCAGGCACGGGGCCGGCAAAAAGCGCGGTCAGAAAGATAACGGCGTCGCCGAAGTTGATATACCCTTCCGTTGCGGGCATGGGGATGGGAAGCACCCACGTAACAACCGTCGTGAGCGCGCACATGATACTGATAAATGCAAGTTTAAGCGTTTTGTTTCTGTTGACTTTCTTCATAATAATTCCCATTATACCCCTTATATTTTTTAAGTCAAATATATATATTGATATACTCGCCTTATTTGGACAAAAGACGTCATAATGTTGCAATTACGGCGCAATAAACGCGACATTTTGCCCTTGTTTGTATTGTTATTGCCGAAATTTAGAACAATTTTTATGTTTTTTATACGGCATAAAAAATCCCCCCGCGGTTTTTCGGGGGGACTTTTAATAAATAACCTTATTTGATAATAGGTGCGTCCCAATGCGGATCGGGAGCGAATCCCATAAGTTTTGCAACGGTTGCCGCAACGTTGGACAATCCGAATTTGCCGTCTGCGATTTCGACGTCGGCGTTGAAAATTATGAACGGAACGGGATTCAGGCTGTGCGCCGTACGAACGGACACGACGCCCTTTTTGTTCTTTTCAAGCATTTCGTCGGCGTTGCCGTGGTCTGCCGTTACGACAAGAATCGCGTTTTCCTTTTCGACAACGGGGATAAGTCTTGCAAGCGCAAGGTCAACAGCCTCCACGCCGATTATCGTCGCGTCCATATTGCCGGTGTGTCCGACCATATCGCCGTTGGGATAATTGCAACGAATGAAACCGTACTTTTTGCTTTCGATCGCCTCGATGACCTTATCGGTGACTTCCGCCGATTTCATCCAGGGACGCTGGTCGAAAGGCACGATATCGGAAGGTACTTCTTCCCACGTTTCAAGCGTTTCGCTGAATTTTTCGCTGCGGTTGCCGTTCCAGAAATACGTGACGTGACCGTACTTTTGCGTTTCGGACACGGCGTATTCGTTGACGCCCTTGTTCACGAGATATTCGGACAAAGTATACTTAATTTTGGGCGGCTCGACAAGGAAACGTTTGGGAAGGTGCATATCGCCGTCGTACTGCAACATACCGGCATACATCACCTTTGGCATATTGCCGCGGTCGAATCCCGAAAATTCCTTATCGTCGAAAGCCATCGAAATTTCGATTGCGCGGTCGCCGCGGAAGTTGAACAGAATCACGCTGTCGTTGTCGTGCATCGCGCCGACGGGTTTTCCGTCTTTGACGACGACGAACGCGGGTAAATCCTGGTCAATGATACCGGGGGTTTCGGCGCGGAACGTTTCGATTGCGGCGGTTGCCGACTCAAATCCGCGACCTTCACCGTAAACGTGGGTGTAAAAGCCGCGTTTTACCATATCCCAGTTTGCGAAATATCTGTCCATCGTAATCGTCATACGTCCGCCGCCCGACGCGATTTTTGCCGTGAAACTATCGTCGTTCATTTCCGCCATCGCGTTTTCAAGCATATCGACGTATTGAAGCGCGCTCGTTGCGGGAACGTCGCGCCCGTCAAGCAGGACGTGTACAAATACTTTTTTGATGCCGTCCCTTTTCGCGCCCTTGATAAGCGCGATAAGGTGGTTTATGTTGCTGTGTACGTTGCCGTCGGACAAAAGCCCCAGAAAATGCATTGCGCTGTCGTGTGTCACGCAGTTGTTTTTGAGTTCCTGCCACGCGGACGAATTGAAAATTTCGCCGCTTTCGATGGCTTCTTCCACAAGTTTTGCGCCCTGCGAATAGACCTGTCCGCAACCGAGTGCGTTGTGCCCTACTTCGCTGTTGCCCATATCCTCGTCGGAAGGAAGACCGACTGCCGTGCCGTGCGCTTTGATATAAACGTTTTTGCAGGTTGCAAGGAGTTTATCGAGAGTCGGGGTATGCGCCGCGGTAACGGCGTCGCCGAGTCCCGTCGTGGATTTGCCCACGCCGTCCATTACGACCAATACGACTTGTCTTGACATTATTTTTCCTCAAAATTTACGACGCGTGCAAAGTCTTGCGCTTTGAGCGACGCACCGCCGATAAGACCGCCGTCGATTTCGGGCATTGCCATAAGTTCGTCGACGTTTTTGGTGTTCATGCTGCCGCCGTACTGAATGCGTACTTTGTTGTCGGCGCAGTTTCTGCAATAAAGGTTCGCCATCGTGTCGCGGATAACCTTGATGGTTGCGTTCGCGTCGTCGGCGGTTGCGGTTTTGCCGGTGCCGATTGCCCATACGGGTTCGTATGCGATGACGATGTTTTCAAGTTCGGATTTGTCGATATCTTTGAAAGCCTCGGTGGTCTGACGGACAACGACTTCTTCGGTTTTGCCCGCTTCGCGCTCTTCCAGAAGTTCGCCGACGCAGATAATGGGTTTCAGCCCCTTGGAAAGTGCCGCCTTAACGCGTGCGTTGACGGTCTGATCGGTCTCGCCGAAATACTGACGGCGTTCGCTGTGTCCGATGATGACGTATTCCACGCCGAGTTCGACAAGCATATTCGCCGAAACTTCGCCCGTGAACGCGCCTTTCTCTGCCCAGTGTACGTTTTCCGCACCGACGTGAATGTTCGTGCCTTTCGTCATTTCGACCGCCGTGGCGAGGTCGGTGTAAGGCGTGCAGATTACGACGTCGGCTTTCGCGTCTTTGACCAAAGGAATAAGTTCGGTCACGAGAGCCTTCGTCTCGGCGATAGTATTGTTCATTTTCCAGTTACCTGCGATAATAGGTTTACGCATAATAAATTCTCCTTTATAAGATTAAGTCGTTGTGATTTCAGTCTTTGTCGTTAAGGCAGGCGATGCCGGGAAGCACTTTGCCTTCAAACAGTTCAAGCGACGCGCCGCCGCCCGTTGAAATGTGCGTCATTTTGTCCGCAAAGCCAAGTTGTTGTACAGCCGCCGCGCTGTCGCCGCCGCCGATGATGGTGGTTGCGCCGGTGCCGTGAAGCGACGCAAGCGCTTCCGCAACCGCGTACGTACCTTTTGCAAGAGTCGGGTTTTCAAAAACGCCCATAGGTCCGTTCCAGATGACCGTCTTTGCGCCTTTGATGACGTTTGCGAAAAGTTCCTGCGTTTTAACGCCGATATCGAGCCCCATTTTGTCGTCGGGAATGCTCTTGCTGTCAACGTATTCGACCGTTACGGGTGCGTCGATGGGATCGGGGAACGCCGAAACGATTGCGCTGTCGACGGGAAGATAAATTTCCTTGCCGAGGATTTCCGCTTTGTCAAGCATATTTTCGCAATATTCGAGTTTTTCGTCGTCGACCAAAGACAAACCTTCTTTGCCGCCCTGCGCTTTCAGGAAAGTATAAGCCATGCCGCCGCCGATGATAAGAGCGTCGCATTTGTCAAGCAGGTTGTTGATTACGTTAAGTTTGTCGGCGATTTTCGCGCCGCCGAGTATTGCGATGAACGGGTGTACGGGATGTTCAAGGCTGTCCGCCATGACAGACAGTTCTTTTTCGATAAGGAAACCGCAAACAGCCGTCTTTACAAAGCCGTATTCGACGATAGCGGCGGTCGACGCGTGCGAACGGTGCGCCGTACCGAAAGCGTCGTTGACGTAAACGTCCGCATATTCGGCAAGAGCCTTGCAGAAGTTTTCGTCCCTGCCTTCTTCGCCGGCGTGGAAACGCAGGTTTTCAAGAAGTACGCATTCGCCGTCCTTCAACGCCGCGACTTTCGCTTTCGCGTCCGGGCCGATGACGTCGGTTGCAAACGTTACCTTGTTGTCAAGAAGTTCGTTCAGGCGCGCCGCAACGGGAGCAAGACTGAACTTTTTGACGTCTTTCTTCGCCTTTTCGATTGCTTCGGCGGTTGCCGCAGCGCGTTCTTCTTCGGGTAAAGCCTCGATTTTCGCCTTTTCCTTTTTATTGAGTTTGATTTTGTCGTCAAACACGTTGTGGGGTTTGCCCATGTGCGAGCAAAGCACGACTTTCGCGCCGTGTTCCATCAGATATTTAATGGTGGGAAGCGCGCCGATGATGCGGTTTTCGTCGGTGATAACGCCGTCTTTCATAGGAACGTTGAAGTCAACGCGAACGAGACATTTTTTGCCTTTTACGTCAATATCGGTGATTGTCTTTTTGTTCATAGAATATCTCCTGATTTTATTTTCGTTTTATGCCCCGGATTTTTAAGGCAGTAATATGATAACACAATAAAAGTTTTATTGCAATTACTTATAAATACTTTATTTGATTTTCGCCGCGCGCCCGCCTTATTTGCCGTGCGCCGCGCGCCCGCATTATTTGTCGTCGTATTTCGTAAGGTGTCCTTGTTCTTGCAACCCTTTGAAGTCGTGCTGACGGAGCGCCTCGTACAACACGATAGCAACGCTGTTCGACAGATTCAGACTTCTTATGTTCTGCCCCATCGGGATTCGTATCGCGCGGTCGTAATTGTCGTGCAGAAGTTCTTCGGGAAGACCTTTCGTTTCCTTTCCGAAAAAGATGTATGCGTCGTCCTCGAAATTCACCTCGTCATAGCGGTGTTTCGCCTTTGTCGACGCGAAATAATACTTGCCGGGATTTTTGTCGAAAAACTCCCCAAGGTTTTTGTATACGTGCAACTCGCAGTCGCTCCAATAGTCAAGCCCCGCGCGCTTTAAGTACTTGTCCGATAGTTCGAATCCAAGCGGCTCGATAAGATGCAAAACCGTGTGCGTCGCGGCGCACGTCCTTACTATGTTGCCCGTATTCTGCGGGATTTCCGGTTCAACCAAAACAATGTTCATAATGTATTTTCCTTAAAAAAATTCGTCGATAATTCTCATTAAATCGTCGCGGGTTCTGAGTTCGGAAATAGCGCGGCGGGCGTCCTTTGCGTGGCGGGTGTTTTTGGCGTAAAAACACAGTTGCGCCTTCATCTGATTTATCACCGTGCGTTCGGGCAGATACTCGCCCAGAATTTCGATATGTTTCATAATCGCGGCTTTAACGTCAAATTCGTATTCTTTATCTTGCAGTTTTGCAAATATAAACGGCATTCCAAGCGCGGCGCGACCAACCATTACGCCGTCGCAACCCGTCGTTTCTTTCATTCTTAAATAATCGTCGCGCTTTTCCACGTCGCCGTTTCCGACAACGGGAATACCAACGCTTTCTTTCACTTTTTTTATGACGTTCCAGTCGGCATCTCCGGAATAAAACTGTTCCCTTGTCCTTGCGTGTACGGCAACCGCCGCGCCGCCCGCTTCCTCGATGACCTTCGCGATTTCGGGCGCGGTGATTTCGTCCTTTTCAAAGCCCGCTCTGATTTTCACGGTTACGGGACGATTCGTTGCGGATACCGCCGCTTTCACCACTTTGTAAACAAGGTCGGGATTTCTTAAAAGCGCGCTGCCTTCGCCGTTTTTCACGACTTTCGCGACGGGACAACCCATATTTATGTCGATTATGTCAAAGTCTTTGAGAAGGGGGTGTTCCACCGCTTTTTTTATGTATTCGGGATCTGCGCCGAAAAGCTGCACGGCCACGGGACAATTTCCCCTTTCGCGGGTTTCCAGAAGCGCGGCAGTGTTGGGATTATTGAAGCAAAGCCCCTTTGCCGACACCATTTCCGTTACCGTAAGCCCCGCGCCGTAAACCGAGGCAAGATAACGCATGCCGGCGTCGGTATAATTCGCCATCGGCGCGAGAATCAAATCGTTTTTAAGTTGTACGTTTCCGATTTTCATTTGTAGATTTTCTTTGCCTTGTTCCAGTATTCGTCCAGGATTTCGGCGTTCCCCAAATCCTTTCCGTCTTTCAGTATTTCGCTTTCCATATACTTAAAGCGTTTCACGAATTTGTCGCACTCCTCTTTAAGGGCGGTTTCCGGCTCGATATGCCGCCAACGCATCGGGTTTATCGCAGAAAACAGCAGATCGCCCGCTTCCATTACGGCTTCGTCGCCGTCCGCTTCCCGAAATTCGCGGATTTCTTCGTTGAGTTTATCGTAAGTGCCGTCGATGTCGGGCCAGTCGAACCCGCATTTCACCGCGACTTTCTGGATTTTGTAAGCGTACAAAAGCGCAGGCAGATTTTTGGGAATTTTGTCCATCTTGTCGCCGAAACTCGTATATTCCTTTTCGACGGCTTTCGCCGCGTTCCAGTAATTCAGCGCGTCTTCGGCGTTCGTCGCTTTGTTCTGCCCGAAAATATGAGTGTGTCGGGTGATAAGTTTATGGCAAAGTCCGCTTACGACGTCGTTGAAATTATATTCGCCGTCGGCGTTTCCGATCATTGCGTGGAAAACTGCCTGCAACAATACGTCGCCCGTTTCTTCAACCATTCCGTCAAGGTCTTTTCTGTCGATTGCGTCGATAAGCTCGTACGCTTCCTCGATGAGATTTATCCTTATGCTTTCGTGCGTTTGCGCCCTGTCCCACGGACAGCCGTTTTCGGACAACAGCGTTGCCATGATTTCGATAAGGTCGTGGGAATCGTGTCGTTTTGCCGACAACAAATCGTCGGGCGGAATCACCAAAGTCGTGATATACGAAAAATTCTTGCCGTGGTCGATTTCGGCAAGAGGTATGTATGTCAAATTATCTGTCTTTTTGACACTATTTATCAGATAAACGAGTTTTTCGTCGCCATAGACGTCGGACAGTTTGATTTTTACGTCGCCCGCAAGAAGTCGGTTGTCGATTTCTCTCACGACGACGGTATGCCGCTTGTCCGGCATGAACGAAACGTCGGACACGACGTCGTACGCGCTGTAACTCATCACCGACGTGTCGGGACAAACGCCGGCAAAATCCGCCGCAAAGCTCACGCCCGCGATAATTTCAATATCGTTTGTTTGTTTTTTCAGCTTTTGCACCGTGCCGTCGTCGAAACCGCCGCCGTTCACGCAAAACGCAACGTCGCCTTTTTCGTTTTCCGACAAAAGCGTTTTTATGATTTTTTCGTCAAGTTCGGAAAAATCTTCCGCGGCGTCGTATGCGTCGTCGAAAGATTTTGCGGATATTCCGTTTTTTTCAAAAAAATCGTACGTCGGCGTTTTTGCCGTTTTGACGTAAATGTTTTTTGCCTTTTTCAGAAACTTTTCGGCGCGGAAACTCAAATCGTCCTTATAAAGCCCGAGTCCAATTACGGTAATCATTCAACTCTCCCAGAATCGTAGTTTTTGCAATAATTTGTAATACGCCCTTGAAAACGGCACGCCCGAGAGTTCGTCCCCGTTAAAGACGCCTGAAAACGCCGCCGCGACAACGTACGCAAACGACGCGACGACAAAACCTGTCGCAAGCGACAAAATCGGATTTTTGATATAAATATCAAAAGCCCACGCAAGTAAAAACATTATAACATTTATTGCCGCGATTGTACTAACGTTTTTCACGAGTTTAAGATTTTTTCCCGAGAGAATATAAAAATCGCGCGCGTTTAAGATTACGCCGACCGCCGAAAACGCAATCATACCGTATCCCGCGCCGTACACGTTGAAGTATGACAGGCATATCGCCGTAACCGCAATTTTCAGTGCGGCCGAAAAGGAATTGTTGACGATGATTTTTCCGGTTTTGTCAATCGCCATTATCATACTTGCGTAAATTTCACGAAGCGCGCCCATCGGCACGGTAAACGAAATAATCCTTAAAAGCCGCACCGCCGTTTGTGTTTCCGCGCGATTAAGACGCGGATATAAAACCGCAATAATTTTGTCGGAAAACGCAAACATCATAACCGCGGCAAATGTCGAAATAACAAGTGCGAGTTTCACGGCGGTCGCTCCTTTTTTCCTGATTTCGTCGATGTCTCGTTTTGCCGTCGCCGACGCGATAACCGGCACGATCGCAACCGACAACGAAACGCTTAAAACGACGGGCATATTCACGACGCTCATTACCGTGCCCGAATACAAACCGTACTTCGCCGTCGCAAGAGAAATCGACTCTCCCGACGCTTTTAATATGTTTACGATTAAAATTCCGTCGATAAACTGCGAAAACGGTATGATAAAGCCGGCAATCGCAAAAACGACAGACGTTTTCAGAATGGCGTTTCGCACGTCTTTGTCGCAACTTTCCACCACGTTGATTTTGTAAATCTTCCCGCGCGAAAAATAGGTTATCACAATATAAATAAGCGCGACAAATTCGCTTATCATCACCCCTGACAGTGCGCCGATTACGCTGTAAATCACGCCGTACTTTGACAGAATTTTTGCAAGAGTCAGCCCAAACGCAAGTTTGAAAACCTGTTCAAAAAGCCCCGATACCGCCGTCGGAATCACGTCGTTGTTCCCCTGAAACCAGCCGCGGAACATCGACAACGCACCGACGAAAACAACCGCCGGCGCAATGACGTAATATCCGCTTTTCACGCCTTCGTTTCCTTGAATTCTCGCAACGTATCCCGACAAAACGCACAAGAGAGCGGCAAGCACGACCGAAGTCCCGACAACGCTTAAAAGCGCGTTTTTAAGGACGACTCGGCTGTCTTTTTTCAACGCGTTATTCTCGCTCGTAAGCCTTGACACCGCAACGGGGATTCCGCCCGTAGTCAGCGCAAGTATCAGCGCGTAAATGGAAAACACAAGCTGATACATTCCCATTCCTTCCGCTCCGAGCACAGACGTGAGCGGCACGCGATACAGCGCGCTTATTACCTTTGCAATTATGGAAAACACCGAAAGCAGCGCGGCGTTCCCCGCCATAGTACGCCTTTTCATTGCAGTGAATTTGCCAAGATTTTTGCCGAAAACTCGGCAAGTTTGGTTTTTTCGGTGACGTTTTTTTCGGATTTTGACAGCAAAATAACGCCGCCCGTAACGTCGCCCGCGACGATGACAGGCGCGAATATCTGCATTTTATATTCGTTTGTATCGTCGCCGGTTATCGCATATCCGTCGGGCAAAAACACCGTGCGCGTCGTCCTTTTCTGAAAAATATCCGCGACTTTTTGCAATAAGAGTTTGTCCGAATAAAATGTCTTGTCAAAGCCCGCCGCCGCGACGATTTTGTCAAGGTCGGTCACAAGCGACGTGTCCCCCGTCGACGAAAACAAACTTTCCGCAATCTCTTCCGAAAACTTTTGTATTCCCTTTACGCACGAGTATTTTTTCAGGATAAGGCTGTTTTCGTCAACGAAAATTTCCATTTCTTCGCCCTCTCGAAGGCGCATCGTACGGCGGATTTCTTTCGGGATAACCACGCGTCCCAACTCGTCGATTCTTCTTGTGATTCCTGTGTATTGCATAAAAAAACCTCCCGCAGTAGTATCCGCAGGAGGAAAGTAATTATGCAACGATTATTGTTGTTCGTTGATCTTGTAAGACAGCACGAACAGACTGTCGCTCATATTGATGTTTTCGCACACGACGCCTTCCGCGACGTTCGACAAATCGACGGGGGCGAAATTCCAGAATTTATTCACGCCGAGCCGCACGAGATTTTCGGCAACTTCGCGCGCGTATTCCTTTTGCACGCAAATCGCCGCGATATCGACGGGGTGCGTGTTTATGTATTCCGCAAGTTTATTGACGTTCAGGACTTCGACGCCGGCGGGAACTTTCTGAATGACCGTCGGATCGACGTCGAACATTGCGCGGACGTAAAAACCGTCGTCTGAAAACCCGACGTATCTCGCAAGCGCTTTTCCGATGTTGCCGCAACCGATAATAATAATGTTGTGCTGCTGATCGAGCCCGAGAATCGACGCGATTTCACTGCGAAGTTTCCCCACGCTGTACCCGTAGCCCTGCTGACCGAATTCGCCGAAATTTGAAAAATCCTGTCTGACCTGTGACGCAGTAACGCACAGGTTTTTCGCAAGTTCCGAACTGGAAACGCGCTTTACGCCGTCGTGTTCAAGCTGTTTAACGTATCTGTAATATCGCGGAAGACGTTTAATGACCGCTTCCGATATGCCTTGTTTTTTTGCCATACTCCAATTCCTTTACGGATAATTTTAATTACTAAGTTTTGATATGTCAAGAAATTTTTTTCTCACCGAAAAACTGCTTGTATCAATCTATTATTATAACTCCACGCGGGTGCGAAGCGCGGTGGATAAGGTCATTTCGTCGGCGTACTCGATAACGCTGCCTTCGGGAAGACCGCGGGCGATGCGCGTAACCTTTATCCCCAGCGGCTTTATAAGTCGCGCGATATACAATGCGGTTGCCTCGCCTTCGACGTCGGGATTGGTCGCAACGATGACTTCTTTCACGCCGTCAAGCCTTTTCAGCAGCCCTTTTATGTCGATATCGTCGGGGCCGACGTGCTCGATGGGGCTGATTACGCCGTGCAAAACGTGATAAACGCCCTTAAAAGACTTCACCTTTTCAAAAGCCTGAATATCTTTCGGCTCTTTCACGACGCAGATAACCGACTTGTCGCGCGTACGACAAATTTCGCAAACGTCGTCGGCGTCGTCGGTATAGTTGCCGCAAATTTTACAGAATTTCACCTTTTGTTTGACGTCGCGCAAGGCGTTGATAAGGTCGTCGACTTCGCTGTCGCTGCGCTTTAATATGGAATAAGCGTACCTTGCCGCCGTCTTTTCGCCCACGCCCTCGAACTTCGTGAATTCCGCAATAAGTTTTGCAAGAGGCTCGATATAAGGCATCAGAACAAACCGCCCATACCGCCTGCAAGCGGTCCCATAAGTTCTTCCTGCAACTCGTCAACCTTTTTGACGGCGTCGTTGAAGGACGCGACGATAAGGTCTTCCAGCATTTCGATATCGCTGGGGTCAACCGCTTCGGGCTTGATTTTGACGGCGGTGACTTCCTTGTCGCCCGTCATCGTGATTTCAACCATGCCGCCCGCCGCCGAGCCGGTTACTTCGGAATTTTTAAGTTCTTCCTGAGCGCGCTGCATATCGGCTTGCATTTTTTGCGCCTGTTTCAAAATTTGTTGCATATTTCCGCCGCCGAATCCGCCGCCGGGAAAACCGCCTTTGCCCATAAAAAATACCTCCGGTTATTTCGTGATTTTGAAATCGTCCCCGAAAAGCGTTTTCAGCCTTTTCAGGACGTCTTCCGACGTGTCGTCGTCGGTGACCTTTACGGTCAGTTTATACGGCTTGCCCGAAAGCGCGCCGAGTTTTGATTCAATAAGTTTAAGGTTGTCGGGGATACTCACGACGGACGCGTCCGCCTTCGTTTTGAAAGACACCTTGAAAAAGTTCCCGTTTTCTTCCACCCCGACGTATTTATTCATCGCAATCCCCAGCGCCATGCACCTTTCCTTCCCCACGATTTCCGTGCGGCAGGCGTCCCAAAGCGCGTCGGGATTATCTGTTTTCAGCTCATTTTTTTTTTGAAACGCGGTGTTTACCGCGCCTTGCGAAACTGCCGATTCCAGTTTTTTCAGACGTTTTTCGATTTCCGCCTCGCCGTTTTCAAGCGCAGCCCTTACGACCGTCGCCTCAAACATAATGCGGGGCTGGGTGCTGTATCTTAACTCGCCGGAAAGACCGTTGAACAAATCGAGCGCGTTCAGAAGGTCGACGTTGCCGGACGATTCCGAAATCGCCAAAAGCTTTTCGTAAATATCTTTCGGGAGTTTCAAGGCGGACTCGGCATTCTTGCAGTTTTTCACGTAAATGACGTTCCTTATCGTCGTTGCGACGTCCTTATTGAGAACGGCGATGTTTTTGCCGAAATTCGACAAATTATCGACGATGGACAATGCACGCGCGACTTCGTGCGAAAGCACCGCCTGCACAAGATCCAGAACGATGTGAGGATCGGACGCGCCGAGAACTTCCAGAACGTCGTCGTACGTTATCGTGTCGCCCGAATACGACGCGCACATATCCGCAATCGAAAGACTGTCGCGCACGCTGCCCTCGGCAGAAGTTGCGATAAGGTTTATCGCTTCTTCCGAATATTTTTTGCCGATGTCGTCGAAAATGCGTTTCAGATTGTCCGAAATATCTTTGACCGAAAGCAATTTGAAGTCAAAGCGCATGCACCTTGACAAAATCGTCTGCGGCAGTTTGTGGACGTCGGTCGTCGCAAGAATGAACACGGCGTGTGACGGCGGCTCTTCCAGCGTTTTCAGAAGTGCGTTGAACGCGCTTGTCGAAAGCATATGAACTTCGTCTATGATATAAACTTTGTACTTTCCGATGACGGGCGGATACTTGACCTTTTCGCGAAGGTCGCGGATTTCGTCCACCGTGCTGTTGGACGCGGCGTCGATTTCCAGAATATCCATATTGCCGGGCTTTTGAAGTTCGACACAAGCCGAGCATTTCCCGCACGGATTGCCGTTTACGGGGTTTTCGCAGTTAATCGCGCGCGCAAAAATTCTCGCGACGGTGGTTTTCCCCGTGCCGCGAGTCCCCGTGAAAAGGTATGCGTGCGAAATGTTGTCCGTTTTAATCTGATTGACAAGCGTCCTTACGATATGTCCCTGCCCGATGACCTCGTCGAAAGAAGTCGGACGGTATCTTCTGTACAAAGAAATGTGTGCCATTCGTTCACCTTTACATTAGTGTAATATAGTATAAACTAAAACATAGGATTTTGCAACCGTTTACAACTCCGTCGCCAAATTTTTGTAGCCGCATACGACGCTCATTGTCGCAAACCTTAACGCCGCGGAAAGCGTCGCGCCCGAAAAATCCGACTTCGCGACGTTTCCGACGACAGCCGCGGCAGCCTTGATTTCCGCCTTGATTTTAATGTATTCGGGCATATTTTCGGATTTTGTAATTTTGTCAAAATCGGCACTTAATTTATTGATTTCATTCAATAAACCTTTTAATCTGTTTTTTACTTCTGTTTCGCCGATACTTCCTTTGTCAAACGAAGTCGTGATTTCGTAAAGGCTGGAAAACGCCGTATCCGAGTATTTCAATGCGTTTTTTACGGCGTCTTTTTTCACGTTGTCGCACCAGGAAAGCGCGGGCGCCTTGACACAGATTTCATAGATGCAGGAACTGCTCCCCGCCATTCTTTTTCGGACTTTTTCCGCGTCGTCGCGGCTTTTGTAACACGCAAGCGCGAGATAGTATTTTTCATCGTAAATTATATATCCCGCCCCGCCCGACGTGCGCGCTTCGTCGGCGGAAATTCTTGCAAGGCTTTCGTCCGAAAACACGTCGGAGCACACGACGTAATACATTTCGCAGTCGGTGTTTTTGTTCTTTTGGAAGAAATTCATCACGCTTCCTTTTCCGGAAAGGGTTGCGAGAGCGAACGTAAGCGAGAAGCACAAAAGTATCGTACAAACAACGAAAACAGCCTGCTTATCGGCTTTTACGACGCGCCTTTTTTCGGGTTTTTGCGGTTTTGTTTTCTTTCTTTTTTCGGGTTTTTTGTGCCGCCCGTCTTCCTTCCAGATATACGATTTATACTTATAATCGTCATAATTTACGTTGTCGATTTTTTCCATAAAAAAACACCCTTATAATTAAGGGTATTCTTTATATTCTGAAAATTGACTTATTATTCTTTGTATCTTTCGACAAGAATGTCGGCTTCGCTCAGGATTTTCATTGCGAATTCGTCCGGGTATCCTTCGCGATAAACGATACGTTTTATACCGCTGTTGACGATGATTTTGGCGCAGATACTGCACGGCTGATGCGTACAATAAAGGGTTGCGCCTTCCAGTGAAATACCGAGTTTCGCCGCCTGACAGATGGCATTCTGTTCCGCATGAACGGCGTAGCAAAGTTCCGCGCGGGTGCCCGACGGGATTTTCATAATATCTCTCATACATTCGCCCTTTTCGACGCAACTTCTGATGCCTTCCGGCGCGCCGTTGTAGCCGGTTGTGAGGATTCTTTTGTTTTTTGTGATGACCGCGCCGACCTGACGCCCGGTTCTATAACAACTTGACCACGTCGAAACGACGTTTGCCATTTCCATAAATCTCTTATCCCATTTGTCCATCATAGCAACCTCGAAAGAAAATAAATATATGATAATAATAACACTTTTTCAGCCCGTTGTAAACAAATTCGCGCGCATACGTGCGCGCCCGTGTTTTACTTAGTAACACGCGAGTAACGCGCGACTTTACGACGTTTTTGAAAATGCGCGTTTTTTAGCGGTATTTTTTAATTTTTTCTGTCATAATACTATTGACATCGCGATATATTGCGTGTATAATTACCATTGAATTAGCAATCAAGGCGTTTGAGTGCTAACTTCAAAATCAATTTTCAACAATTATTTTCGGAGGTAAATATGACAATAAAACCTTTGTTTGACAAAGTTGTCGTTAAATCAATCGAAGCGGAAGAAAAGACCGCAAGCGGCATCCTTCTTCCCGGCACAGCACAAGAAAAACCCCAGATGGCAGAAGTCGTGGCGGTCGGTCCCGGCGGACTTATCGACGGCAAAGAAGTCACGATGCAAGTCAAGGTAGGCGATAAAGTTTTGTACAGCAAATACGCAGGAAGCGAGTTCAAACTTGACGGCAAGGAAGTTATCATCCTTCGCCAAAGCGACATTCTCGCAATCGTGAACGAATAAGGAGGCTTTTATATGAGCAAACAATTCAAATACGGCGAAGAAGCGCGCCGCTCCCTTGAAAAGGGCGTGGACACTCTTGCCGACGCAGTTAAAATCACTTTGGGGCCGAAAGGCAGAAACGTCGTTCTTGACAAAAAGTTCGGCGCACCCCTCATCACAAACGACGGCGTAACCATCGCCAAGGAAATCGAACTCGAAGACGCTTTTGAAAATATGGGCGCGCAACTTGTGAAAGAAGTGTCCGTAAAAACCAACGACGTCGCAGGCGACGGCACCACAACGGCTGCCCTTCTCGCACAGACAATCATCCGCGAAGGTATGAAAAACATCGCCGCCGGCGCAAACCCGATGGTGCTGAAAAAAGGTATCGCGAAAGCAACCGAATATACCGTCGAAGAACTCAAAAAAATCAGCAAACCCATTGAAAGCAAAACCGCTATCGCGCAAGTCGCGAGCGTGTCGGCAGGCGACGAAGAAATCGGCACTCTGCTTTCCGACGCTTTTGAAAAGGTCGGCAAAGACGGCGTTATCACCATCGACGAAAGCAAAACCATGAAGACGGAACTCAGCGTCGTCGAAGGCATGCAGTTCGACCGCGGTTACGCTTCCCCCTATATGATGACCAACCCCGACAAAATGGACGCCGTCCTTGAAGATCCGCTTATCCTTATCACCGATAAGAAAATCAGCGTGTTCCAGGATTTGCTGCCCGTTCTCGAACAGGTTGTAAAATCAGGCCGCGGCTTGTTCATCATCGCAGAAGAAGTCGAAGGCGAGGCTCTTACCGCCCTTGTCCTGAACAAACTCAAAGGCGCAATCAAGTGCGTTGCGGTCAAAGCCCCCGGTTACGGCGACAGACGCAAAGCAATGCTTGAAGATATCGCAATCCTGACAGGCGCAACCGTCATTTCGTCCGATCTCGGCTACGAAATCAAGGACGCAACCCTCGATATGCTGGGCAGCGCGAAAATGGTTCAGGTCGACAAAGACAACACCACCATCGTTGACGGCGCAGGCGATCCCGCTCTCATCAAACAACGCGTTGCGGCAATCCAGCACCAGATTGCGGAAAGCACCAGCGACTACGACAAAGAAAAACTTCAAGAACGCCTTGCAAAACTTTCGGGCGGCGTAGCAGTCGTCAGAGTCGGCGCGGCAACCGAAGTCGAAATGAAAGAAAGAAAACTCCGCATCGAAGACGCTCTTGCGGCAACCCGCGCGGCTGTCGAAGAAGGTATCGTCCCCGGCGGCGGCATTGCCCTTCTGTCCATCAGTGACAAAGTTACCGCATACGCAAATACTTTCAGCGGCGACGAAAAAACGGGCGCGCTCATCATCGCGAAAGCCCTTACCGCCCCCATTAAACAAATCGCGGAAAACGCAGGCGTTGACGGCGGCGTTATCGTAGATAACGTGTTGCGCGCAAAGAAAGCGAACTTCGGTTACGACGCTCTTAAAAACGAGTTCTGCGATATGGTCGAAAAAGGTATTCTCGATCCGACCAAAGTCACGCGCTCGGCACTTCAAAACGCAGCAAGCGTATCGTCTACGTTGCTCACCACCGAGGTCATCGTTGCCGACAAGCCCGAACCGGCTCCGGCGATGCCGCAAGCTCCGATGGGCGGCGACATGTACTAAAAACGTGAAAATTTAGCGAATTTTCGAGTTTTCGCAAGAACCTAAAAATTCGTGTACGTCAGTACACTGGAATTTTTAGAACCTTGCGACAAACATCAAAACTTCATCAAAATTATCCCGTTTTAGGGAAAGATAAAGCACCGAATATTCGGTGCTTTTTTTAATCCTTATTCCCTTTTCGCTTGTTTTGAAAAACGCAGTTTCCAAAACAAGAACAGCGGATAAATAATAAAATTATCGATTAAAAAACCGATTGCGTTTGCAATCGGTAATTTTTTTTCAAGATAAGGACGATAATAGAATAGACAGTTATTTTGTATCGCCCTTACCCTATTGTCTATCCTAAATTTGTCGGCTTACAATGTCCTGATTGCGCGCAGATACCAATCGTGAATAAAACGAATTTAGGTTTTACGCCGTGTTTTTGACTAATACTGCGTTACGCTCACGGCTTATACGGTAAAGTATTAAGCCGCTCGCGTGCCTTGTCTTATTCTAAAAACACGACGGAAAACTTGTTCACAACCGAAAACGCCGAGATTTCAGATGATTTTTGGAAAAGGCGAACGCAGTTGTACTGTATGTACTGCAAGCGAGCATTTTTCATAAAAGCGCTGAAATATCGGCGTTTTGGCAACGTTCGCTTTGTTCACGATTGGTATTCGTTCACACCACCCTCGCCAGACAAATTATACTAATATTATGTGCGGTTATTACCCACACGTCAAGCAAAATGTCGGTAAAAACCACATAATATTTTTATGAACAAATTTTCGGAACGAATTAAAGAATTGCGAATTGAAAAGGGTATGCGCCAATGTGACCTTGCAAATCTGGTCGGCATTTCACGCGCGTCCGTTGCCGACTGGGAAACCGGCAGGCACGAACCGCCGCTTGATACCATTATTGCATTATGCAAAATTTTTGACGTTTCAGCGGATTATCTTTTAGGTATTACAGATTAAAAAACCGATTGCGTTTGCAATCGGTTTTTTGTTTGGTTTGTTTTTATCAGGCAGTTTGTTGTTCGGAATCCGCGTCGATATGCGGCTGGCGTTTCGATTTGACGTGGCGCACCAGGAAGCACAGCCCGAACGCCCCTGCGACAATCGCGACGCAAACAACGATTGCGACGATAAGTTTCCACGGGAATTCGTCGCCTCCTTTTACCCTTTCCCACATACTGACGACCGCGTCGTTTTGCGCGCCGAAGTCCTGCATTACGCCGAGAGTGCCTTCCGATTTCTTAAAGTCGGGGTATCTTCTATGGTCGCCGAAGAACTCGGTAAGGTCGTACTTAACGCCGTCGATTTCCTTGATAATGCAGTCGCCGTCGGGATAATTCTCGGCAATTTCGTCGTCGGAAATTTCCCAAACGTACTCGTTTTCGAGAAGGCAGTTGACGGCTTCGATTGTGAATTCGTCTTCGCCCGCAATATATTTATCGGGATCGAAGGAGCAGGTATAGCCGATTTCCATCATATTACGCATCGCGACGTCGGGACGGCACATAAAGTTGATGAATTCCTTTGCCGCCGGGACGTTTTGCGCGGTTTTCGGGATTGCCCAGCCGTCGAACCATACGTTGCCGAACTCTTTTTCTTCGCCGTCGATTTCAATTGTCGGGACGAAGTAATCCAGAAGGTAATTCGTTTCTTCGCCGGTTGCAAGGTTTTTGAAAGTTTTGTCGGGGTTGTAGCTTTCCTCGATTGCGTACATTGCATCGCCCGACCAGGCAAGGTCGACGTATGCGATTTTGTTGATCATATCGTCCTTGCCAAAGTCGACTTCGTAGCCTTTGATATGCTTTCTTTGTTCCAGAAGCACGGTTTCGCACATTTTCAAAAGCGTGTTGTCGACGGTGTTGATAAGTTGTTCGATTGAAAGCGCGGCGTACGGAGTCCCGTCGAGTTTTCCTTCTTCTTTGAGATAACAAACGGTTGCGGCATAGACGTCGCGAACGCTGTCTTTCACAAGGATTTTCCCTTCAAGTTCCGGGTTGTTCGCCTTATTCCAAAGGATACCCCAGCCGGCTTCGAGGTCTTCTTTCCTGACCTTTTCGACGTTGTACATTATGCCGAGCGTACCCCACATATACGGCACGAAATATCCGTTCATTTCCGCGCCGAAAATCGACTCTACCCTGTCGCGGATTGCGGGATACACGTTACTTATGAATTCGTAGTCGCCGTCCGACATATCGAGCGGTTGCAAAAGGTTTTTCTCTTTCAGTTTCTGAATGGAGTATTCGCTGGGGCAAACTAGGTCGATCTGGCTGTCGCCCTTGGTGACTTCGGTCATCATTGTTTCGTTTGTGTCGAAAGTGCTGTAAACGACCTCGATTTCCTTGCCTGTTTTTTGCTTGTAATACTCTTCAAAAAGCGTGATATTGGCGGGATCGATATAGTCCGCCCAGTTATATACGACAAGTTTTTCTTTTTTCCTGTCAAGGTTCACGACGACGATGCCTGCAATCGTACCGCCGACGATAACCGCGATAATCACCGACACGATAAGGATTTTAATTGCTTTCTTGTTCATGCTTTAACCTCCTTTTTCTTGTCGGCTTTGGCTTTTTTGACCTTAACGACGTTGACGACGAGAATGGTCGTAAGCACCACGATAAAGATAATGCTGAATATCGCAAACCAGAACGGCGAAAGCCCTTGTACCCTTGCGTCGGCGTAGATGTACGTCGAAAGAGTGTTGATGCCCGTTGCCGCGCCTTTGTTGATTTGCGTGATGATGAAGTCGTCCATCGACAGCGTGAACGCCATCATAAATCCCGACATAATGCTGGGCGCAAGTATGGGCAGAATGACTTTTACCATTGCTTTGAACGGATTTGCGCCAAGGTCGAGAGCGGCTTCGTAAACGTTGTTGTCCATCGTTTGAAGTTTCGGCAGTACAGAAAGAATGACGTACGGCGTGCAGAAACTGATGTGTCCGATGATAAGGCGGAAATATCCCGCGGGGAACGAGAACGTTACGAAAAATATCATAAGCGACACCGCCATAACGATTTCGCTGTTGATAATGGGCAGTTGGTTGACGTTTTCCACAACCTTTCTCGCACGCGGTTTCAAACAATAAATGCCGATTGCCGAAAACGTGCCGATAAGCGTCGATACAACGCTCGATACGACGGCGATAATCAGCGTGTTTTTAAGCGCGGCAAGCAGTTCGGGCGTTTTGTCGGACGCAAATATCGACTTGTACGACTCGAAACTGAACCCGTTGTCAAAAGAGAAAATCGACGTGTTGAAAAACGAAAACACGATAATCAGCACTATCGGCGCGTACAGCAGCGCGAGAAGTAAATAAAGATATGCTTTTGCAAAAAATTTCTTTACCATAAGTTTCTTCCTCCCGTCGCAGACGTTTTTGAAAACCTGTTCATTAAAAAGTTGGAAATAAGCACGAGAATTATCATTACAAGGCTCATGACGCTGCCGACGCCGTACAAGCCCTGATCAAACTTCATCTGAATGCTGTCGCCGAACAAGAATACCGTGCTGTCCGACAAAAGTTGGCTTATCGCGAATGTCGAAATCGTGGGAATGAACACCATCGTGATTCCGCTTAAAATCCCCGGCACCGACAACGGCAATATCGTTTTTGCGAAAACCTGGAACTTGTCTGCCCCGAGGTCTTCCGCCGCCTCGATATAGTTTTTATCAATGCTCGAAAGCACCGTGTGCAAAGGAAGTATCATAAACGGCAGGTAGTTGTACACCATACCGAACACGACCGTCCCCATTCCGAGCGGAATGTTCATCGACACGAAAATCGCTTTCGTTGCAAGCGTCCTTATCAGGAAGTTTACCCACATGGGCAGGATAAACAGCAATACGAAAATCTTGCTTGCGCTGTATTTCGCAAGGAAGTACGCCGCGGGATATCCCAAAACTATGCAGATAATCGTCGTCAGAAGTCCGACGAGAATGGAGTTTCCAAGCACCACCAGACTTGACTTTTCGGTGAAGAAAATCGCAAAGTTTTTGAAACTGAATTTCCCGTCGTAAATAAACGCGTTGGCAAGAATCAGCACAAGCGGCGTAACGACGAAAACCAGCAAAAACAGCATATACGGATAAGCAAAGGCTTTTCGCGTAAATCTGAAATTTTTAATTTTCTCTTTCATTAAATTGCCTCCACCTTAATGTCTTCGGGTTTAATATTGATACCTACGCGGTCGCCTTTGAGCCATTCGTCCTGAGTGTCGACAAAGAAGTCATAGTCGAAATCGGTGCGTAAAATGACCTGATAGTAGCTTCCCTTGTAAATGCTCGACACGACGTCCGCGCTGACCGTTCCGTCGGCTTCGTCGTCGGTAACGTCGACTTTATCAAACGGAATCGACACTTTAACTTTCGTTCCTGCGGGCAAGTCGCTTTTCGTTTCAAAGTCGGCTTCGCAAATTTTAACGATGCCGTTGTCGCCCATTTCGGTTTCGTACTCGTTGATAATGCGCGCTTTGTGCATGATGTGTATTTCTTCTTTCGGAATGAAGATACCGATTTCTTCGCCGACGGCGCACTCGGTATTTTCAACGATCTGCAATTCGTTTCCGTCGCTTTCGCAAAGGATTTCGTAGTGGTCGCCCTTGAACACGCAGGACGTTACTTTTGCGGTGAGTTGTCCCTTTTCGACGTTTTTGCCCTTCGTGATATAAATGTCTTCGGGGCGCACGATGATATCGACGGGTTCGTTGGGTTTGAAGCCTTTGTCGACGCACTCGAACTCGGTGCCGAAGAAGCTGCATTTATAGTCGTCGATCATAATGCCCGACATAATGTTGCTTTCGCCGATAAAGTCGGCGACGAATGCGTTTGCGGGCTCGTCGTAAATCTTTTTCGGGGTGCCGATTTGCTGCACTTCGCCGTCGCGCATAACGATGATTTTGTCGCTCATGGTGAGCGCTTCTTCCTGATCGTGCGTGACGTAAACGAACGTGATTCCAAGGCGTTTATGCATATCCATCAGTTCAATCTGCATATCCTTTCTCATTTTAAGGTCAAGCGCGCCCAGCGGCTCGTCAAGAAGCAGCAACTTCGGCTCGTTGACGATTGCCCTTGCGATTGCGACGCGCTGTTGCTGTCCGCCCGAAAGGCTGTTCACGTCGCGGTGACCGTAGTCTTCAAGGTCAACCATTTTGAGCGCATGATTGACTTTTTCGGCGATTTCGGCTTTCGTATATTTTCTCATATTGTCGAAAGTCCTGCCTTTTCTGTCGGTGTACGTCGTGCCGTCGGGAATGGTTTTGAGTTTCAGACCGAACGCGATGTTGTTGAACACGTTAAGGTGCGGGAACAACGCGTATTTCTGGAAAACCGTGTTCACGGCGCGCTTATGCGGCGGCAGATTGGAAATATCTTCGCCGTCGAACAAGATTTGACCGCTGGTCGGTTTTTCAAAGCCGGCAATCATACGAAGCGTCGTAGTCTTGCCACAGCCCGAAGGTCCTAAAATTGTCACGAATTCGCCGCGTTTTATCGCGATGCTTTCGTTTTTGACGACTGCTTTGCCGTCGTATTCCTTGGATACGTTTTTGATTTCGATAATGTTTGCAGATGACATATACTCTCCTTAAAACGTGGGCGGGCTTGACACCCAGATGATTTTAGCCGTTGTATTTTTTGTATTTTTAATATAATGTACTTTGTTGCTTACAAAATAAAAACTGTTGCGTTTTTTGCACTTATAGACGTTGTTGCCGATGACGATTTCGATTTCGCCGTCAAGGACGTATCCGAATTCTTCGCCCTCGTGCGGCATATCTTTTTGAAGCGTCGTATTCGGCTCGATTTCGATATAAACAGGCTCCATCTCGTTCTTCTGACTGTTTGGCACAAGCCATACGATTTTTTGCCCGTCGCCTTCCTTTTCAAAAAAGTCGTCGCTCGTGAACACAACTTGTTCGGGTTCGTCTTCGCTGAAAAAGGTTTTCAAATCGCTTCCGAGTGCCACCATAAGGTCGTTCAGGGTGGAAATTGTCGGCATGGTCAGGTCGTTTTCAAGTTGGCTTATGTAGCCTTTCGTGAGTTCGCACCTGTCGGCAAGTTCCTCCTGCGTCAATCCGCAACGAAGCCGCAGATTTTTCAGTTTGGTTCCGATTTCCATATAACCTCCTGTTTCCGCGCCGTTTGTTTAGTATTTCTAAACCTAAAAATTAGAGAGTTTTGTAATTTTAAGAAAAAAGTTTACAATTACTAAACCATACGACTGAATATGATTATATGAAAATAGCGTATATTTGTCAACGAAATATACGCATTTTGTCGCAATTTGTAAAAAGATATTTTTGACGATCGTATCCCGCGCAAAAAACCGCAAAAAAAGAATATATCAAAGATATATTCTTCCGCCTCAAATTTCGTATAAAAAAACGCACGGTTTTCACCGTGCGTAATTTCGTTTTTCCTTATTCGATGACCTGCGATACGACTGCAAAGCGTTTCACCGATTCCGCGCTGCTTTCGGCTTGTTTCTTATTGTCGTAAGTTTCGCCGACGTAAATGCTGTTGCGGTTTTTGATAATGAACTTATATCTGTTGTTTTTGTCCTTATCCACACGTACGGTCGTTGCTGCGTCCTGCATATTTTTCTTGAAGGTTTCGATGCCTTCCAGGCACGATTTCTTCGACGCATATTCGCGGCTTTCGTAAAGAAGTTGACCGTTGTTTGCATAAAGATAGAATTGATAAAGATCGCCGTAAACGCAATCTACGCGATATTTTCCGACAACGCCTTTTGCTGCGGTTTCTGCGGGGGCGACTTCCTTAACTGCCGTTTTCTTTGCGGGCTCTTTCGTCGCAACTTTTTTTGCAGGTTCTTTCGCCGCGGCTTTCTTGGGTGCGGGCTCTTTTGTTGCTGCTTTTTTTACTTCTTTTGCCATATTGATATAACCCCTTTTATTATTTTATATTATTAATTATTCGCTGATTTCGGAAACCTGTGCAAAGCGTTTCACGGATTCCGCGCTGCGTTCCGCCGCTTTTGCGGTCGAGTACGTTTCGCCGATGTAAATGCTGTTGCCCTTCTTGAAGATGTACTTGTAGCCGCCGTTCTTATCGACGTCGATGCGGTACTCGCAATCTGCGACGTTCTTCTTAAAGGTCGCGATGCCGCCCTTGCAGGAGTTCAGACTTGCGTATTCACGGCTTTCGTACAAAAGTTGCCCGTTGTTTGCGTAAAGGTGGAACTGATACGCATAGCCGGTATCTTCGATCGTATATTTGCCGACGACCTTGGGTTTATCGGCTTCGTCGTTTTCCTCGACGGGTTCTTCAACCTTTGCCTCCGCCTTTTTCTTTGCGGGGGCTTTCTTTGCGGGTGCGGGCTCTTCCGTTACTTCCGCCTTCTTCTTCGTCGCTTTTTTCTTTGCGGGAGCGGGTTCTTCCGCGGCGACTTCGGGTTCTTCCGTCGTTTCTTCTTTCTGCGCTTTTTTGGGTTTCAGATTTATTTTTGCCTTGCCCCAGCTGTCGTCAACGAAGTTATCGTTGTTTTCCGGCTCGATATAGTGCTTTTCCTCGACGGGCGCGGGTTCTTCCGGCTGAACGTATGCGGGAACGGGCGCGGGCGCGACGGGTTTTTCTTCTTCCACGGGGGCATAAACTTTGTCTTCCGCGATAAACTTCGACATATCGATTTGTTCCTGCGGAGCGGGTTTTTTGTCTTCAAACGGAGGCAGCTCGTCATCGAAAGCGTCGGCGTCGAACTTCTTCTCGTCCTCGATATAAGGCGCGGGTGCTACGGGTGCCGCTGCCGCAACGGGCGCGGGTACGGGTGTCGCGGGTACGACGGGCGTTTCTTTCACAGCGGGTTTTTCTTCGGCTGCGACTTTGCCACTCTTTCTTGCTTTCTTTGCGTCTTTGACGCTTTGTCTTGCCGCCTTCTTTGCCGCTTTCTTCGCCTTGTTCTTCTTTGCACAAACCGCGATAATAACGATTAAGCCGATGAGTACGAGCGCTGCGCCCGCAACAAGCAATATGAACTTAATCGGGGGATTTTCTGCCAATAATTCAACGAAAAAGTCTTTCACCGTGATGGTAAAGAAATCGACGATTTTCTGCCATACTTCATTGGATGAAACTGCTGCTAACATTTTTCAAACTCCTCTTTAATAATATAACCCTGAAAATAAATTAGATAAAATACCTATACTGTGTATATTATAACACAATAAATTTACGTTATCAAGGTTTTGAAAATATCAATTTGACGAAATTCGTGTTTTTTTGCTAATTTTTTTATTGCGATATGCCTTAAAAAATATGTCGAACAATGCGTATTTTGCTTGCAAAAAAAACGCCGAAATGTTACTATGTTAAAAGTAAATATTGTGAGGTGTTTTATGAACAACGTAACCATTTTCAATCACCCTCTTATCACACACAAAATTGCAATTATGCGTGATGAACGTACCGGCAGCAAAGAGTTTCGCGAACTTGTGGAAGAAGTCGCAATGCTTATGGCATTTGAGGCTCTCCGTGATATCAATACGCAAGAAATTGAGGTTAAAACCCCGATTGCGGTCACTAAAACCCGCGTTATTGCAAATGACATCGCAATCGTTCCTATTCTCCGCGCAGGTCTCGGCATGGTAAACGGTATCCTTGCTCTTGTCCCCACCGCAAAAGTCGGACACGTCGGTCTTTATCGCGACCACGAAACGCTTGAACCCAAGGAGTACTACTGCAAACTTCCCGACGATATCGCAAACCGCGAAGTCATCATTCTCGATCCGATGCTCGCAACCGGCGGCAGCGCAATCGCGGCAATCGACTTCATTAAGGCAAAAGGCTGCAAGAATATTAAGTTTATGAGCATCATCGGCGCGCCCGAAGGAATTGAAAAGGTCCACGCAAAACATCCCGACGTACACATCTTCGTCGGCTGCAAAGACTCTCACCTTAACGAAAACGGCTACATCGTCCCCGGTCTCGGCGACGCCGGCGACAGAATTTTCGGTACGAAATAATCCGCAATAATTGAACGAATAATTGCATTGCCCTGACATTAGTCAGGGCTTTTTTTATATCGCAAAGTGTTTCATCACTGTCGAAGACAATATCACGCCGTAGGCATATCACTGCCGATTGGCTCATCGCGCCAAAGGCAACAATGTGCCCACGCAAAAAGTTGCATTTCAAACATAAAAAAAGTCCTCATAAAACTATGAGGACTTTTTGATATTTCGTTGATTATTACTTGTCGGACGATTCGTCCTTTGCTTCTTCAACCGCCTGGAATTCCACCGTCGCGGTTTTGTCTTCGTCTTCGAGTCCGAGTTCTTCGACTGCTTCGTCGACTGCTTCGCTGTCTGCCACGACTTCGTCTTTTCTGACGCCGGGGAGTTTGTCGTCCGTGTCATACGTTACGCCTTCGCCCACGACCGCGATGCTTTCGCCGTCTTTGACTTCGCCCTGTTTTTCTTTCTTGGTTTTGATGGAAAGAATGACGTTGGTAAGGATACCTACGATAAGAGCGGTTGCGATGTTGGTGATGGTGACGATTGCTTTGCCCTTCGTTGCAAGACCGAATTTAAGAGCGAGTCCGCCGATACCCGTGACAAGGATTGCCGATACGACGAAGAGATTTTTGCTTTCGCCGAGGTCGACGTTTTGCAGCATTTTAAGACCGCTGACTGCGATAAATCCGTAGAGTGCCAGGCATACGCCGCCCAGAACGCAGGTGGGGATTGTTTCGATAAGCGCGATGAACGGGCTGAAAAACGCGATTACAATCGAGATAACAGCCGCGCCGACTATGGTGTAAATCGAGGCGTTTTTGGTGATTGCCACACAGCCGATGCTTTCGCCGTAAGTGGTGTTGGGGCAGCAGCCGAAGATTGTGCCGACGGTCGTTCCGAAGCCGTCACCGATGAGCGTGCGATGGAGACCGGGGTCTTTAAGAAGGTCTTTTTCGATGATGGTGCTCATGTTTTTGTGGTCCGCGATATGTTCCGCGAAAACGACCAGCGATACGGGGATGAACAGAAGCGCGATTGCGCCGACGCCCGCGCCGGTAAGTCTTGCGGTGCCGTTTACGGATTCCTTAATTGCTTCGATAATCGCAAGGTGCGGATAATCGAGGAATGCGGTGATGCCCGTGAATTTGCCGTCTTTTACGAAGTTTTCGACAAGCGGAGTCCAGTTGACGATTTTGAGATATTCGACATTGCAAGCATAGCCGAAGATGGAGAAGAACGATGCGAGAAGGTAACCTGCGCCGATACCGATGATGAAAGGCATAAGTTGCATTTTTTTGCTGCCCTTGCAGGATACGAAGACCGTTACGAAGAAGGCAAACAATCCGCAAAGGATTGCGACAAGGTTGTAAGATTGTCCGCTGCCGCTTGCAGTGGTAAGGTTGCTGATTGCGCTGCCCGAAAGACCTAAGCCGATAAGAGCAACCGTGGGCCCGATGATGACCGCGGGCATAAGTTTGTTGATCCATTCAGTGCCTTTCTTATAAACGATAAAGGCAAGTATGCAGTACACAGCGCCTGCGAATACGCCGCCGAGAATAATTCCCCACCAGCCGTATTGAGTTGCGCCGATCAACGCCGAGATAAACGCGAACGAGCTTCCGATGAAGATCGGGCTCTTTTTCTTGGTAACCCATACGTAGAACAGGGTTGCGATACCTGCGCCGAAAAGCGCGGCAGCGGGGCTCATGTTGACGCCGTTTCCCGAGCAAAGAATAGGCACGAGAATCGTTGCGCAAACGACCGCCAAGAATTGTTGAAGCGAGTACACAAGCGTTTGTTTGAAGGACAACTTGTCTTCAACGTTGTAAATCATCTTCATAAGTAACAATCTCCTTTAAAATTTATTTATATTTTGATATATCAGAGTGAAAACAGGTCGACGGCGATTTTCTCGTCATAGGGCGGTATCATTACCCTTACGACCTCCTGCTTGGACGTTGGCAGGTTTTTGCCGACGTAGTCCGCGCGTATCGGAAGTTCGCGATGGCCGCGGTCGATAAGCACGGCAAGTTGTATCGTGCGCGGACGTCCCAGCGTGAACACGGCGTCGATTGCGGCGCGCGCCGTCCTTCCGGTAAACAAAACGTCGTCAACAAGGACGACGTCTCGTCCCCTTACTTCAAAGGGAACGTTGATTTTTTCGATAACGGGAGTTTCGCTTTTTTCCGCAAGGTCGTCACGATAAAGACTTATATCGAGTTCACCCACGTCAAGCGACACGCCTTCGTATTTTTTCACGTTTTCGGCAATTATTCCGGCAAGGGGGATACCACGGCTTTTAATGCCGATAAGCACGACGTTTTCCAGGGAGTCGTTTCTTTCGATAATCTCGTGCGATACCCTTTTAAGCGCGCGTGCGACAGCCGTATCATCCATAATGTTTGCCTTAATTTCCATAAAACCTCAAAAAAAATCTTGCGCCGAGACACGCAAGATATGATACACCTGTTTATTGTATGATAACCTTGTATGTCTCTCTGGACATAATTAAAGATTTCTGTTAGGGTTATAATAACACAAGCGGCGTTTTTTGTAAACCGTTTTTAAGAAGGAAAAGAAAATTTTTTTATTATTATTTTTTTTGAAAATATCGCGCTTTTTCTCGCCTTCGAAATTTCCCCGCCGCCCTTTATTTTCATTATATAAACTATATAATATATAATATTAAACATTAAAAAACGTCGGGGTGTCCCGACGCTTTGAAAACGGTTTCCCGCGGGTTTTGCGACAATCAATAGTTGTCCGCGGATATTTCAAAATAACTTTGGGGATGATTGCACGTCGGGCAAACCTCGGGCGCGCACTCTCCGACGACGATATGGCCGCAGTTTCTGCATTCCCACACTTTCACCGTGGATTTTTTGAATACTTCCGCCGTTTCGATGTTTTTCAACAGCGCGCGATATCTTTCTTCGTGGTGTTTCTCGATCGCCGCAACAAGTCGGAATTTCGCCGCAAGTTCAGGGAAGCCTTCTTCTTCGGCTGTTTTTGCAAAGCCCGCATACATATCCGTCCATTCGTAGTTTTCGCCCGCCGCCGCGGCAACAAGGTTTTCCGTTGTGTTTCCGATGCCGTTAAGTTCCTTGAACCAAAGTTTGGCGTGTTCTTTTTCGTTGTCGGCGGTTTTCAGAAACAGAGACGCGATTTGTTCATAGCCCTCTTTTTTCGCAACCGACGCAAAGTAAGTATACTTGTTTCTTGCCTGTGATTCGCCCGAAAAAGCCGTTTCGAGGTTCTTTTCGGTTTTTGTACCTGCGTATTTATTCATTTTCCTTCTCCTTTATAAATGATATGGAAACGGCACGCCGTCGCGTGCCGTTTGTTTAACGATTATGCGCGTTTTTTCTTAATGACGACCACCATAACCACGATGATTGCCATAAGCACTGCCGCGCCGCCAACGCCTGCGCCGATGCCGATTGCCAGCGTGTTTGTTTTCGCTTTGGGCGCGACGTAGTCTTCCGCAAAGATGAAGTAGCCGAGCTTATCGGTTTCAAACGTTACGGTGCCGTCGCCGTTATCGACGTAGTTTACTTCCGTCCATTCGCCGTTGTTGTATCTGATGAGTTTCGCGCCGTTTGCGCTGACTTGCATCGTTACGGTTGCGGGGCTCATAAGTCTGGGCTGTTTGTCGGCGTTCATAAGGACGCTTTTGTTCTTATATTCGCTGAGCGACAGGAAGTAGACCTTGCCGGCGGCGTACTCTTTGCCGAAGATTTCCTTATTTTGTCTTAAACCGTTGGTGAAGTTATCGCGGCTTGCGGCGTTGTTTCTGTCAAGTATGCAGAAGTAAACGGTGTATCCGCTGTCCGCCTGCGTCCAGCTGCCCGAAATCGTGCCGATGCCGTTATCTTCCAGAACTTTATCGTCGGGAACGTTGACGTCGCCGCCCCATACCGAGTTAAGTTCGTTTTCGGTGATAGAAATCGTCGCTTCGATTATGCCGTCCGCCGACACGGCACGGGTATATCTTTCGGATTCCGCGCTGCTGTCGACCGTCCAGGCGCCGCCCTTGATAAGTCCTTTATGAACGACTCTGTAAGGATATCTGCCTTCGCCCACAAGTCCCGCAGCGTTATTCACGACCTTGTAACTGGCGTCGCTGACGCGATAAACGATGACAAAGTCTTTTGCGATTTCTTTGTAGTTGCCGTCGACGGAGTCTTTGTCGATAAGATTTTCAACCGTGGGCAGATTAAACGATTCGCCTACGTTTGCCGTGATATCGACAAGGTTGAATTTCGCGCCGTTGACGTTGATTTTGCGGGCGGGCGAGACCGAGCCGATGAAGTTTTCGTTGCCCTTATATCTCACGCGGACGTAGCATACGCCGCCACCCTGACGGACGGGAGCACTGCCGAGAATCGTCTTGAAATCTTCGTCAAAGGAATATTCGTAAACGATGTCGTTTGCGCCGATGACCATGCCGTAAGTCGTCTTGTAGTAATTGAACGCGTCGTCGACCTTTTGCACTTTTTCAGCGAAGTCTTCGCCGTATTTTGCGTCGTACGTAACGGACGCGTCTTTAATCTTAATTTCGGTGCCGATTCTTTCAATCGTGAAAGTTTGTTCAATAATGTATTCGTTATTTAAGCGCGATACCGTGAACTTACCGTAGTAAACGCCAGCGTCGATTGCCTTGTCAACGGGCATCCATACGCCGTCTGCGCCCTTCTTGAAGTATTCCGCGAGTTCAATATTCAACTGTGACGGGCTTGTTACGTTAAGCGTGTATGCCAACGCGTTGTACGGAGCGCTGAACTTATCGACGTTGCCTTTGTCGTTGAACATTTTATTTTCAAACTTGACGTCCGAGAAGTCAAGCACGGACACGACTTTGGTTTCCGTGTCGTTGAAGCCCGTTATTTTCTTGAAGTTGCTTTTCTCGCCGAAGTTTTTGATTTTCAACGTATATTTATACGCGCCCGAAGTGGTGTCGTAAACGCCGTCCTTAATGTCGACGTTGATAATGAATGTTTTGCCGTTCTGATCGACGACGACGGGCTGATACTGACGCTCTTTGAAGTCGATTTCACCGATGTCGAGTTTGTTGTTGAGTGCGGTATCCTCATAGTATTCGATTGCGTAAACGATGTCCGGTGACAGCTCGAAGCGGTGACCGTTGATGATGCAAACGCCGCCCGTGACGAACGTATCGAGCACCCATACGGTTGCGCCTGCCGGCAAAACGTCAACGTTTTCAGCCTTTGCTTTGCCGTTCTCGTCCTTGCTGTACGCGATATAACCTGCGCCGTCTTTCTGATAAATCACAACGTTTCCGCCGACTTCATTGATGTAGTAATAGTTGCCGTTCGTATCGACAGCGTAAATACCGGTGATTTTCGCGCCGCCGATTTCGCGCGGAGAAATGGTGACCGTAACGACCGCCTCGGTATCTTTCAGGACGTAGTTTTTGCTGTCATTGCCGGTAATACCCAGCGTGACTTTGCAATCGGGATAAGTGCCGACGTTGATATTTGCCGTATTGCCCGTGCTTGTGAGCAACTTCACGTCGTCGCCCGTCACAACGCCGCCAAACGTATAGCTACTGATCTGGAACGCCGTTTTGTTGTCGAAAGGTTTTTCGACGTTATGCACCGTAACCGTGATGGTTTTGGGCGTTACGGTAACCGTCGCTTCGACGGTAACGTCTGTCAGGTCATAGAATTTTTGTCTTTCGCCGACGAGTATGAAATCGGTGACGTTAAAGGTATACGTGCCGACGTCCTTACCGGGCAGGGTAATCGTGCCGTATTCGAGCGTGATGTTGTCCGTGCCTTGCAGTCCCTCAATCCTAAACTCGCAGTTGACCGAGTTCGTCAAAATCGTATTTTCGCCGTTATAGACCTTTGAGGCGATAAGCGTGATTTTGCCGAGTTTGGCTTGTTGGATATCGATATACGCTTTGGGTGCGCTTGCGGAGCCGCCCGCGTTTGTGATCTGGTAATTGTTGTTCAGTTCGCCCGCGATTTCGATATTTATAAGCGACGCGCGAAGATTGTTGTTGACGTCAATGCTGTCAAGCTGGAACGTGCCTTTCCATTGGATATTTTTCCATTCGTCCGCTTTGTCGCCCAGAACCTTATCGAGCACCAATAAAGAGCCGTCGCCCGAAACGTAGTCGGTCATTGCGTAGTTGATGGTGCCGTTATAAATGAACGGTGCGTGTCTGTAATTCTCGTCGATCGTAAGGCGCGCTTTTTTGATTTCGTGCGTGCCGATGACGTAACTGCCGTCTGCTTCGGGCGTGATGACGTTGCCGTCTGCATTGACGTACACCTTTTCATATTGTTCGATGAGCGCAGCCGTATAAGCCGAGCCTTCGACGTAGGAAGCCCGGACGTTGCTGACAATCACCTGTCTTTTACCTGCATTAACGCCGTCGTACGCCGCGTCGAAAGTAATGCCGATTTTCCCCGACGGGATAGTGCCTGCAAACTTGTTCGACAACGTGTACGAAACAAGCGACGTACTTACGTCGGTCGTATTGTTGAAGTATCTTCGGGCGTTCGTATCGATGTTGAAGTTGACGTTGATCTTTGCCCTGTCAAGGTTGACGTTGTAGGTGGTTTGATTGTTTGTATTGCCCGCTTCGTCGACAAGCCAGAATCTGACCTGAATTTGCGTAAGTCCCGCGACGTTTCTGCCCTCGAACAAATCCATATAAACGTTGTTTGTATCAAGCGAAAGTTCCTTTGCCGCGCCCTCGACGCCGTCACGGGTGATTGCGTAATAAAGAGTCATCGGGCTGCCCAAAAATTCGCTGACGTAGCCGTCTTTCCCGACTTGTTTGTAGTTAAGGTTCACAAGAAGGGGCAGTAAGTCGGCATACGCGTCTGTCGAGAAGTCAAGAAGCCTTGCGATTTCGGGCTTGTATCCGTTATAGTTGTCGTATTTCACGGGAACGTTAACGGTATACGTGATATTTGACGAATTATAAATCGCTTGGAGATAATAGATGCGTTCGTATCCTTCGGGTGAAGTTTCGTCATAGCCTATGACATATTTGTTATTGACGATTTTGTCGTTGATGCTCACCCATTCGGTTTGCGTACCTACGAAAACGCCGTTTTTAAGGGTGCGATAACTGATTTGATAGGTTATTTCCTTGATGGAAGAGAGCGTATTGAACTCGATAACGACGTTCTGATTCGTCCATGCGCCGTTATATGCGCCGCCGTTTTCAAGGTAAATTGCGGTTTCCCATTTTTCGGGCGGGTTCTTGTTGTCGTCGATTGTGAACTTGTGATAATCGCTGTAAACGGCGTGGTTTGCCCAATTTTTTTGTACGTCGTTAAGGTTCAGCCCTGCGATTTGTTCGGGAGTTTTATCTTTGACAAGATTTTCGTAGAAAAGCCCAACCGTATCGATCGCTTTGAACTTGATTGCGTATTCGCCCTTTTCAAGTCCCGAAAGGGTGAAGATGTCGGAGCCGGGGTTGTTGATTGCAACGCCTACTTGCCCTTCGAATTCAACGTAATTGCCGTCAACCTTTTGGTAAAGGGTATAGAAATACTTGACGTCGCCGCGAGTGTCGTCGTCATCGAGAACAGGTTTGAATTTTATGGTGTCGGTATAAAAATACGTGACGCCGTCCTTTTCGTTAACAACGCTTTCGGTAAGGAGAGCAACTTCGTCCAATGCCGTGGGCTTGGTGTAGTCGATACCGTCGCAGTCGATGCTCAACGTCTTACCCGAAAGATTGATTGAGTTTTTATAATTTACACGATATATCGTGTCGGTTTCGATAGGCAGCGCATTGTTGTCTTTTCCGTCGTACTTTACCGTGACGTAAAGCCCGCGGAAAGAACCCGTCGCGGGGTCGTTATTGTCAAACGCAAACGGCTCAACCGTTATGCTTTCCAAGCCTGTCGGATAACGCAACGTTTTCAGCTGTTCTAATGTATAATCGCTTCTTCTGTATGTTTTTGCGGAGCCGTCCGTTATTGCGCCCGTGCCAATATATGCTTGAAGAAGATTAAAACCTTTGATATCCGCCTCTTTAAGCCCGAAGAATTTGTCAAAAAGCAGGAAGGAGAACTGCTTTGTTTGCGTTCCGTCGGTGCGGATTGACGTCAACTTGTTGAACGTAGGATCAAGAACGTCTTCGCCGTTCAATGCCCAGTCAAGGTTGCCGACAATATTGTTGTTGGTGGTATAAAGATTCGATATGTTTGCAATGGTGTCCAAAACCGCAATGTCCGGTTTGGTTTTTCCGTCCCACGCTGCGGTAACGGGTGTGAAAAAGCTCGGGTTATCGACAGACTTGACCTTAATCGTGATTTCAAGCCCTTTGATTTCCGTGCTTTCACCCAATCCGTCTTCTTCACCTCCTACATAAGCAAGTATGTATTGATTACTTGACGTAACTTTCCATTTGGTTCCGTTATTGAAAGTATCGTTTACATAATCAGAGTTTTCGTCGATTTTTTGTACCGAAGACGCAAACGAAACAAACTCCATTGTGTTTCGCATTTTATAATAACTGACAGCACTGCTAATGTTGGAACTGATTTCAATCGTCGCGCCAAGCGAAACAAGAACATCGGGCAGTTTATAATACGCATATAAACGATGCCTGATGTTATCAATCGTACTAGGTCTCAATAAAGCGTGTTCATCGTTACGTTCGACACCGCTGATACCTGAATATGTTCCACCAATCCAGGCGAAGTAGTTAGTGTATGTAGAAGGTCTGTAAGAAAAAACGGCAATGTTCCCGTCTGCATCTGCCTTAAACGGCACGTTCCACTTCCAACCTGACGCGTCTATTGCCAGTTCCTTGGTCGACGGTTCGCTTGTCGCTGCCGCAAAAGCCGTTTGATTCTCACCCGCACCCACGCGCGTAAAAGAAATTGCGCTGACAAGCAGTGCGACTGCAAGCATAAACACTAATGCAAGTCCGCTGATACGAAGTAAGTTTTTGCTTGATTTTTTTGCTCTCATATCTCTCCTCCGATACGCCGGAAAACCCGGCGGTATAGCCATAGTATGTGCAATTTTGGGCATAATGCGCCCAAAAGATATTGCTATAAATATAATATACAAGATATTGCAACCGAATGTCAAGTTATTTTGCGTTATGACGCGCCATTTTGCACGTCCCGTTTTCGCCGTTTCGCACTAATTTCCAAACGAAAACATAAAATGACTTATGGAACTTTCGCGGCTCAACGTCATTGAACTCACAAATCTTGCCCTGTCCGTTGCGACGATACTGACGCGCGACCTTACCGTGTCCGAGACGGAATGTCTTTTGAAATTCCTTTGCATCGTGCGCGACGATATATCGCTCATACTTTGCGACAAACGCAACGACAAGTCCTGATACGTTATTCCGTAAAAAGCACACTGTCATTTTGACATTCATCGCTGTCAATTATTACGACTTGCAAAAAAAATTGATTTTCAAAAAAATCTTCAAAAAATTTGAACTCATCAAAACGAAAAACGGCGGGTTTCCAAAATCGGATTTTCCGTTTCTCCCTGAAAACACGTCGGTTTTGACAAAACGTCGGCGGTTTTGTATAATAAAATTATGAAATACAATAAAAAAGGTTTCACTCTTGTGGAGCTTATCGTCGTAATTGCGATTATGGCGGTGCTTGCCGGCGTCGTTTCGGGCGCAACCGTGGGCATTCTCAACAAGAAAACCGACGAAGTCAACTACATATACAACGGAAAGCAAATTTCTGCACAAATCGTTTCGTGGGCGCAGGAAGTCGTTGAACGCCCTGCTTTCTTTACCGAACTTACGGGGATCGAAATCGACGTGACAAATCTATTGTTATATGGCAGTATCGACGCAATATGGACGGATGCGTACTCGGAAGCCGCTTACAATACCTTGAAAAACAGGTTTTCGTCCTTAAAATGGGCTGATTCGTACGGCGTTCCCGAAAAAAAGGGGACTTTTTCCGCCGATTTTAAGCAAAACGCGATTTATCTTTATTACAAGGGAAAGTCGCAAGAATATCGCGAAGTATATTACAAAATTTACCTGAGCGGTGAAAATGTCGTCACCGAAAAAGGCACAGGATTTTAACGATAAAGCGATAAATGTTATCGCTTTATCCGAGTTATATTTGCCTTTCGGCAACGCACTCTGTCATTACAATGCGGTTGCCCTTCCGGGAGATTGCCACGTCGCTACGCTCCTCGCAATGACAAAAAGTGCGTTGCACGGAATAGCATAAAGAGCGTATGTTAAACGTGCTATTACTTTTCAGTAAACAAAAAACTGTTCCATTCCGTACGAAGTACTGTGTCATTGCGAGCGTAGCGTGGCAATCCCCCGGAAGGGAATCCTTTTCATAAAACCCAAAACTATAAACTCCATTTTTATCCGCTTTCACCAACTTCCGCACCTGTTCAACACCACTATTTATCAATACGTCATTATTCAATCCGTCGTTATATATGAGAGCAAGAGTGTCCTTTTGACAGCATAATGAAAAACACCGAAATTCGGTGTTTTCGTTTTTTGTAATATCCCTTATTTATTCTTTGCTCGGCTATTTGAACATCTGTTCCTGACGTACTTTCTTATGCGGTTTTTCACCTTTGCGTAATTTTTCGGCAGGACGTATTTCCAATTCCCGTCGTTCGTCCCCGGGGTATTCATTCTCGCCTCCGAGCCCTGCAACAGATAGTCCTGCATAGGCACGATGACGAATTTCGCGCGGGAGCGCATTACCCTTTTGAAAACTTTATCAAAGACGTTCTCGTCGGTTGCGCCGAGGTTTTTTTTGACGTACTCTTTTGTGCCGTCACCCTGCGCGTCGTACCAACCTTTCAGCGTATCGTTGTCGTGCGTGCCGGTGTAATAGACGGTGTTATACCTTACGTTTTCCGGCAGATGTTCGTTATCGCTCTTGCCGTCGAAAGCGAACTGAAAGACTTTCATTCCGGGGAAGCCGGTACGTTTCACAAGGCGGCGCACCTTGTCGGTGATAATTCCGAGGTCCTCGGCGATGATTCTGCCGTCGAGGTCAAGCCCGTCGAAGATTTTCGTGCCGACGCCCTTCACCCACCTGCCGATTTTTGCGGTTTTCGCGCCTGACGGCACGGCGTAGTAGCTTTCAAACGCGCGGAAGTGGTCGATGCGGATTTTGTCGAAAAATTTCAGCTGATGCAGCAAGCGGTGATGCCACCACGCAAAGCCGTCCGCCTGCTGTTTTTTCCAGTCGTACAGCGGATTGCCCCACAGTTGCCCGTCGGCGGAGAAGTAATCGGGCGGCACGCCGGCGACCTCTTTCGGGCGCATATTTTTGTCAAGCCTGAATATTTCGGGGTGCGCCCAGACGTCCGCGCTGTCGTACGCGACGTAGATGGGAATATCGCCGATAAGCGCGACGTTTTTGGATTTTGCGTAGTCTTTAAGCGCGGTCAATTCGCGAAAGAACTCGAACTGTAAAAACCGCCAGAAATCGCACTCGTTTTGAAGCGCGGCGATTTTTTCGTCGGACAGCGTATCGCGCCGTCTTTCGTCCTTTTTCCACGTATCGAACGACGAAAACCCGTTTTTGACTTTGAGCGCCATAAACAGCGCGAAGTCGTCCAGCCAATATTCGTTATTTTCAAGAAACTTTGAATAATCGGAATTTTTTTGAAATCTTTTGAACGCGCAGCGCAGCACGTCGTATCGCGAGTTAAAAATTTCGGCGTAGTCAAGTGATTTTGTTTTGGCGCGTTTTGCTTCGTTTTCCGTCAAAAGCCCGTGTTTAACAAGCGTATTTATATCAATAAAGTACGGATTCCCCGCAAATGCCGACGGCGACTGATACGGGCTGTCGCCGAAAGACGTTGGCGATAACGGCAGCGTTTGCCAGAAATCGACCTTCGCGTCCGCCAAAAAATCGACAAAAGAAAACGCGCCCCCGGACAGCGCGCCGACGCCGTATTCAGACGGCAGACTTCCTATATGCAAAAGCACCCCGTTGAACTTTTCTTTCACTTGTGCGGGGCCTCCTCGTGCGTGACCGCCTCGCCGAGCCTGTTCGCCCAGCTTTCGCAATACAGGTCGTAATAGGATTTATTTTGTTCCTGTCTTATAGCAATGCACTTCTTGTTGTTGCACCATACAAACGACGGAATCCCGACGACAAACAGATACAGCGGCCCCAGAATCAGCGACTGAATGGTATGGCCGTACTCGTGCACGGACACGGTTTTTTTGTACTCATCGCCGCGCTTGCCGTTGATGAAGATAAACGCGCCCAACGACACACCGCCCCAATCGCCCTCGTGGAAGGTCAGGATTGCGCCGTGGTAATAGGCGTGCTCGCACCTGATATTTTTCAGGAAAAGCAAAAACCCCAATGCGTTTTGAATCGCGCCCCAGGTGAACTGTAAAACCAGGTAAAAAAACTGCAAGATATATTTCATAATAGCGTTACTTTGTTCTTATTTTGAACGTATAGCGAATGGGAGTGCCCTTGTTGGTCTGATAGGCGCGGTTAAGTTGCGGATTTGTCGTCGGATCTTTCGTGACGTAGTCAAGCGTCGCCGTTGGAACCTCTTTTCCGCCGTCCCAAGCCGCGAACTTATTCTTGTCGTTGTGGTAGCTGACGATGAGATAATATACGATTTCGGCGCTGTTCTCCGCCGCCGTGACGCCCACAACCTGAATGACGATATAAGGATTTTTGTTGTCCGCGCTGACAAAGGAACTGCGTTCCACCGCGTTGCAGCCGTCCGGCACAAGGACCTTTTGCGTCCCCGACGCATCGGGATCGTAGTATTTGACGGGAATGTCCAGCCCGATTACGGTCTGATAAATGCGCTTGCACACCATTGCGGAATACGTGACGTACCACCCGTTCGTGCCGTTGTCCACGTCTTCTTTGCGCGGATCCGGCTTGTTGGGATAAATATGCTGCCCCGAAAGGTACGTAACCGCCGCGATCGAGTTCCTGTACATGGTCTGCGTGTCGGTTTCGGCAGCGCTCTTCTGACGGCGTTTTGTCGTGACGTAAACGGCAGGCGTAACCGCCGCGGCAAGAATCGCCATAATGGCAATGGTCACGATAAGTTCAACGAGCGTAAAGCCTTTTTTATTTTTGAAAACACGCCTTTTCATACTTATATAATTATACTACTTCGCGCGTACAGTGTCAATATATTATTTTTTTCATTATCATTCTACTATTTCTCACAAAATAAGGATTTGTCGCAGCATTGCTTTGTTCAATGACAGCGCGCTATCGCAAGTCCGGGGCCCCCAAAAGATACTTTGTACTTTTGGGGAAAAGGAGCACACAAGCAAAAGAGTGAGCATTATTGCTTGCAATAATGTGATTTCAAAAGTGCAGTGTGCGACGCATCGCCGGGAACGGACACCTTATGAAAGAATGCATTGCATACTTCATATAATGCGGATTCCCTTCCGGGAGATTCTCACGTCGCTTCGCTCCTCAGAATGACATAAAACATTTGCGAAGCATAATGACACAATAAGGCACGTTCGATACCCAAACATTGAAATAATTATAGTGGAGGATTAACATAAATGTTAAAACTTAGAAAAAACAAAAAGGGCTTCACGCTCGTTGAACTTATCGTCGTAATCGCAATCATGGCAGTCCTTGCAGGCACGGTCGCCGGTGTTACGGTTTCGCAGTTGAACAAGCAAACAGATAAAACCATGGCATCAGAAGCAAAAGGTGTCGCGGACTTTATCTCAACTTGGATTATTGAAAACAATATTGAGCTTGCTGACGGCATGACCACATTAGCTTCCGTAAAAGAAACCGCCGATAGTACAGATAATCTTTCTACTGCCTTAACAAAACAATATAACAATAAGTTTGAGGAAGGTGAAGGGAAGAAAGGCCAAAAATTGGGTGTTAAAGTTGAAAGTAAAACAATAACTGTTAATTACATAGGTAAAACGGACAAAGGTAGCGCAACGTACACAATCAATGCAGAAGGTATCGTTACGAAGACAAAATAATTTCTTGCACATAACAAAAAGCGAGGCAAACGCCTCGCTTTTTGATTGCAAAATTTTAATATTGTGTTTTGAAATATATCCGCTATGGGTTTATAATTGAAGAAGATTATGATTATTAATAGGTGGAAATATGTGTATTTATCAATTAAAGTATAGTTTTGTTGAAAAAGGGGATCCGCAATGCGAACAGAAGAAACGTTATGAAGAGTATGTTAATAAATTCGTTGATAAAGGTTGTTTAATCGCAACAAATATCAAAACATACGAGATTTTAATCACTGAAAAAGCGGATAATTTGTTTAAGGTAAGTCCAGCCTTTTTTAACACAACAATATATAATTCATTTTCATTGTCTACAATATTATTGGCGGCATTCTTTTCCAAAGGGGATGATGCAAGTATTCATGGCTTTCTTAATTATTGTGAACAAAACCAAAAGTTTATTTTTACAAAAGACTTTTACGATGAAAAGATTAATGTGCCAAATAGCAAACATATGGTTGATATGGGTGATTTTGCCACAAGGCTAAAAGAGTCACGACAAATGCTTATTGATAATGCTGAACTTATTAGCATTATCATAAACAACCGAAATAATGTTTTTGCACATTTTAATAAGGATTATCTGATAATCCACAAAAAACAACTCACGGTTACTATTGAAAACCTGAAAAAAGCACTTGAATTAGCTGAAAAGGTTCTTAATAACATATGGCACTATTATGATAGGACTGATAGAAGTTTCAAGCCTATTAATGAATCAGACATTAACCATACCATTAATGTTATTGATAAATATATAAAAACAAAAAACAAATAATTTCGATGATAAACAAAAAGCGAGGCATTTGCCTCGCTTTGATTTCGCGCATTGATTGTACCTTAAAGTGTGCCGCGGTATCGTGCGGGAGCTGTTCTCGTTATCATAAGAAGCATGATAACCACCCCCTTTTGGTACAATCACCTTGATACCAAAAATTATTATATCACTTGCACACAGAAAAAGCAACACAAAAGCGAGGCAAACGCCTCGCTTTTGTTATTTTATTAAAACTATAATTTTTTTATCATTAGCCCAAGTTGGCTGATTCGATTGTCGGGAAAGCTGTTTTATTAAGTTCACCGTGTGCACCATCTGTTATAGAAATCCAGACGTGTTCATTAGCACTAGTTTTTCCTATATAGCAAATATAAATTGTTCCTAATGCGTCAGTATCAGTTGACGTCTTATCTACAAGAACAAAGAAGTCACCTTTCTTTGCGACAGCTTGGTTATTGGCGATACTTATTCCACTTGCTTTACCCTGTAAAAAAGCCGTAATTTTGGTAGAAACGTATTGTGTTGCCTCAGTGGTAGTTGTAACACCATTAACGGTCGTTGAAGATGAATTATCAAATGCCCCGGTGCCATTATCGGCAATTTCAGTAACGATAGCAGAAACAAGGCTATTTAAGTTGGTTGATACATTGGTTTTGTCCGTATTTTTATTAAGTTGTGACACGGTTACGCCTGCAATCGTGCCTGCAAGGACTGCCATGATTGCGATTACGACGATAAGTTCAACGAGCGTGAAGCCCTTTTTGTTTTTTCTAAGTTTTAACATTTATGTTAATCCTCCACTATAATTATTTCAATGTTTGGTATCGGTACCCGTCGCACACTGCACTTTTGAAATCACATTATTGCAAGCAATAATGCTCACTCTT
>OCHN01000349.1_pt1 | contig 49981 bp, 35 predicted proteins | sample 1538911 | NCBI WGS metagenome assembly OCHN01 (sample SAMN04571736, study PRJEB22368) | human gut metagenome | biome: human gut; material: stool | host: Homo sapiens | place: Luxembourg | collected 2013-01-11 | reverse complement strand
AGCAAGTCCCCACCCACTGCTTATTGCTTTTCGCAATTGAAGCAGGGGACTTACTTGATTTTGTTAAAGTATTTTCTGAGAAGATAAGTCGGTGTGCAGCTCCATGCGTGGCAGTAGCTGTTTACAATACTGCTTCCATACGGAGACTCTGCCGGATTTTCCGGATTGTAGAGTTCCCAGAAGGTATCTGCACCGTGGCTGATCATGCCGCCCCAGTAATATTTCATGTATTCCATTGCCTGGTCTTTTTTGCCGCACATCAGAAGTGCTTCCACATAATGATGGTTCATGTACGGAGAGACCATTCCTTTTTCCGGTTTCAGCTCATCCAGCTTATCGAGCATTGCACTGCCTTCTTCGATGCTGACTGCACCTGCAAGGATCAGCCATACCTGGCTTGCGTAGTTGATCTGTTTTTCCTCGCCACTTACGAACAGACCTGTTTTCTCATCCAGAAGATATTTTCTGACTGCTGCAGTCTTTTCTTCTGCTTCTTTTGCAAGTTCTTCTGCTTTTGCTGTATCTCCAAGGATCTCTGCGATCTTCTGTACTTTTTTTGCACAGTAGATGTAAACGCCCTGCATTGCAGTCTGTTTGTTCAGTCCTTCCGTCCAGTCGATGAAGCCCCAGAATCCTTCGCCATTTTTCATCAGATGTTTCTCATCAAACTGCTCTCCGGCGATCTCCATCTGGCGATATGCACATTTGCTTAAATCTTCCAGAGTTTCTCTGTCGCCGGATGCCTCATAATAATCCAGAAGTGTTGCGCCGAAAAACATGGAATAGTCCAGAAGGAAGGTATCATCTACGATGAATTTTGGCTCTGTGAACAGGCAGGCACTTACCTGACCGTTGTCTTTTGTCTGTCCTGCGAACAGGTACAGGCATCTTTTTACCAGATCCATGTTGTGGAATGTTTCGTAGTTTGCAAGTGCCTGAAGTCTCAGGTCTCCGAGCCACAGACGGCGGTCTCTCTTCGGTCCGTCCTCAAAAACGGACTGCATGCAGTTGTGCAATGTACGAAGGCTGACTTTGTCCAGTTTACGGATCATTTCGTCATCACTCTCTACCTGTTTCACATCTTCCATGCGGACAGAAGAAACGCTGGTGCAATATACATCTTCCACTACCATCTGCCATTTCAGGGAAGTGTCGATCGCCTCAATCTCCATATAACGGAATGCGTATCTTCTTGGAAGTTTCAGTTCTGCCGGAAGGACATCGATATGGATGAATTCTTCCTGGATCCAGCCACGGCTGATCCAGCCGTCATAATCTGCGGAATCCTCAGTCATCTCTTTTGCGATCTCCCCGAATTTCAGTCTGAAAAATGCCGGTGCATCCTGCGGGCTTCCCACAGAATTCAGTTTCAGAGTGACATATCCTACCTGATGATCTCCGAAATCCAGGCAGATCCTGTCGCCTTTTGCCATGTGGTAGGTGGAAAGATCCTCAATGTCATCTTTTTTGCGGACATCCGGATAAATATCCTCTGTTTTTACGATATCTACGATAGAAACCGGACGGACTACTGTCTTGATCAGTTCCGGTGCACATGCTTCTGCTTTTTTTACAAAATCATCGTTGGTCACGCGGACCATGTTCAGGTCAATGCTTACTTCTGCCATTATGCGTTTACTCTCCTTTCGTCAAGTTCTTTTACGATCTGCGGATAAATCTTGTCCAGATCATAGAACATCATTGTGATGATCGTTGCAATATTTGTAATGATCGGTACCCAGATGTACATTGCTGTGATATAGTGCTGTGCAGTTGTTGTCTGCACTGCCAGGTTTGCATCAAATCCACCGAACTGAAGAAGTGCTGCACCGATACTGCTGGCGATCGCCATTCCGACTTTACCGATAAAACCATTTACTGCTGAAAGAGTTCCAGCTGTGTTTACGCCACTCTTCCATTCACCATAATCAACCGGGTCAGGCTGCATTGCGAAATGCATGCTTGCCTTAAGGCCGTATCCTGCTGCCGCAATTACTGCACCAGCAAGAAGAACAGGAACATTTTTGCCTCCAAAGAAAATAATCAGAAGGCCACCCATATGTACAAAACTTCCACCAACCATCAGATTTCGTTTTGAAGTCATTTTTACAAGGAAAGGTGCACATAAGTTTGCCACGATCGGAATCAGTGTTGTAATTGTTGCTACGATCTGTACCAGTGTTGTATTCTGTACGACATATGTAAAGTAATAAATAACTGCGCTTGCCTGAATGACGAATCCACCAAAGAACCATACAATATTCAGGGCAAAAAGTTTCCACGGTTTGTTATGAAGCAGGCAGGAAATATTTGCTTTGAGGCTGACTTTTTCCTGTTTGATCGTTACACGCTCTTTTGTGTTAAAGAAGCAGAAGAAAAATACAAGACATCCGATCACACCAAAGATCATCATAACGATACGGAATCCAAGTGCTTCGTTTCCGTTTCCAAATTTGTCTACCAGTGTCAGGGCAAATGCGCTGACTACTGTGGAACCGATGGATGAAAAGAATGTTCTGCAGGATGCGAGAACGGTTCTCTCATGCGGGTCTTCGCTCAGTGCCGGAAGAATGGATGCCATCGGGATATTTACAACGGTATATGCTGTGGATAATAAAATATAGGAAACATATGCGTAGATCAGCATACCAGTCTGTCCGATATTCGGTACAGAGAACGCAAGAACTGCCGCTACACCAAATGGAATCGCACCAAACAGGATCCACGGTCTTGATTTACCCCATTTAGTGTTTGTCTTATCGATCAGAAATCCTACGATCAGGTCTGAAACTCCATCAATTACTTTGGTTACAAGGAACATTACACTGACTGCACCTGCATTCAGATGCATGACGTTTGTGTAAAAATACAGCAGATACAGGGAGATCATCTGCCAGATCAGGTTACATGCAAAGTCGGAAGAACCATAACCGATTCTCTGACGCCACAGACCGACCTTTACTTTCTTTTCTACTTCGTTCATCTCTTTTACCTCCAAATTTCTTTCTGGCATTACTGTACACTTTTTTGTGTTTTCTTCCAATTGTGATTTTTTTTGTAAAATACTGACGTTTTTTTCGGTGCTTATGTTATACTCTCTTTATGATCATATAAAGTCTCGTTAAAGTCATTTGTTTTTATGTCTGTATTACCCATAAGAAAGAGGATTTTTATGCGATTTACCAGAGAAGATTTTCGAAACTATCTTTATTCCTATAATGAAGATGAACTTTTTTACAAAACACTTTATCTTGAAAAACAGGCACATCCGGAAACGTTTCATGAATACTGCTTAAGCCTGGACCGCCAGATGATCTCCGAGCGCAGGCTTTATGTTCCGGAACTTCAGTCAGAAGCCTGGTATCCTTATATGGAAGAAAAAGATCTTTTCCATGATATGAAGGGGAATATCATGCTTTACAAGCACTATCGCTACACACCTGTTTTTTCTCATGAGCATGAATTTTTTGAGATTCTCTGTGTGTATGACGGCACTGCTGATACTACGATCCAGGGGATACGGCACACGCTGCATACGGGTGATATCTGCATCATCCCGCCGAATACCACGCACAGTGTCGGGATCTTTGATGACAGCACGGCTTTTAATATCCTGGTGCGCGGTACGACGTTTCAGTCTACTTTCTTCCAGTCACTGACGGCTGACAGTGCCCTGGCACAGTTTTTTGCACATGTGCTATACCGCAAGACGGAGGGAAATTATCTGATCTTCCATAGTGGAGATGATGTACGGATCCGCGATATGCTGGAAAATCTCTATATTGAGTATCTCGGCCACGAGAAATACAGCTATACCTTTCTCAACTCCATGCTGGTCATGTTCTGGGCGATGCTGCTTCGTTATCACGAGAACGATATCGAATCCATACTTACAAAGGATACTGCCGGAAATTCTGTCACAGAGATCCTGAACTATCTGAACCAGCATTACCAGACAGTTACGCTGAGCGAGACAGCCAGCCATTTTGGTTACAGTATTTCCCATTTCAGCACCCTGATCAAAGAAAGTACCGGAAAAACTTTTCTTCAGATCATCCGGGATATCAAGCTGAATCAGGCGTGCCGTGCGCTGCGGGAAACTTCCCTGAGCACCCCTGCGATCTGTGAGCTTGTTGGATATGAAAGCCCGGAACATTTCATGCGCACTTTCAAGAAAACTTATGGGATGACTCCTGGCGAATATCGCAGGAAAAATAAGGAATAAATTTTCACAAAAATAAAGATTGTTTGTCTTCCTGACTTTTTTTGTATATTCTCTTTACAATCCTCGAATCCTGTCGTATCTTAAAGACAGGTGAGAAAATCAATCAATATCGAGGTTTATGTTATGTGTGAAAATTCAAAGAAAAAGGCCCGTTCGATCACGATGACGACGGGCTCTTTGTGGAGAAATATTTTTCTGTTCAGTATTCCGCTGATGTGCTCTCAGCTTCTGGAAGTTATCTTTAACTTAAGCGACGTTGCTGTTGTTGGCCGGTTTGCAGATTATAAGGCACTTGGAGCGGTCGGCTCTACGACGCTGCTGGTAACATTGTTTGTAGGATTTCTGATCGGCATGGGCAGCGGCGTTAATGTCCGGGTCGCCCACGCACTTGGCTCCGGAAACCGGCAGGTCACTGAGGACACCATTCATTCAGCTCTGCTCCTCTGTGCATTGATGGGACTGCTGGTCGGCGCTGTGTGCTTCTTCTTTTCCGGCGGGATGCTTAAGCTTCTGAACACCAAGGATGATCTGATCGGGCAGGCTTCCCTTTACCTGAAGATTTACGCAGTCGGTCTTCCTGCGATGGGTGTTTATAACTTTGGTAATGGAGTGTTAAGTGCCCGCGGAGATACGAAACGCCCGCTTTATTATCTGGCTGCAGCCGGTGTTCTGAATGTTATTTTGAACCTGTTTTTTGTCATCGTATTACATATGGCAGCCGCGGGTGTTGCCACAGCTACTGCGATCGCACAGTATGCTTCTGCCGCTCTGATCATGACGCATCTGCTTCGCCGCAAGGATGAATGCCATGTTTCACTGAAAAAAGTCAGACTGCACAAGGACACCAGCATTGCCATTCTGATGATTGGTGTCCCGGCAGGTATTCAGAATGCAATCTTTGCGATCGCAAACCTGTTCGTGCAAAGCGGTGTCAATTCCTTTGATACCTATATGGTCTCCGGAAATGCGGCGGCTACCAATGCGGACACGATCATTTATAATGTCATGTATGCTTTTTATATCGCATGTTCCAGTTTTATGAGCCAGAACTACGGTGCAGGAAACAAAAAAAGAGTTCTGAAGAGTTACTTTATCAGCCTGTTTTATTCTTTTAGTATAGGGCTGATCCTTGGGCTTCTGCTCTTCCTCTTTGGTCATCAGTTCCTGTCGCTGTTTGCCACAGATGCCGCCGTTATCGATGCCGGCATGCTGAGGATCAAGATCATGGCATTTTCTTACTGCGTGTCCGCTTTTATGGACTGTACGATCGCCGCATCTCGTGGAATCGGAAAGACTATTATCCCGACGATCATTATCATTATGGGCTCCTGTGTCTTCCGTATCATATGGATCTACACAGTATTCGCCTGGGTACATACGATCCCGGCACTGTTTCTTCTGTATCTGTTTTCATGGATCATCACATCCATTGCAGAAATCACTTACTTCATAATCATCTACAGGAAACTCTGATTCCTGTAGGTGATTTTTTTATTTTCAATCCTTTATTGAAAAGGCTCGATCTTCCGCACTTCACGATCATAAGTAAAAACACCGTTGACCTCTTCTTCCACATCTGTCCACTGTGTGTAGATACTGGCACTTAAGCCCTGTGGGATCAGATTTCGCACACCCTGCCATCTTTCGAGGAAACGCTTCTCGAGATCTTTTTTGTTTTTGTAGATTCCATAGCCGTATAGTTTTTCTTTTGCACTGTGACCTGGTTCCCGATAGCTGTAACCGCCAAATTCTGAAAGAACGGAAGCCCTCTCTCGTTCCGGGCGGATGAACAGTTTGAAGAAATAATTATGCAGGCTGGAAAAATCTCCGCCTCCCTGGTCAAACCATCCACTTGCCTGATCGATCAGCCGGTTCGGATCAAGTCTGCGGACGATCCTGGTCATATCCTCTGTCTGAAACTGTCCCCAGCCTTCGTTGAAGATCACCCATGCCGCAATGCTGGGATGATTTCCAAGAAGCCGGATTGTTTCTTTCATTTCCCGGATAAATTCCAGGCGGCCGGCTTTTGCTTCTCTGGAAAGCAGTCTCGGATAAACGTCACGCATTGGGATCCGAAGCCAGGAAAGCAGAGTCGCACCGTAAGTTACAAACCAGTGTTTATAGTAACTTCCACCATTGACCATATCCTGCCAGACTACGATTCCAAGTCTGTCGCAGTGATAATACCATCTCTGCGGCTCGATCTTGAGATGCTTCCGCACCATGTTGAAGCCGGTCTTTTTCATTTCCCGGATGTCAAAGATCATCGCTGCATCAGATGGCGGCGTGTACAGACTCTCCGGCCAGTACCCCTGGTCGAGCACGCCATTCTGGAATTGTACTTCGCCGTTAAGACAGATCCGCGGGAATTCCTCATGAACTTTCGTTTCCAGAGAAAACTTCCGCATGGCAAAATAGCTGATGGCTCTGTCGTCTCCCAACTTTACTTCAAAATAATAAAGATACGGAGTTTCACAGTTCCACAGAGAAATGGACTCAATCGGGATCTCGATCCATTTGTCACTTACAGCCTGTACTGCTGTTTCCAGCATATCCTCTGTAGAAATCTGTGACGGTTTCACTACCGGATCTGGATAAAGTCCTGGTTTTCGTATTTTTATTTCTATCGGAAGATTTCTGGAAAGTTTATCCACATTCTTTTTATCTGTACTATAACTGGAACTTACTTTGATCCTGATGATCTTTTTCTCGATATCCGGAACTGTTTTTATTTCTTTTATGTAGGTTTCCGGCACTTTTTCCAGCCATATTGTCTGCCAGATGCCGCTCTGGGCGGTATAAAACATGCCGCCTGCATTAAGTTTCTGTTTTCCCTTCGAATGGTAGGAAGCATCACTCAAGTCTTTGACAGCTACTATAAGTTCATTTGCGCTTTCCTGCGCGTATCTGGAAATATCTACTTCAAACGGAAGATATCCTCCCGTATGACGTTTCACCTTATGTCCGTTAATCCGAACTTCACAGGACTGATCTACCGCACCGAAATGGAGCAGGATGCGGTTTTGCCCCTTTTCTCTTTCCCAGCCCGGAAGATTGAAATTTCTCCGGTACCACAGATATTCATCTGGTTTAAGCTGACGTCCGACTCCTGAAAGAGCTGTCTCAGGCGAAAACGGCACGAGGATCCTGCCCTCATACTGCTGTGGCTGTTTATAGTCTATAGTAAAGGCGTAATCCCACCAGCCATTGAGGATCTGATAATCTTCTCTCATCAGAAGTGGTCTCGGATATTCCTCCAGCACATGATCTCTGTCGAGATTTTTTCCCCATCTTGTGTAAAGCTGCTTCATAAGATTCCCATCCTTTCTGATGATATTTCTGCCTGGTGATGCCAACAAATGCTTTCTATATTATATATAGAAGATTTTTTTTATTCATTGTACATTTGGGGAATACTTATGTCAAGAAAGCAGGATAATGCTGAAATCACTGCCCAAACATGACATGAAGTGTTAAATTATTATCATTTTTTCAAAATTTAATGGTTTTTTTATTGCTTTTATTGATGAATTATGTATAATTAACTCTATGAGAAGTTGGCGCGTTCCACTTCTTAGAGGTTATAGGAAGCCAGCATGTAGATGGCTCTATTAAAGAAGAGAGGTAAATGTAAGATGGCAAAAATCGATTTAACTAAGTATGGCATCACTGGCACAACTGAAATTGTGTACAATCCTTCTTATGAAGTATTATTTGAGGAAGAGACTAAAGCAGGTCTTGAAGGATTTGAAGTAGGCCAGGAAACAGAACTCGGCGCTGTTAACGTAATGACAGGTATCTACACCGGACGTTCTCCTAAAGACAAATACATCGTTATGGATGAGAACTCCAAAAATACAGTTTGGTGGACTTCTGATGAATACAAAAACGACAACCATCCGGCTACTCAGGAAGCATGGACAGCAGTTAAGGATCTTGCTAAAAAAGAACTTTCCAACAAGAGACTTTTCGTAGTTGATGCATTCTGCGGTGCTAACAAAGACACTCGTATGGCAATCCGTTTCATCGTTGAAGTTGCATGGCAGGCACACTTCGTAACAAACATGTTCATCAAACCAACAGCTGAAGAACTTGAAACATTCGAGCCAGATTTCATCGTATACAATGCTTCCAAAGCAAAAGTTACAAACTACAAAGAACTTGGTCTGAACTCTGAGACAGCTGTAATGTTCAACATCACAACTAAAGAGCAGGTTATCGTAAACACATGGTACGGCGGAGAAATGAAGAAAGGTATGTTCTCTATGATGAACTACTTCCTTCCACTGAAAGGCATGGCTTCCATGCACTGCTCTGCAAACACAGATATGAACGGCGAAAACACAGCTATCTTCTTCGGTCTTTCCGGAACAGGTAAAACAACTCTTTCCACAGACCCGAAACGTCTCCTGATCGGTGATGACGAGCACGGCTGGGATGACAACGGTGTATTCAACTTCGAAGGTGGATGCTACGCTAAGGTTATCAACCTTGACAAAGAATCTGAGCCAGATATCTACAATGCGATCAAACGTAACGCTCTTCTTGAGAACGTAACTGTTGATAAAGACGGAAAGATCGACTTCGCTGATAAGAGCGTAACAGAAAACACTCGTGTTTCCTACCCGATCGACCACATCGAGAAAATCGTTCGCCCAGTATCTTCTGCACCGGCAGCTAAGAACGTTATCTTCCTGTCCGCAGATGCATTCGGCGTACTGCCGCCAGTATCTATCCTGACAGAAGCTCAGACTCAGTACTACTTCCTGTCTGGATTCACAGCTAAACTTGCTGGTACAGAGCGTGGAATCACAGAGCCTACACCTACATTCTCTGCTTGCTTCGGCCAGGCATTCCTGGAACTGCACCCAACCAAATATGCAGAAGAGCTTGTTAAGAAAATGGAAAAGAGCGGAGCAAAAGCTTACCTCGTTAACACAGGATGGAACGGAACTGGAAAACGTATCTCCATCAAAGATACCCGTGGTATCATCGATGCTATCCTGAACGGAGATATCCTGAACGCTCCTACAAAGACAATTCCTTACTTCAACTTCGAAGTTCCGACAGAACTTCCGGGCGTTGACGCTGGAATCCTTGACCCACGTGACACATACGCAGATGCTGCACAGTGGGAAGAAAAAGCAAAAGATCTTGCTGCAAGATTCGTTAAGAACTTTGCTAAATACGAAGGAAATGCTGCTGGTAAAGCACTTGTTGCTGCTGGTCCTCAGGCATAATTTCATATTTGAACCAAAGAGGGGCTGCCGTGCATACGGACAGCCCCATTATTTTTATACCAGGCATGTTCTGTTTCATGCAGCATTCCGGCGATAAAAAAATAACTACGAAACGAGATGATAACCTATGAGTTGGTACAATGAAGCAATTTTTTATCACATCTATCCACTTGGACTTTGCGGTGCACCGAAACAGAATGAGTACACCACTCCTGTCCACCGTCTGAACACTCTCCTCCCATGGATCGACCACATTAAAGAAATCGGATGCACTGCCCTGTACATCGGACCTCTCTTCGAAAGTGTCGGACATGGTTATGAAACCACCGATTATAAGAAGCTTGACTCCCGTCTTGGAACAAACGAAGACCTGACCGCTTTTGTCAAAGCATGTCACGAAAAAGGCATCAAAGTAATCTTCGACGGTGTATTCAATCACACAGGACGTGATTTCTTTGCATTCAAGGATATCCAGAAGAACCGCGAGCATTCACAGTACCTTAACTGGTACTGCAATGTGAATTTCTGGGGAAACAACGAATACAATGACGGATTTTCCTATGACAACTGGGGCGGATATAATCTTCTTGTCAAGCTGAACCAGCGAAATCCGGAAGTCCAGAATTATATCTGCGATGTGATCCGCTACTGGGTTTCTGAGTTTGATGTCGATGGAATCCGTCTGGATGCCGCTGATGTCCTGGATTTTGATTTCATGCGTGCGCTCCGCCGTACTGCCGAGGAAGTCAAACCTGATTTCTGGCTGATGGGTGAAGTTATCCACGGCGATTACAGTCGCTGGGTAAACGGCGAGACACTGCACAGTGTCACAAACTATGCACTGCACAAAGCTCTTTACAGTGGACACAACGATCATAACTATTTCGAGATCGCCCATACAGTGAAATATCTCCAAAACATGGGAAATCTGGATCTGTACAACTTTGTTGACAATCATGATGTAGAGAGGATCTACACAAAGCTGTCCAATAAAGCACATTTTAATCCGGTTCATGTACTTCTTTATACTCTTCCAGGAGTTCCAAGCATCTATTATGGTTCTGAGTTTGGAATTGAAGGACGTAAGGAACGTTCTTCTGATGACAGCCTGAGACCAGTTCTGGATCTCGCAGACTACGCAGATGCAAAAGAAACCAACCCATGTACAGCTCTGGTTGCTGCTCTTGGAAAGATCAGACAGAATACCCCGGCTCTGAGCTACGGAAGTTATACAGAACTGCTGCTTACCAACCGCCAGTTTGCTTTTGCCCGTGATCTGGACGGTGTGCGCGTGGTCATAACTGTCAACAATGATGACAACGATGCCTGGATGAACCTCCCTGCCGGAAATACTGCTGAATATGTCGGCACTCTGACCGGAGAGAAAGTTACTGTAGAGGGTGGACGCATCAATGTATGTGTTCACGCAAACAGCGGCGAGATCTGGGTACCTGCCGGTGATATGCCGGAGTACACGCCTGTCAAGGTAGAGGTGAAGGAAGAAACTGTTAAAGGAGCTGTCAAGGAAGAGGCTCCTGCTGTCGAAGAGACTGCTGTTGTTGGAGAGACTACAGTTGCTGAAAAAGCATCTGCCACAAAGACAGAGGAAAAAGAAACAGCTTCCGAAAGTGCAGATGTAAATACTATCAGCACTGCCGCACAGGAAACTGCCTCTGCAAAAGTAAAAGCTGTTGAGACACCAGAAAAATCCACACCAAAAGAACCTGTCAAGGTCGACCCGAACAAAGCTCCGGAAGATATGACTGTCGAAGAGCTTCAGGCTGCCATCCTTGCAAAAATGGCTAACAACGGTCCAGTCACCGATCAGATGAAAAAGACTGTCGATGACAACATCTGGCATGATTCTCTTGTAAACTGGCTCAAGAGTTTCCGATAAAACTAAAGAAACATATCTGCAATATCAATTTCCGCAGATAATATACAGACAGGGAGCATTTCCTCAATGGATCTGCTCCCTGTCTGCATTCTATATTATTTTATTTTCAGATCTTGTGCCTTACTCAAATAATTTCTTCGCCATCTCTGCATCAAATGTTACAGAGGATACCTTATTTACCTCGATCTGATACAGCGCATTTGCTGCAATATGCTCTGCCGCCTGCTCCAGATCACGGATTCCTGTAGTATCCGCAAACTGCTCGATCACTGCATCCAGTCCATCCGGTGCGATCACGCACTCTTCTTCTCTTAAGTTCATTCTCTTGAGAACTTTTGGAAGGGCAAATTTGGAGAAGATGACTTTCTTCTCTTCTGCTGTATAATCCAGAAGTTCAATGACCGCAAAACGGGACATTAACGGTGCACTGATCTGTGCTTTGTCATTTGCTGTTGCGATCGGATATACACCGACGGTCGGAACCATACATTCCATGTAGTTGTCTGTGAATCCCAGGTTATCGAGAAGTGTCAGAAGCACGTCTGCCGGATTTCCGTTTCCTTTACCGTTGGTTGCTTTGTCCAGCTCATTGATGATAAATACAAGATTGGATTCTCCTGCCATGGAAAATGCCTCCATGATGATTCCCGGTTTGGCATTTGCATAAACACGGGAACTTCCTGTAAGCTGCTCAGGATCGTTGATGGAACTCATATCAAGAGTTGTCCACGGAAGTTTCAGGATACGTGCTACGGCATATGCGATCTGGGATTTACCTGTTCCTGCCGGTCCTACAAGCAGAAGTCCATACGCCGGAAGTGTATGGGTACGGTTGATCTGAATGATCGTCTCGATGATTCTCTGTTTTACTTTCTCCATTCCGTAAAGTTCTTCGTCAAGAATACGGCGTGCCTCTACCGGGTCGATGGATTCAAAGTAATTATTCTTCCACTGGATGTTCATCATAATGGACAGTGCTCTCTGTGCATGTCTTCTTTCTTCCTGAGAGACCTCATGGGAACGTGCTACGGCAAGGTTTCGTCTTGCCCAGAGGCGGATGTTATCCGGCATGGTCCTTCCCGCACAGGTCATAAAGTCTGTGATGCTCTGGATACTGGTGAGCTTCATGTTGTCGCCCTCTTCATCCTCGTCCTCGTTCTCTGGAAGTTCTGTCGGTGCATTGCTTGCGAGCAGACGCTCGATCATAAACTGAAGAAATCCATCCTCCGCAGAAAGCTTGGTGCCGCCTCCGAATGCGGTCTCTCGGATCTTGTATACTGCATAGCCTTCTCCAGTATTCTGTCCTGATAATCGTACACTGATATGGTTTTCACCAAGCCATTTAACAAGGCTTACGAAACGTGCATCGATCTTGAGGATATCTGCCTGGAATACGCCATCCTCTTCTTTGAATTCAAAAGAAGATTTCTGGTTTGGATTAGAGAATACGCCACAGGAATGATGATTCCACTGGCGGCTTGTGTTGTCCAGGACCAGGATCGGTTTCTCCGGAGATGGTTTTGTTTCATTGGAGCGGAATGTGGTGTAGGTGCATTCCGGATCTTTCTTTTCGGTTGTTGCATTGCTGAAATCAAATACAGGCATAACGGCTTCTCCTTTATCTTAATTATTTTGTAGTTTTGTATCAGTCGAGTTTCAGTCCTGCCAGCGCCTGTGCAAAAGCGTTGTTTACCGGCTCGTTGGCTTCTTTCTGCTGCTGTTTCAGGTATCGCTGGACATCACGTTTCTTGACTCCTGCCCCTTCTTTCTCTCGTCTTGCCTGGAAAGAAGACAGTTTTTCTTTGTAACCGCAGACACATACAAAGGTTTCTTCTTTGCCTTTGACCAGCATTTCCATACGCTTGTGGCATTTCGGACAACGGGCATTTGTTGTCCGTGAGATTGTCTCACGGTAGCCGCACTCTCTGTCCTGGCAGACCAGCATCTTGCTGTTCTTTCCGTTGACTGCCAGAAGACGCTTGCCACAGGTCGGGCAGATCTTGTTCGTCAGGTTATCGTGCTGGAATGTTCCCTGTCCCGTTTTTATCTCACTGACGATCTCATTTGTATAGTCGCGAATATCACTCAGGAAGGTGTCCTGTCTAAGTTTTCCTTTCGCAATGTCAGAAAGTTTCTTTTCCCAGTCTGCTGTCAGTTCCGGTTTCTTTAAGTCCTCCGGAACCAGTTCCAGAAGCTGTTTTGCTTTGGAAGTCAGATAGATCTCGTTGCCTTTCTTTTCCATCATAAAGCTGTGGAAAAGTTTCTCGATAATGTCAGCCCTGGTTGCTACGGTTCCAAGTCCGCCCGTTTCTCCCAGAGTCTTTGCAGCCTGTTTGTCCTTCGTGGAAAGGTATTTGACTGGATTTTCCATCGCTGCAAGCAGTGTTGCCTCTGTGAAACGTGCCGGGGCTTTGGTCTTGCCGGAATTCAGGTGTACCTGTGTGATACGAAGTTTCTGTTTCTTTTCAAAGACAGGAAGTTTCTGATCTTTGAGTTTTTCTTCTTCTGTGTCGTCCTCTTCCTGGAATCCACCCTCGTAGACTTCTTTCCAGCCGGCACTTAAGACTGTCTTTCCGTTGGCAGCAAAGGTATAACTGCCTGCTGTCCCCTCCATTGAAGTCTGCTCGTATTCAAATGGCGGATACAGAACACTTAAGAAGCGTCTTACAACCATATCATAGATCTTGCGCTCTTCGTTTGTCATATGTTCAAGCTGCACGAACTGCTCTGTCGGAATGATCGCATGGTGGTCACTGACCCGTTTATCGTCCACAAAACTTCCATTTGTACGGATCGGTTTGTTCAGAAGTGCTCCTGCCAGTTTACGATACGGACCTGTACCGCAGGCCTTGAGTCTTTCTTTGAGTGTCGGGACTACATCCTTGCCGATATAACGTGAATCTGTTCTCGGATAAGTCAGGACTTTGTGATTTTCATAAAGGCGCTGCATGATATTCAGGGTTTCCTTGGCTGAAAATCCGTATTTCTGGTTTGCCTCTCTCTGGAGAGTTGTCAGATCATAGAGCCCCGGTGCCATTGTCTTCTTTGGCTTCTTTGTGATAGCAGTGATCTCAATCTGTCCGTTCTGGACGCTCTGTGTGATCTCCTCTGCACGTTCTTTCTGGAAGGTGCGGAAACTTCCGCTCTTTGAATCTTTCCAGGTCCACTGTACTTCTCCTGCCTGTAAAGATATTCCATAGTAATCCTTCGGTTTGAAGTTTCGTATTTCTTCTTCGCGCATTGCTATGATCGCAAGGGTAGGAGTCTGCACACGGCCGCAAGAAAGCTGTGCATTGTATTTGCAGGTCAGAGCTCGTGTTCCGTTGATTCCCACCAGCCAGTCTGCCTCTGCCCTCGCCACAGCTGCTCTGTACAGATTATTGTACTCTCTTCCGTCCTTGAGATTCTGGAATCCGTCTTTGATTGCTTTGTCTGTCACGGATGAGATCCATAATCGCCTGATCGGCTTATGGCATCCGGATTTGTCCAGGATCCATCTTGCTACGAGTTCGCCCTCTCTTCCGGCATCTGTGGCGATGATGATGTCTCCGATGTCCTTACGGAAAAGCTGCGTCTTGACCGCCTGATATTGTTTCGATGTCTGGCGGATCACGACCAGCTTCATCTTATCCGGCATCATAGGGAGTGTCTGCATGTCCCATTTCATGTACTTCTTATCATATTCTTCAGGATCTGCCAGAGTTACCAGGTGTCCCAGTGCCCAGGTCACAGCATAGTCCTTTCCTTCCAGGACTCCGTTCCCTTTCTGATTACAATGGAGAACCCTTGCAATGTCTCTTGCCACGGAAGGCTTCTCCGCAATTACCAATGATTTCATTTATTCTAAATCCTCTCAGAAGTTTTCTCTGAAAATGAGTATATCATAGAATTGCATTTTGACCAACAAAAAAGGAAGATTTTCATCTTCCTATCTTGTAACCGACACCTCGCACTGTTTCGATCAGATCTCCGGCACTGCCAAGTTTCTGTCGCAGCGTACGGATATGTACATCCACTGTTCTGCTTTCTCCATCAAATTCATAACCCCAGATCTGGTTCAGAAGCTGTGTTCTGGAAAGGACCATTCCGCTGTTCTTAAGCAGCAGGCACAGCATCTCATATTCCTTAAGTGTCAGGGTAACCGGCTCCTGGTCAACGGTCACTACATGTCGGACCGGGCATACATAAAGGTTCTCAAGCCGGTATTCTTCTGCGCCTTTGTCCTCTGCTCTTCGAAGTGCCGCCTTGATTCTGGAGATGAGTTCCATCATCCGGAACGGCTTCGGAATATAGTCATCTGCACCGCTGTCCAGTCCCATCACGACATCATATTCGCTTCCCTTTGCTGTCAGCATGATGATCGGAAGTTTCCTGGCGTCCGGTCTTGTCCTGAGTTTCTTAAGAATGGAGATTCCGTCCTCCTCCGGAAGCATCACATCCAGAAGGATCAAGGACGGAACCTGTTTCTCCAGTTCTTTCCAGAAAAGGGATGGGCGTTCGAATCCTTTTGCATCCAATCCCTGACTTTTTAGTGTATATACCACAAGCTCGCGGATACTTTCATCATCTTCTACCAAGTAGATCATTTATTTTTACCTCTCTCATTTTTCAATTTAAGCCAAGTATACGCACGCTTCGTAAAATCTTTAGTCTTTTGACTGTTAAATCTTTGTAAAGGCAAGTCCTGATTGTAAATTACAGGAAACAATGTTATCATAAAAAAAGAATCGTTTTGGAGGATATTATGTATTATTTTATCGTAAATCCTAATTCCCGCTCAGGGAAAGGTGCTCTTATATGGAAGGAACTTCGCAGGACTCTTCGCCAGAAACACGTCTCTTACAAGGCTGTCTTTACCGAATACCGCGGTCATGCGGTCAAACTGGCGGCTTCCGTCACAGCAAAAGCATCACCGGAACATCCTGTTTATCTGATCGCAGTCGGCGGTGACGGTACGATCCAGGAGGTTCTTTCCGGTGTTAAGGATCTGTCCTGTATTTATTTTGGTTATATCCCGACAGGATCCGGGAATGATTTCTGCCGCAGCATGCAGCTCCCACAGGACCCGCACGAGGCACTGAACTGCATCCTCAAAAGAAAACATATCGCTTCCATGGATGTCCCGGTCATCTCCATCAAGGGGCGCAAAAGCCATTTTGCGATCAGCTGCGGTATCGGATTTGACGCGGCAGTATGCCACGAGGTAGGCGTCACCCCTATGAAAAAAGTACTTAACCGTGTGGGCCTGGGGAAACTTGTTTATCTCTTTGTCGCGCTGAAACAGCTTCTGTTCCTGAAGCCTGTTCCTGTGACACTCCGGATGGATGAAGAACGTATCTACCCATTCCACAAGGTATATTTCGCGGCAGTGATGAACCAGAAATACGAGGGCGGCGGATTCAAATTCTGCCCTGATGCCAGCCCTTCTGACGGATATCTTGATGTGATCGTTGTCGACGGACTGAGCAAGCTTAAGGTTCTCTTCTGTCTTCCGACTGCATTCTGGGGCAAGCATACACAGTTCACCGGAATCCATATCTTCCGCTGCAAAAAGGTCGAAGTATTCAGTACTGTCCCACTTGCGGTACATAAAGATGGAGAATCCGCCGGCATTCAGGAGACTTTTTCCGTTTCTATCGAGAAAGAACCGGTGAAGATCATTCTTCCGTAAACAGAAACTATTAAAGGCTTTCGACAGGAATTATCGTATCCCTGCTGAAAGCCTTTCGTTTCTTATATTATTTCTTTAGTTGAATCCATAGAATTTCTGGCATACTTTATAAGCTGCCACGAACATCTTTCTGCCGGCTCTGCCTGGAAGATTTGCTGCACGTCCGAGGACACTGTAGCGAAGTTTATGGTACAGCCAGCGGTCCAGCTCACGGATGTATTCCATGAGTTCTTTTTTCTTATCGAGTGCTTCCTGTGTGCCGGCGCGTACCAGCATGATGGAAGAAACTGTTGTGATGATATCCAGGTAACTGAGCATATATTTCTTCTGGTGCTTGTTACTGAACTGACATCTGTGGAAAGCATCTGCCATCAGTTTGTTGACTCTGATCTGCTGGTCGATCCTCTTGATCATAACCCTCTCATTTACAGACTGATCATCACGGCCAATGAAGTAACGATAAAAATTCACATCCAGATAATACATGTTCTGAACATATGGAAGCGGCTCAAATGCAAACAGGTTGTCTACATAAAACGTATGCTTCGGAAGCTCCAGACCACATTCGTGGAGCAGTTCAGTACGGTAGATCATGGAATGCATGAGGAGATATTTTCCCTTAGGCATACGCACCTTGTCCCACTCAAAGATTTCATTTACCGGGAGACAGTGTCTGTACTGCATGACCTTTTTCCTTGCTGCACCCTGTTTCTCATATACGAAATTGCTGATCAGAAGGTCAACAGTCTTTGGTCCGCGAATGAGTTCTTCCAGAGTTTTGAGGATCTGCTCATACGCTTCTGCATTTACCCAGTCATCGCTGTCCACGACCTTGAAATAAAGTCCACTTGCATTTCTGATTCCTGCGTTGACTGCTTCGCCGTGGCCGCCGTTTTCCTGGTGGATTGCCTTGACGATCGTCGGATATTTCTTTGCATAAGCATCTGCAATCTCTGCTGTGCGGTCGGATGATCCGTCATTTACGACAAGGATCTCCACATCTTCGCCTCCTACAAGAAGGGAATCAATGCACTTCTCCATATATGCTTCTGAATTATAACATGGAATTGCAATACTTAAAATTTTCATCGGTATTCCTCCTGTGTGTGTTATTCCCTGATATATTTTGTGTACGCGCTGAATGCTGATGGGATCGCATATTGATCGTCGGACTGCTTTTTACCGACAAAAAGCAGATCATTCTGACGGATTTCTTCCAGCGAGGAAACACGGACCCTGTAGGCGGTCATCCTCCATTCAATATGTGAAAAAATATGCTTTGCTTCCGGAAGTGCTTCTATACGAAGCGGCTCCAGATCCATGGATTTGACGGTCTCCAGTACTTCCTCCTCAGAAAGATGTCCTTTAATATTCGGAAGTTCATATAATCCTGCAAGAAGTCCTCTCGGTGGACGTCTGCGGATTGCTGTCTTTTCTCCCTCCTGGATCACGAGAACGGTCCGATCTTCCAGCTTCCTGTCTTTCTTCTGTGCTTTGACGGGAAATCTGTTGATCGTTCCATGAGCTCTTGCCCCGCAGCAAAAAGCCACCGGACAGACATCACATTTGGGTTCTCCATTTGGCACACAGACAACTGCGCCAAGTTCCATCAGTGCCTGATTGAAATCTCCGGGGTACTCCCCTGGCATGATCTCCTGAAGCTTACTTTCTATCCGTTTCTTTACAGACTGCTGCATGATGTCGCCGTCATCCTCTGTGATCCTGGTGACCACGCGAAGTACATTTCCATCTACTGCCGGAACCGGTATATCATAAGCGATCGATGCAATTGCTCCTGCTGTGTAACTTCCAATTCCTTTAAGAGAAAGAAGTTTCTCGTAAGATGCCGGAAGTATTCCATCATATTCCTCCACAACCGTCTGTGCCGCAAGCTGCATATTCCGGACGCGGTTATAATAACCAAGTCCCTCCCACAGTTTGAGAAGCTTCTCCTCCGGGCACTCTGCAAGTGCCACCGGGTCCGGGAGTTCTTCTATGAACCTGCGAAAATATGGCTTCACTGCCTCCACTCTCGTCTGTTGCAGCATGATCTCCGATACCCAGGTATAATAGGCATTGTGCCGGTCTCTCCATGGAAGGCTGCGCTTATTCTGCCTGTACCACTCTGTCAGTGGCTTTACAATGTCATTCAGCATTCTTCTAGTCCTGTCTTGTTTTGTCTTGTTTTGTCTTATTATCAGTATCAGTAAACAGTACCCTCAGTATACCATAAATCCCGCTAAAAGACAGTTGATTTTTTTTATTTTACCATATAGAATATGAATTAAGGCAATTTTACCAGTATGATAAATCTTATTTTTTCCTGAAAGGACTATATTATGGACAGTATTATTTTTGATGTAGATGGAACTTTGTGGGACTCCACAGAGATCGTAGCAAGATCCTGGAGCGACTATCTCCAAACAGAAGAACATATGGACCGTACTCTGACTGCCAAACTTCTCTCTTCCATGTTCGGGCAGCCGCTCCCTGATATCGCCAGACAGCTTTTTCCTGATGTTCCAGAGGAAGAGCAGCTTCGTCTCATTGATGGCTGCTGCCAGGCAGAACACAGAGCACTGCTCAAAGAATGTGCGCCCTTATATGAAGACCTTGAGAAAGCCCTTGCGCTTTTGTCCGCCAAATATTCTCTGTATATCGTAAGCAACTGTCAGTCCGGATATATTGAAGTCTTCCTTGAAGCCACTGGTTTTGGCAAATATTTCAAAGGTCATCTGTGCAACGGCGACAACAATCTCGACAAAGGCTCCAACATTGCCCTGATCGCTCAGAACTACTCTATGGAATCTCCGGTCTATGTTGGTGATACTATGGGAGATTTTCTCTCTTGCCGCAAAGCTGGCGTTCCGTTTGTATTTGCTTCCTATGGATTCGGCAAAGTGCCGGAGCCGGATAAGATCATCACGAAACCTATGGATCTTGTCGATCTTTTTTGTTAAAATATCCTGAATACAACAAGAGCGTGGAAACATCAAACTCGTTTCCACGCTCTTATTTTGATCATTTATTTCTTCTTAACACACTTGAATTTGAGGTAAAGACCAAGACCTATCATGATCACCAGTATCAGGCTCACATAAACGATCTCTGCTACCATACCGCCCTTTACATAGGAATCGATTCCTGTGAGGATACCGATCAGGATCAGGGCTACGCCAGATCCCTTCGCCATCTTCTCTTCATCGTATTTCGCTTTGCGAAGTTCTGCATTTCCACCCTTGAGGAAAAAATCCCCATGTCCGGTCAGAAGCAGGATTCCTACGATCAAAGCTGCTGCTGTAAGTAAAATGTCAAATGATTGTCCCATTATCTTTTCTCCTAGTCATTCTTTAGTAAAAGCATACGATCGGAACGTCATACTGAATCAGATCATATAATACTGCTGCGTTCTCCGGTGGAAGATTTATGCAGCCATGAGATCCACTTGTCCGATAAATATCTCCGCCAAATTCATCTCTCCAGTCTGCATCATGGAAACCGATTCCTCCGTCAAATGGCATCCAGTATTGTACCGGCTGTTCATAGTAATTTGCTGTTCCCTTCTGTCCGCCTCTCAGCACGTCCGGACTCTTCTTATAATATAAGGTAAAGATACCGGCATGTGTCTGACGGTCTGCATAGCTCATGTTTCCTGATACAAAATCTGATTCAAAAATGTTTGCACCATCCTGGTAATAATACATATGCTGTTCGCTGAGATCCACCTCAATATAAGTATTGCCCAGATCATTTACTCCATAAGCATTTGCTGTCTGAGAATACACAGGTTCTCTCGTTGTCTGTGTTCCTGACTGAATCTCCTGACTCAACTGTGCAGTTTCTGCCGCTTGGTCAATCTTCCAGCCATATACAGAACTTGAAACATAAACGGTTCTTCCGCTCGTTGCCTGGAATTCTCTCTCTGTTCCTACTGTATCATAAGTCGCTGCAAGCTGTGCAACGAAGTCTGCCACATGCTGCTGGAAAGAATTGTCATCCCACACAAGCTGGCCTTTCTCGTCAAACTGTAACCAGTCCTTGATCGTATTTCCGTCCAGTGTCGTACTCTGATCACCAAATGTATACGTAATGCTTGCTTTCGTGTAGTTGTTGCATGCTTCCAGTGCTGACTGAAGTGCCGGGTCATCCTGTGTCACTTCTGCTGATACATATGCTTCCGGTGTATCACTGAAATCAATACTTGCTTCATTCGCCTCTACAGCAGCATCAAGGAACTTGTAGGCTTCCTTGATGTTCAGCTTGCTTCCCTCTGTCTCCGGTATGATCACAAACTGATTGTTCTGAAATGCAACGTATGCATTCTCCGGTTCCACCTGATTCTCTGCCTGTGCACAGCTCAGGGATTTAAGCTGTTCCTGAAGAAGTGTCTTGTTATATCCTACGTTTTCGGATACTGTGTAACTCTTCTGTTCGTAAAGGCCTTTGCCCCACTCATATGGCTTCTGTTTCTTAAGAAGCTCAAGGATCTCACCGGTCGACATATACTGGTAATCAATATCCTCACCGTTAATTGCCTGTGGGGCTACATTTCTGGAAGAAACTTCGATAGAATATTTACTTAACTTCTCTTTCATGAGCTGTTCTACTTCATAAGCTGTTTTCTGTGAACAGTCCACTCCATTGATCCAGGTTCCCTCAAAGAAACGATCTGCAAAATAATAACTGATTCCTCCATATGCACAGCTGCCAAGGACTATGATCATCAGAAGTACCAGTCCAAAGATTTTGAGGCCTTTGTGAGGTTTTCCTGTCTGATCAGTCTGCGCTGACTGATCCTGCACAGGCTGGTCTGCTTTATTCTTCTGTTTTTGTTTCTTTCGCTTCTGCTTTCTGTCTGCCTTTGCTCCGTTCCCGGAAGGATTGGCTGATCCCTGATCAAGATCATCTATAGGAACGTAGATCACCGGACCTGGTCTTGCGGATTTGTGTCGTTTTCTCGGTGCTGGTGCTGGCTCTTCTTCCTCCTCAGGCTCTTCTTCGACTTCTTCTTCGTATTCCTCTTCAGTCTCGGAAGGTCCATTCCAGATGATCGTCTTCTCGGAAGTATCCCCGGTTTCCTCTTCTTCAGCGTCTTCCGATTCCTCTTCCTCACCTGCCTCTTCATAATCAACTATAATATCATCAAACTCATCCTCGTCATCATCCAGGATTTTGTCTAACGTTGCATTGATCTTATCTTCGAAACCACTGCTCTCCTCCGGTGTCCCGACATCGTCCTCCGGCAATCTCCCCTTCTTATCTTCGTCACTCATTCTTCTATACTCTCCTTGCAATCAGTAGAGGGGGCAGTTTCCCGCCTTCTGCTACTGCCTGTTTTTTCCTGTAACGTTTCCATTATAACATACTTCTGCCTTTTTGCACCTTAATTTCCTTCTTTTTTTAAGAAATGTCAAATTGGGCTTTTTTTGTCATATTTTGGTGTTTTCAATATAGCAGAAAGTCTCCTGTTTATTGTATCCCTGACTGTACTTTCTATGCGAGCACAGAAAAAAGGTGCAGAATACGCTGCTGTATTCCACACCTTAAATCCAGAAATTATTTTACAACCTTTACTGTGCATCTGACAGATACAGATCCGGATCTGACAGTGATCACTGCACTTCCTGGTCTGATTCCTTTTACTCTGCCCTTGGAATCTACTGTCACGATTTTTTTGTTCGAACTTGTATATGTTATTCCATACTGGCTGGTAAATGGACTGCGAACAGGTTTCAGCACCGTAGTTTTTCCCTGTTTGATCGTAAAGCTTCTTGGAACTCCTGTAATCTTCTTTGTTGCTACTTTTCCGCTCTGGACTGTCACTGTGATCGTCCTGCCTGCGCCGCCTGCTGTTTTGACCAGGACTTTTACTGTTACAGCTTTTTTACTCGTGTTTCTCTGAGCTGTCAGCCTGATATCTCCGTTTTTGAGTTTTACTGCTTTCAGAACAGAAGATTTTGATGAACTTACAAGTTTTACATAGTCCCCAGTTCTCAGACCTGATGTTTTTATGGTTACAGTCTTTCCTCTCTGAAGAGGGAAAGAATATGCAGAAAGATTTAATGCAGCTTTCAGTTTTGCTGTTTTTCTTGTTTCTTTCTTTTTGCATCTGCCGCAGGTTCTTGTCTCCTGTCCCTGTGCAAAAACAGTTGCTTTTTTGGTAACTACATATTTGCCCCAGCTATGTCCTAGTGCCGGAATACTGGTATAATCTTTCTTTTCCTGGCATGCGATACATTCTTTATGCTGTTTGCCTGCCTTATCGCAGGTTGCTTTGCTGTCTGTTACTGTTTCCCAGATATGACTGCACTGCCCGTTTCTGTCATAAGTGGTTTCGAAATAATAGCTTGCTTCTGTGATTGGTTCCCACACTTCCGCTCCATACCGGTCAATATGCATTTCCTCTGCAATCAGCCTGATATTTGTGCGCTCTCCATTGATACGGGTCAGTACCGGAATCTCCTTCTCAGTATCTGTAGCCTTCCAGATATTTTCATCATATTCCAGACGGATTCTGATATTATCATTATCCTGAATTTCTTTCCATTCCTGAGCTTCTGCATCATATCTGAGTACAACTGGCTGATATTCATTCAAATCCAGAGTCTCTCCGACTTCTGCCCTGATACTTATGCCTTTACTCAGTTTAAGCTCATCCGAATACTTCTGTATTGCGTAAGCATAAATGTCATTTTCAGCAGACCAGAATGGCTCACCATTTTCATCTTTTTGTTTTGAATGGACAACCAGATTTACAGATACTTCCTGATCCTGTATATCTTTTACTTTCAGTATTACTTTATTTCCGTCAATTCTTACTGACTCAACAAGATTACTGTCGTATGCATCTTCCGGAAGTTCCAGCTCATATTCTGAAGGATCGATCTCAATATCCTCTTCCAGATGTTCTGCCTCCCAGCGGTATACATAAATCTGATACTGTTTTTCTCCATTCGGAAGTATCTGGTCGCTGCCGTCTGACGATATATAGCCGTACCAGTATAGTACATTCTGTACAGAAATATTAAAGAAACTATTCTGTTGTTTTCCATGGATATCCGTGTAAGTTACTTCAAGCCTGGTTTCCCCTGGATTTTCATATCGAAGAAGCCATCCATTCTGCAAATATGAAACAGAGCAGATTTTTTTGTCAAGTGTTTTTATTTTTGTTATAGATGCCAGTAATGTTGTTCCATATGGATATTCCTTGTTCTCAACATAACATCTGACATCCTTATCTACCCAGCTTACATTTCCAGATACATTCTCAAACGTTCCACCAAAACCAAGCTGGTATTGTTCTATGTTTTCCTTACTGAAAAGACCTGCACTGACTGTAAATACCTCTTCTGTTCCGTTTATCTTTACGTATGCACGTACTTCGATCCAGTAGTTGCCTTTGTCATTCTCCTCCATCCAGTTATTTGCCTGACGAAGTTTCCTGCCATCAATTACAAGGGTAGAAATATCCCCTTTCTTTTCTGACCAGAAAGTCTGATCAGTCGGAAGCTGCATAAAATGATCGTTTCCATTTTCGTCCTCTTCTGTGCGATATCCTACTTCCCATTCAACAGAAACATTCTTTTTGTCCTTGAGGTTTTCTGTATTTAACCGAAGTTCACCGGTTTCATCCTCAAAGAAGTAAGTGGAATATTCATCCTGCCTCATGTTCTCGAACCATACAGAATAATCCAGACCGTCAAACCAGTACTCCCGACGGCAGATTTCATTGCCATCTTTGTCCCTGGCAATAACATTTACCGATGTACCATTTGTTGTATTTCTTCTCAGGATCGGGAATTTATCTTCGGATGCTTCATTTGTCCACTGGTTTGTATCGTATTCAAAATCGTAAGAGACATCCTCTCTGGTATACGAAGGTGCATTCTCTCTGATGTGTTCTACTTTCAGACCGCATCTGTTCAGATCCAGGATTTCATTTACATTGATATTCTCTACACTTTCAGGATAAAGTACGTCATATTCCCGGCATACTTCGATGTGCACGTTATTGTATGTTACATCTTCCTGCTTTCCATTTTCTGATGGGATCATTGCTTTCAGGAAAATATCGGTTCCCCAGTCCCCTTCTCCTGAGCTGATCGTAATTTCATATCCGTTGATTGCTACATTTTCCAGCAGATTGGTATCATACTTCCATCCATTTTCATCCGGTGCAAATTCCAGATTCCAGTCCTTAACTTCTTCTGATCCCTGGTCTTCATCGCTGCATTTCCATTCATGATAAAGAACAAACGGAATTTTCATCTCACTGTTTCTCAACATGCAGCTGCCTGATGCTGTCCACTGTGGTTCCAGAGTAAACTTGTCACTGTTTACATAGAGTTTAAAGCTGTGCTGCTGTTTTTCTCCGGAAATATTATTATAAGTAAGCGTTACTACTGCTGTTCCAAATCTCTTTGCCTGAATGTTCCAGCCATTTTCGTCCTGATAATTGACTTCGCAGACTGGTGTTTCATCCTCTTCGTGCTCAGCATTGGATACGGTCACATCTGTTACAGTAAAATTGAAATTTCTTCCGTCAGGATCTTCCTGATTCTGTATATATCCATCATAATTTCTGTTTATCCAGTAATCATCGTCCATCAGGATCACTTCATCTTCTGGCAGGTAATAATCCTCTCGTGTCTCTCTTGTATTGATACCTGCCTGCGCCATATATACGGTTTCTTCTCTGACTTTTACAGATGCGCGTGCTTCAAACCAGAAATTACCTCCTACGTTTTCTTCAAGCCACCTGTTTGCATTCCAGAGTTTTTGTCCATTGATCTCAAGGATACTGTTATCATCCGTTTCTGACCAGAAAATCATCTCTTCCGGTAATTCCATATCTGAGGTAAACTTATCGTCCCCGCCATCCTGGTCATCTGTTCTATAGCCTACTTCCCATGAAATGTAGGTCTCTCTGTCATTCAGGTTCTCCGTGTTTAATTTGAGTTCACCATTTTCATCGCTGAAGAAATAGGTGGAATAGTCCCCATCTCTCAGATTTTCAAACCAGATCGAATAATCAAGATCATCAAACCAGTATTCGCGGCGGCCAATTTCATTGCCATCTCCATCTCTGGCAATCACATTTACCCAGGTACCATCTGCTGTTTTTCTTCTCAGAATCGGAAGCTGTCCGTCCGCCGCTTCATCTGTCCACTGATTTGTGTCGTATTCAAAATCATATGTTACATCGTCTCTGATATAAGACTCTTCATTTTCTTTGATGCGTTCTACTTTCAGATCACAGGTATTAAAATCCAGAACATCTCCTGCCTGAATATTCTCTATGCTTTCCGGATAGAGTACATCATACTCTTCGCAGACTTGAACAGGGATATTGACATAACTGTATGTCGTTTCTTCTGACTCATCCTCTGACGGATGCAGTGCTCTAAGGGCAATACCGGTTCCCCATGTATTGTCTTTTGATCTGATCGTAATCGTATGTTCTTCTCCATGAACCTCAACATCCAAAAGCTTTGTGTCATATGCATATCCGTCCTCATCCGAATCAAGCTCCAGAGTCCATCCAGTCATATCTTCCGATCCCTGGTCTTCATCGCTGTTTTTCCAGTCGTGATGCAGGACGAACGAAATTGTCATCTCACTGTTTTTCAGCATATTATTGCCGGATGCCGGCCACTGTGGTTCCAGGGTAAATTTATGTCCGTCTACATAGATTCTGAAACTGTGCTGCTGTTCTTCACCGGAAATATCCTTATAAATAAGTGTTACTATTGCCGTTCCGAATCTCTTTGCCCGAATATTCCAGCCATCTTCATTCGCCAGTTCAATTTCGCAGACTGGTGTTTCATCCTCTTCTTCGGGTGCATTTACAACAGATACATCTGTTAATTCCAGTGCAATATCACCGCCGTTCAGATACTCCTCATTTTCTACATAACAGCTGTAGTTGTATCGACCTACCCAGTAATTCCAGCCTGTCAGAAGCACCTCATCATCTGGAAGGTGATAATCTTCTACATGCTCTCTCGAATAAAGCCCTGCCTGTTCCTGATATACCGGTTCGTCATTACCTTCTGTATTCACATACGCACGTACTTCAAACCAGTACTCGTCTCCTTTGTTGTCGTTGAGCCATCTGATGGCTTCCTGTAATTTCGCTCCATCAATTTCAAGAACACTGTTGTTCTCCGCATTTTCTGACCAGAAAATCATCTCTTCCGGAAGACCTGTATCTGTGGTAAACTCATCATTTCCAAGTCCGCCCGGATCATTTGTTCTGCTTCCCACTTCCCATGAAATAGAGGCATTTTTTCCATTCAGATTCTCTGTGTTTAATCGAAGTTCCCCGTTTTCATTGTCAAAGAAATACGTAGAGTATTCGTCATCTCTGAGGTTCTCAAACCAGATTTTATATTCTTCCGGATCCTGATTATTTTCTTCTTCACCTGCGGAAAATAATGGTTCCTCCTGAATCTCTTCATCCACTTCTTCTGCCGTGATTTCTGATTCTTCTGTTTCCTCGATCTGTGGTTCTTCCGCTTCTTCCACTACAGGTTCTTCGATCTCCTCTGACTGAAAATCATCCTGAATCTATATTTCGGCTGTTGCATTCTCATCCTGAGCAGCCTGTTCTTCCGTAGTTTCTTCCTCATGTACTTCCTGTACATCTGTAAAATCCAGTTTATCTGCCAGTACCGTAAATGAATTGCCACTAAGCGTCACCGTCGTCGCCAGCAGCCATGCTTGCATTCGTTTTCCTTTAGGTCTCATTCGCCTTCCTCCCCTTTTTATGTCGGTATTCCGATATATCATGTCTTTTTTTACATAATTTTAGTATATAAAAAATATTCTGAAAAGGCAATGTGTTTTCTTTAATACGTCCGAATTTTGTGAATTTTCTCTAACCCCCCCCCTATTTTTTTGTGCAAAAAAACTCCCCCACATACCATCAGATATATGGGAGAGTTTGTATAAACTTTTTGTATTTTATTTCTCGATCAGAAGGCTTTCTCCTGTCATGTCTGCCGGCTGTTCCATTCCCATTAACTGGATCAGTGTAGGGATGATGTCTGCCAGGCATCCGTTCTCTCTCAGAGTGTATTTCGGATCTGCATTTACAAGGATGAACGGAACCGGGTTGGTTGTATGTGCGGTCCATGGCTCGCCTGTCTCATAGTCGATGAGCTGCTCTGCATTTCCATGGTCAGCACAGATGAACATCTGTCCGTCTACTTCCTTGAGGGCTTCTACTGCTCTTCCAACGCATCCGTCAACAGTCTCGATTGCCTGAACTGCTGCTGCCTGAACACCGGTATGTCCTACCATGTCAGGATTTGCGAAGTTGATGATGATCACATCGTATTTGTCAGATTTGATCGCATCTACCAGTTTGTCACAAACTTCCGGTGCGCTCATTTCCGGCTGGAGGTCATAAGTAGCAACCTTCGGGGATTTTACAAGGATTCTGTCCTCGCCTTTGTTCGGCTCCTCAACACCACCGTTGAAGAAGAAAGTAACGTGTGCGTATTTCTCTGTCTCAGCGATACGAACCTGTGTCATATCATGAGCTGCAAGATATTCGCCAAATGTATTCTTAAGCTGAACTTTGTGGAATGCAACCAGCTTGTTCTGGATCGTCTCATCATAATCTGTGAAACATACATAGGTAAGATCCAGTTTCTTAGCTCTCTCAAATCCCTTGAATTCGTCATCACAGAATGCTCTGGTGATCTCACGTGCACGGTCAGGACGGAAGTTGAAGAACACTACAGAGTCTTTGTCCTGGATCTTGGCAACCGGCTGTCCGTCCTTCTCGATAACTGTCGGAAGTACGAATTCGTCTGTCTTGTCGTTGTCGTAAGAAGCCTGAACTGCTGCAGCTGCGTCTGTACCCTTGACACCCTCGCCCTCTGTCAGTGCTTTGTATGCAAGTTCTACACGATCCCAGCGGTTATCTCTGTCCATTGCGTAGTAACGTCCGGAAACAACACCGATCTGTCCAACACCGATTTCTTTCATCTTGGCTTCAAGCTGCTCGATGAATTCCTTACCGGATGCCGGCGGTGTATCACGTCCGTCGAGGAAGCAGTGTACATAAACTTTGCTCAGTCCCTCTCTCTTGGCCATTTCAAGCAGAGCGTAGAGATGAGTGTTGTGGCTGTGTACACCACCATCAGAAAGAAGTCCCATAAAATGTACAGCAGAATCGTTTTCTTTCGCGTTCTTCATTGCTGCGAGAAGTGCTTCGTTCTTGAAGAAGTCGCCGTCGTTGATTTCTTTGGTGATTCTGGTAAGTTCCTGATATACGATGCGGCCTGCGCCCATATTCATATGACCTACCTCAGAGTTACCCATCTGTCCATCCGGCAGACCTACTGCAAGTCCGCTGGCATTTCCCTTAACAAATGGATATTCTGCCATTAATTTATCCATAACAGGAGTTTTTGCTTCGTAGATCGCATTTCCCTCATGTTTGTCATTCAGTCCATAACCATCCAGGATCATTAAAACGGTTGGTTTTTTGCTCATAATGTTCTCCTTTATTGTATATAGTTTCTCTGCATTTTGCAGAATGTGTGTAGGTGTTTCTTCCTATTATATAGTACCAAAAATTTAGAATTTTTCAAGGATTTTATCGGAAAAGCTCTGCGGTAAAAATGGGATTTTTTCCATGTCAGGAAGTTTCAGCTGCTCCAGCCATCCGCCGAACAATGCGAGAAAAAGTTCCTGCACCATTTCTCTTGATTCCGGGGCAAAACTTTCAATCCGTTTCAGCATGGCAGTGAAGCTCTTGAGACCACCTGCCTGGATCTCACTTAAATTCTCAGAGCCAGACGCTTCGATCGTGGAAAAAAGATCTTCTATCAGGACTTTTTTCTGTTCTACATCCATTCCGTCGATCCACTTGTGCAGAATGCTGACAAAAGTCTCCGCCCTGCTGCTCAGCTGTTCTTTGCTGACAAAATGATTTCCGCTGACCTCCCAGGAAAAACCGTCGTGCTGTAGCAGCCCCTTGTTGGAACTTGCAACAAGAACCGGTTCTTTGGAATGCTCCAGAAGTGTTCCGATGATCGAATATTCCGGAATGATCCTGGTGACTTTCGGCAGGAGCGCTTCTGTTTCGGGAAGTTTCAAAAATTCTCTGGAAAATCCCGGTCCGTCATTTGAGTAAACCTGAAGGATCCACGGATGGATTTCTTTGCACATCACGGCACCGTACACAGCAAGATTTCCACCTTTGGAGTGTCCGCCGACGCGGACCATTTCCTGTAAACTGCCGGCAATCCTTCTTAAATATTCCACTGCCCTCTCCTGCGCCGGAACAACGCCCGTACTCAGGTTAAAATCTTCTTTCCAGCCGACGATCGTATCATCGGTCCCGCGGAAAGATATATAAGAAGTTCCATCGCTCAGACAAATTTCCACCGCCGAAAACTGCTGTGCTTCCTCCGCCACGATCTCATTCACATAATTACGGATCACACACTGTCCGAAGCGTTCGGTCTTTGCCATTTCAAGCATCATAAACGGTGCAAAGCGGATAAAAGATTTGTCTTCTTTGAGTTCTTTCTCAGTATGAAGCTGAAGAAATTTCTCTGTGAGCGCTTTGAGTTCTATTCCATTCTGGCTGGCTGCTTCCGGGATCCCATCCAGATTGACATAGGAAAAACATGCCAGGATCAGATTGTCTACGTCATTAAATTCTGACTGTGTGAAGGAAAGATCGCCTCTCCACTCGATATAGTCCATGATATTTCCCATATGCCGCACTCTCCTTATATTTATTTCCAATCACATACGTTTATCTGAATCTTATTCCCCGTAAACACGAAGCATGCTGCTGATCTTGCGCACGGAGCTTCTGCCGCTTAATTCTTCCATTGCTGTACGGAAATCTCCCTCACGAACCTGGGCAGTGATCACAACAACCTCTGCGCTTCCCTCTGCACGGGCTGCCTTCTGGATGATCTGCGCAACGCTGACTCCGTATTTTGCAAACACAGCGGTCATCTCAGCCAGCACACCGCAGCGGTCCTCTACGATCAGACGCATGAAATAACGATTGTGGGTGTCTGCCATTTTCTTTACCGGGATTTCCTTGTAGCAGGTACATCCGATACGTCCACAGCAGTCTGCTTTGATGTTTCTTGCAATCTCAAAAACATCTCCGACAACAGCACTTGCTGTCGGAAGTTCGCCGGCACCACGTCCGTAGAACATTGCGTTCTCAATTGCATCTCCGTTTACAAAAACGGCATTATAAGAATCGTTGACTGTTGCAAGCGGATGATTGCTTGGGATCAGCATCGGGCAGACATATGCCTCGATCCCTTCTTCTGTATTCTTTGCTACTCCGAGGAGTTTTATGTCACAGCCCATTTCTTTGGCGTATTTGATGTCTTTGGCTGTGATCTTGGTGATTCCTTCGATGTATACGTCATCAAAAACGACTCTGGAATTGAATGCTACGGAAGCAAGGATCGCCACTTTACGTCCTGCGTCAAGGCCTTCGATATCTGCGGTCGGGTCCGCCTCTGCATAGCCAAGCTCTGTCGCAAGAGCCAGTGCATCCTTGAATTCCATTCCTTCCTGTGTCATTTTTGTCAGGATAAAGTTGGTTGTTCCGTTGACAATACCCATAACTTCTGCCATGTGATTGCCTGCCAGACATTCTTTGAGCGGACGGATGATCGGAATTCCACCTGCAACTGCTGCTTCAAAGAGGAAATCCACATGATGTGCCTCTGCTGCATCAAGAAGCTCCTTACCGTAAACAGCGATCAGGTCTTTATTCGCGGAAACTACATGTTTTCCTGCATTCAGAGCTGATAAAATATAAGTTTTTGCCGGATCAATGCCTCCGATCAGCTCGATCACCACATCAATCTCCGGATCATTTACGATATCATCCCAGTTGTTTGTCAGGATCTTCGGATCATCTACCTTGGCTGCTGCTTTCTCAAGATTGCGCACCAGGACCTTGCTGATCTCAATTTCGCTTCCGAGTTTCGGGATCATTTCTTCTTTCTGATTTTTTATTACTTTGTAAACACCTGTACCTACTGTACCAAGACCCAGAAGGGCTGCTCGAATCACTTTTTTCTCCATTGGAATGGACTCCTTTCTCCTCGTCCCTGTTTATCGCAGGGTGTATTCTTACCACTTGGTTTTTATAGTATGGCATAAAATGGTTTTTGTCAAGCGCGGACATTTGTACGTGCATGAAAAATATAAAAAGCCAGATACTTTACACCTGACTGGTCCAAAGTATCTGGCTTGATTAATTATCGTTTTATTATTTGTAGCAAACGATCTTTCCGAAGTCTGGTTTGAGGGATGCTCCACCAACAAGACCTCCGTCGATGTCAGCCATAGCAAACAGTTCTGCTGCATTTCCTGCATTTACAGATCCGCCGTACTGGATACGGATAGCTTCTGCTGTATCTGTATCGTAGATCTCAGCTACGCACTCACGGATACCTTTGCAGATTTCCTGAGCCTGCTCGCTTGTAGCAGTTTTGCCTGTTCCGATAGCCCAAATTGGCTCGTAAGCAATAACCATAGTTTTAGCCTGGTCTGCTGTTACGTTCTGAAGACCAACTTTAACCTGCTGACGGATCCAGTCCATAGTGATTCCCTGCTCTCTCTGCTCAAGAGATTCTCCACAGCACATGATCGGTGTAATGCCGTGCTCAAATGCTTTGAGGACTTTCTTGTTAACGTCTTCGCTTGTTTCTCCGAAGTAGTCTCTTCTCTCGGAATGTCCAAGGATAACATATTTAACACCAGCGTCTACCAGCATAGCCGGAGCGATCTCGCCTGTGTATGCACCTTTTTCTTCGAAGTACATGTTCTCTGCTGCTACAGCGATGTTTGTTCCTTTGCAAGCTTCTACAACAGGAACGATGTCGATAGCCGGAACACCGAATACTACGTCAACTTCGTCGTTCTGTACGAGTGGTTTCAGAGTTTCTACTAATTTAACTGCTTCGCTTGGAGTCATGTTCATTTTCCAGTTTCCAGCGATAATTTTCTTTCTTGCCATTTTTATTATCTCCCTATATGAGTATATATTATTTATCGTTAGCTGCTGCTACACCTGGTAACTCTTTTCCTTCGAGGAATTCCAGGGATGCGCCACCACCTGTAGAGATGTGGGTCATCTTATCGCCATAACCAAGGATGTTAACTGCTGCTGCAGAGTCTCCACCACCGATGATAGTTGTAGCTTCTGTGTCAGCAAGTGCTTTGGCAACTGCTTCTGTACCATGAGCAAAGTTCGGCATTTCGAAGCAGCCCATCGGTCCGTTCCAAACAACAGTCTTGGCATCCTTAACAGCGTCGCAGAAAAGCTGTTCTGTCTTCGGTCCGATGTCCATTCCTTCCCAGCCATCCGGGATGCATCCACGGTCTACAACCTGAATGTTGCAGTCGTTGGAGAAATCATCTCCGATTCTGTTGTCAACTGGAAGAAGAAGTTTAACACCTTTTTCTTCTGCTTTCTTGAGCATGTCTAATGCATACTGAAGGTAATCATCCTCGCAGAGGGACTTACCAATGTGTCCGCCAAGTGCTTTGGAGAATGTGTAAGACATACCGCCACCGATGATCAGAGTATCAACTTTGTCAAGAAGGTTGTTGATAACAGAGATCTTGCTGGAAACTTTAGCTCCACCAAGGATAGCTACGAATGGTCTCTCCGGATTTTCAACAGCATTTCCGAGGAATGCAATTTCTTTCTCCATCAGATATCCAACTACTGCTGTATCTACATATTTGGTAACACCAACGTTGGAGCAGTGTGCTCTGTGGGCTGTACCAAATGCGTCGTTTACGAATACATCGCAAAGGGAAGCCAGATCTTTGCTGAACTCATCACCGTTTTTGGTTTCTTCTGCACGATAACGTGTGTTTTCAAGAAGGATAACTTCTCCGTCTTTCATTGCATCTACAGCTGCTCTGACAGTATCATCAACAACAACCGGGCTCGGAACGAATTTAACTTCCTGTCCGAGAAGCTCTGTAAGACGTTTTGCAACAGGTGCAAGAGATAATTCCGGTTTCGGCTCCCCCTTCGGTTTGCCAAGGTGTGAACAAAGAATGATCTTTCCGCCATCTGCGATCAGCTTCTTGATTGTAGGAAGAGCTGCTACAAGACGGTTCTCATCTGTAATTTTGCCGTCCTGCAGAGGTACGTTAAAGTCACATCTTACCAGAACTTTCTGGCCTTTTACATTGATATCATCAACGGATTTCTTGTTTAATCCCATGCTAATATTCCTCCAAATTCATAAAAAATGGGTCCGGTCCAAATCAGACCGGACCCTGACTGAGTCTATTTGTGCTATTGCTCAATGCAATAACCTGCTCCACACTCTAACTTATGGACTTGATTAAGCGTTCAGAAGTTTGCCGAAGTGTTTGATTGTACGAACCATCTGGCTTGTGTAGGAGTTTTCGTTGTCATACCATGAAACAACCTGTACTTCTGTTGTGCCGTTCTCAAGTGGCAGAACCATTGTCTGAGTAGCATCGAACAGAGAACCAAATCTCATACCAACGATATCGCTGGATACGATCTCATCTTCGTTGTATCCGAAGGATTCGTTAGAAGCTGCTTTCATAGCTGCGTTGATCTGCTCTTTTGTTACGTTTCCTTCAACTACTGCTGTAAGGATTGTTGTAGAACCTGTTGGGGTTGGTACACGCTGAGCGGATCCGATCAGTTTGCCGTTCAGTTCTGGGATAACCAGACCGATTGCTTTTGCAGCACCTGTGCTGTTTGGAACGATGTTAACTGCAGCTGCACGGGATCTTCTCAGATCGCCTTTTCTCTGCGGTCCGTCAAGTGTCATCTGATCGCCTGTGTAAGCGTGGATTGTGCACATGATACCGGATTTGATCGGTGCAAGATCGTTAAGAGCCTTAGCCATTGGTGCAAGGCAGTTTGTTGTACAGGATGCTGCGGAGATGATCTTATCTTCGTTTGTAAGACCTTCGTGGTTTACATTGTAAACGATTGTCTTAAGGTCGTTTCCAGCCGGAGCGGAAATAACAACGTGTTTAGCACCTGCATCGATATGAGCCTGAGCTTTGTCTTTGGAGGTATAGAAACCTGTGCACTCGAGAACTACGTCTACACCGATTTCTCCCCACGGAAGTTCTGCAGCGTTAGCTTTTGCATAGATTTTGATTTCTTTTCCGTCAACTGTGATGGAATCTTCTCCTGCTTCTACTTTGTCAGCCAGAGCGTATCTTCCCTGTGTTGAGTCATATTTTAATAAGTGAGCCAGCATTTTCGGGGATGTAAGGTCGTTGATAGCAACGATTTCAAATCCTTCTGCTCCAAACATCTGACGGAAAGCCAGACGACCGATACGGCCAAATCCATTAATTGCAACTTTTACTGCCATGATAAATTCCTCCTATGAATTAAATGGTTGATTATGGCGTTTGTTAAAGAAACGTCAACCTATTGCATATTGTATCGAATCTCGTACAAAAATTCAAGTGCATTTTAAAAAAAACATGATAAAAAATGTGTAAAATAGAAATGAAAGCGTAGCACGAAGCATTTTCTCATGCTATAATAGGTGCAGTTCATGTAAAGGAGGACAGAAAAATGTCAAATCAAATCTTATGGGACTGTCATATGCACTCTTCTTTTTCTGCAGATTCTGACACTCCTATGGAAGATATGATCCAGGACGCGATCCGACGGGGACTTCATGGTGTATGCTTTACCGAGCATCTTGACCCGGATTACCCGCCGACTCCGGATAATGAAACTTTTGAACTGGATCTGTCTGCCTATCAGGAAAACCTTTTCATGCTTCGGGACAAGTATCAGTCGAAACTGGATGTCCGTTTCGGGATCGAGCTTGGGCTTCAGCCGCATCTGGAACATTCTTTTAAGGAACTTCTGGAATCGGTTCCTTTTGATTTCGTGATCGGCTCTTCTCATGTCGTCCATGGTCAGGATCCTTATTACAGGGAATTCTTTAAGGGGCGTAAGGAATCGGAATGTTATATGGAATATTTTGAGTCCATTCTTGAGAATCTGGCTGTATTTTCGGAAATGGATGTTTACGGGCATATCGACTATGTGGTACGATATGGTCCCAACCAGAACCGCGAATACTCTTACGGACGCTATCAGGACATTCTTGATGAGATCCTGCGGACGATCATTTCCAAGGGCTGCGGAATCGAGCTGAACACCGGAGGGTTCCATTACGGGCTTGGCGAGCCGAACCCCTGCCGTGCAGTCATCCGACGCTACCGACAGCTTGGTGGGGAGATCATCACGATCGGTGCCGATGCACATGGTCCGGACAAGATCGCCTATGCATTTGATAAAGCGGCAGATATTCTTGCCGACTGCGGTTTTACATATTATACTGTCTTTAAAGACCGTAAGCCGGAATTTATAAAACTGTGATTTTATGATTCGGGCTTTATAATATAAGAAAGAACAAACAGGGAGGAAATAAATCATGGCAAAGAAACGCCTTCAGAAAAAACGTGAAGCAACCAAGACTGCTGCTTCCAAAAGTACAGCACCTGTGAAAGAAGCTGTAAAAGTAGAGGCTGAAACGGCGAAAGTGGAAACTAAGAAAGTGGAGCCGGTTAAGGTCGAAACCAAAAAAGTTGAACCAGCAAAAGTCGAGACTACTAAAACTGAGCCTGTGAAGGTTGAAACCAAGAAGGTTGAGACCGTCAAAGTAGAAACTTCCAAGACTGAACCTGTGAAGGTTGAAACCAAGAAAATTGAACCAGTCAAAGTTGAGACCACTAAGACTGAACCTTTGAAAGTGGAAACTGCCAAAACAGAATCCGTCAAAATCGAGTCCCACAAAGAGGACACTGCCAAAGTAGAAACTTCCAAGACAGAAGCTCCTAAAGTTCCTGCCAAAGAAGCGGCTGCCAAGATTCCTGCAAGAGACGACGATGCGATCTACTGCGAGCGTCTTTCCAGACATCTTGATGAGCTGAAATGGCTCTACTGTGAACTGTACCAGGACAATCCGTATGTCACCATGCATCTCAATGACCTGCTTACTGTACTCAAGAAATTCTACGATATGAGAAGCAATGACCTCAAAGAATCCGATATCCGCCGTGCCAAGGACCCGAAATGGTACAAGCGCAACGACCTTACCGGAATGATGATGTATGTCAATGCTTTTGCCGGTACTCTCTCCGGCCTGGAAAAGAAACTGGACTACGTACAGGAATGCAACGTAAATTACCTGCATCTCATGCCGCTCCTTGAGTCTCCTAAAGGACGCAGCGACGGCGGATATGCTGTTGCCGACTTCCGCAAGGTACAGGAAGAACTCGGAAACATGGATGATTTCGCACACCTGACTTCTGAATGCCACAAACGTGGAATCAGTGTATGCCTCGACTTCGTTATGAACCACACTTCCGAGGATCATGAGTGGGCGAAACGTGCACGTGCCGGTGAAAAAGAATATCAGGACCGCTACTTCTTCTTTGACAGCTACGATATTCCGTCTCTGTATGAGCAGACCTGCCCGCAGGTATTCCCGACTACTGCACCAGGAAATTTCACATGGCTGGATGATATCCACAAACATGTCATGACCACTTTCTATCCATACCAGTGGGATCTGAACTACAGAAACCCGATTGTTCTCAATGAGATGATCTTTAACATGCTCTACCTTGCAAACCAGGGTGTTGATATCGTTCGTCTTGACGCTGTGCCGTACATCTGGAAACAGCTTGGAACCAACTGCCGTAACCTGCCACAGGTTCACACTATCGTTCGTATGATGCGTATGATCTGCGAGATCGTCTGCCCGGGTGTCCTGCTCCTTGGCGAAGTTGTCATGGCTCCTGAAAAAGTCGTTCCATATTTCGGAACTGTAGATAAACCAGAATGCCACCTGCTTTACAATGTAACTACTATGGCAAGCACATGGCACACTGTTGCAACAAGAGATGTCTCCCTGCTGCGCCGTCAGCTTGATATTGTTGCCGGACTTCCGAGAGATTATGTATTCCAGAACTATCTCCGCTGCCACGATGATATCGGCTGGGGTCTGGATTATGATTACCTTGAGAACTTCGGGATCCAGGAGGTTCCTCACAAGAAATATCTGAACGATTTCCTCACAGGAAAATATCCGGATTCTTTCGCAAGAGGTGAGCTGTACAATGATGACCCGCGTCTTGGTGATGCAAGACTCTGCGGTACCACTGCTTCTCTCTGCGGTATCGAACGTTTTGGATTTGAAGGAAATGAAGAAGGCGTTGACCGTGCGATCCGCTATGACATCACACTGCATGCATTCATGCTTTCACAGTCCGGTATTCCGGTCATCTACAGTGGTGATGAAATCGGACAGCTCAACGACTATTCCTACAAAGATGATCCGGACAAAGCAGCTGATTCCCGTTACCTCCACAGAGGAAACTTCAACTGGGATCTCGCCGAAAACCGTCATCGCCCGGGAACTGTCCAGAACAAACTCTTCCCTGTTCTCGATAAACTGGAACATCTTCGTATGGAACACAGCGTATTCAACAGCGATGTACCGTTCCACACGATCGATACCTGGGATGATGCGATCCTTGCTATTGTCCGCGAAAATGATGAAGAAAAATTCATCGGCATCTACAACTTCAGCGAGTTTGACAAAGTTGCATGGATCAATGAAGACGACGGTATGTACACCGATCTGATCTCCGGCCGTGAACTTGAAGCCAAGGGTGTGCAGATTCCGGCATTTGGATGCTACTGGCTGTGCAGACGTAAGAAATAAAGCTTTAAATATTTTATAAAGAATAAACATGGCAGTTTTGTGGATTTAAACTCATCTGCAAAACTGCCTTTTTATATACAAAAAACAGCATCATAGCTTCACGCTACAATGCTGCTTTCTTAATTCTCGTTATTTCTTTTTTTTGCTGAGTTTATTCACAAAGCTTGTAAATTTGCCTGGATTTTCTTTGTCCAGTGATTTCGCGTAGACGCCTTTGATCCAGCTTGTGATCACATCGATCAGGACCGGTGCGAAGGTCATCAGGATGAATACCAGGATGATCATTCCGAAATCCAGGGATCCAAGTGCGAGGATCTTCTGGAAGATGACTGCCGCGCTGAAGAAGATGAACTGCATGCCGTAGATGATCGTCTTACGGTAGGTGTTCAATGGCGCGTAAACCGTCTTTAATGCTGCCATGTAGTTCCATCCTGTTACCAGTACACAGGCTGTATTCAGCATGGCGTTGGAATGGTAAACATTCTGACAGACAAGCATGACTGCGAATACACAGGATGAAATAGTTATCGCTGCCGGGAAAGCATTCAGGAATACATGCCGCAGGAAAGTGTGGTCAATCTTGTCGTAATTGTTTTCCTGGGCAAGAAGGAATGTCGGGATTCCGACTGCACAGGCACTGATCAGTGACATCTGGATCGGCTCAAATGGATAAGCGTTTCCAAAGAAAATGGTCAGCAGTGACAACATGACGGAAAACATCGTCTTGATCAGGAACATGGATGCTGCTGTACGGATGTTGTTTACGACTCTTCGTCCCTGATTTACAATGTGGGGCATGGATGCAAAGTTGGAATCCAGAAGCACCACATTTGCAATGTTCTTTGCGGCATCGCTACCCTGTGCCATCGCAATACTGCAGTCAGCTTCCTTGAGGGCAAGAACGTCATTGACACCATCACCGGTCATCGCTACAGTATGACCCTGTTTCTGGAGAGCCTGTACCATTTCTTTCTTCTGCTGCGGTGTTACACGTCCAAAAACGCTGTATTTCGCAACAGCTTCCTCAAGCTGTTCTTCTGTTTCCAGTGTGGTCGCATCTACGTAGTTCTCGGCATTCTTGAGTCCTGCACGTTTCGCGATCGCGGAAACTGTGACAGGATCATCACCGGAGATCACCTTGAGGTCAACCTCCTGGCTGTCAAAGAACTGTAACGTATCCGGCGCTTCTTCTCGGATGACATCTGTCAGAAGGAGAAGTGCAGCCGGTTCCAGGTTCTCTGGAAGTTCTGTTCCCTCTGCCATCTGCGTGCTGTGCGCCAGCACCAGGACACGAAGTCCTTCTTCGGCATAGTTCTGACAGACATCCAGGATATCTTCTCTTCCCTCCGGGAACAGGAACTGTGCCGCTCCCATCAGATATGTTCCGTTATCTTCAAACACTGCTCCGCTGTATTTCCTGTCGGATGAAAATGGAATGATGTGTTCCAGTGTCATGGAAGACTTCGCCGGGAAACGTTTACGCAGAGCGTCGATCGTCGCGTTCTGATCTTTGAGAACGTACATGAGATTTGCCATCATGTTCTCGATCTCGTGAAGATCTGGCTGCTCTGTCGATCCTGCACTGTTTTCTGCTGAGACCACTTCTGTTGATGTCTCAGGATTCTCCGGCTGCTTTTCCTTCGTCAGGACTACTTTTGGTTCATCCTCATCTTCTGTCGGGATTTCATCTGTGTCTCTGTTTTGAGAAACTTCACCCCATGCTTCCACGCGCTCTACACACATGGTTCCCTCTGTGATGGTTCCTGTCTTATCCAGGCAGAGAGTATCTACTCTTGCCAGTGTTTCAATACAATACAACTCCTGTACCAGAGTTTTCTTGTTCGCCAGAACGAGTGCTCCGAGCGTCAGTGCCACACTGGTAAGGAGGACCAGTCCTTCCGGGATCATTCCCAGAACACCGGCTACCATGCTTACGATAGAATCCTTGAAAGTATTTCCTACTACATAGTACTGTTTGTAGAATAACAGTGCGCCCAGCGGAACGATGATGATACTAATCACTTTCAGGATCGCATTCAGGGAATTCTTAAGTTCTGAGTTATGACGCTTGAATTCCTTCGCTTCGCTGGTGATCTGTGCTGCATAGTTATCCTTGCCAACATGAATGATCTGACAGCAGGCTTCTCCTGATGTCACGAAGCTTCCGGAAAAAAGCTCATCACCCACGTTCTTTGGAAGGTTGTCGGATTCACCGGTCAGGAGAGATTCATTGACCTCTACACTGCCCTCCAGCACCTTCGCATCCGCCGGAACCTGATCTCCGGTCTTGAGACAGACCAGATCATCAAGTACCAGGTCTTCGGTAGGAACGGTCCATTTCTTTCCTTCCCGGATGACGATGGATTTCTTCGCTGTCAGGATAGCCAGCTTGTCAATCGTCTTTTTCGCACGGATCTCCTGTGCGATTCCGATCAGAGTATTGATGATGATGATCCCTACAAAAAACGCGTTCTTGTAAGAGCCAACCATCAGTACCAGGATAAGGAGCACCAGGTTCAGGAAGTTGAAGAAAGTCAGGGTGTTTTCTCTGACGATCTGCTTGTAAGTCCTGGTATTCGGATTCTCGTCCGCATTGACCTTACCCTGCTCGATCCGTTCATTTACCTGTTCGTCTGTAAGTCCTGTCAACATTTCACCTCACAATTTACTGATCACTTTGTTCACAGTCAATTTCCTGCAAACAGTGATTCCTATTTTACCGTCGATGTTTCGATGTTTCTCCCCTCACAGCCGCTTTTTAATTAATATTCTTCTTCCTCTTCGCCTTCGCTGATGTCTGACTTCGGTTTGTCCAGTCCTTCGATCACGATGTTATGTTTCTGTGCGTAGTCCCACAGAGCTGCATGGATTGCTTCTTCTGCAAGAAGGGAGCAGTGTACTTTGACCGGCGGAAGTCCGTCAAGTGCTTCCATAACGGCTTTGTTTGTGATCTGCATTGCTTCTTCGATCGTTTTTCCCTTAACCATCTCTGTTGCCATGCTGCTTGTTGCAACTGCTGCACCACAGCCGAATGTTTTGAATTTACATTCTTTGATGATATGTGTTTCGTCATCGATGTCAAGGAACATTCTCATGATATCACCGCATTTTGCGTTACCAACTGTTCCTACACCGCTTGCGTCCTCAATTTCTCCTACATTCCTTGGATGCTGAAAATGATCCATAACTTTTTCGCTGTACATAATATTTATTCCTCCTGTTTTCGTCTTTTATCCGATTATTGTCTTATTATTACTGCTGATGTTTTTTCATGAAATCTTCATACAGAGGAGACATGCTTCTCAGATATGGCACGATTTCTTTCAGTTTGTCTACTGTGAAGTCAATGTCTTCCTTAGTTGTCTCTTCACTTAAGGTAAGTCTCAGAGAACCATGAGCAACTTCATGAGGCACGCCGATAGCAAGAAGTACATGGGACGGATCCAGGGAACCTGATGTGCAGGCAGATCCGCTTGATGCACAGATGCCGTTCTGGTCGAGCATCAGAAGCATGGATTCTCCCTCGATGAACTGGAAGCTTACGTTTACGTTGTTCGGAAGACGTTTCACTCTGTCACCGTTCAGTCTGGAGTATGGGATCTCTGTTGTAAGACGGTTAATCAAATAATCTCTCAGTTCGATCTCCTTCTCTGTACGCTCTTTCATGTTTTTCATTGCACGCTCTGCTGCTGCGCCGTATCCTACGATTCCAGGAACATTTTCTGTACCTGCACGACGTTTACGCTCCTGTGCGCCGCCATGTACGAAGGATCTGATCTTAACGCCCTTACGGATGTAGAGGAAACCGATTCCCTTCGGTCCGTTGATCTTGTGTCCGCTGGAACTTAACATATCGATGTTACATTCATCTACATCGATCGGAACCTGGCAGAATGCCTGAACTGCATCTGTGTGGAACAGGATGCCATGTTCTTTGGCGATACGTCCGATTTCTTTGATCGGCTGGATGGAACCGATCTCGTTGTTTGCAAACATAACGGAGATCAGAATGGTCTCTGGTGTGATCGCTTTCTCCAGTTCATCAAGACGGACGATACCGTTCTCATCTACATCGAGGTATGTGATCTTTGCGCCTCTTTTTTCGAGGTATTCACATGTATGAAGGATCGCATGATGCTCGATCTTGGTTGTGATGATGTGGTTTCCTTTGGATTTGTATGCTTCAAAAGTAGCTTTGAGTGCCCAGTTGTCAGCCTCGCTTCCGCCTGCTGTGAAGTAGATTTCTTCTTTCTTTGCGTTCAGAACGTCTGCGATCTGCTGTCTTCCTTTGGTCACTGCTTCTTTGCTTTTCTGTGCAAAATCATAGATGCTTGACGGGTTTCCGTAGTATTCTGTAAAATATGGCAACATTGCCTCAACAACTTCCGGAGCAGTCTTTGTTGTAGCTGCGTTGTCCAGATAGATTAATTTACTCATGTTTTTTTCCTCCTGCTTAAAAATAAAAATGAATTTTACATTTTTTCTTTTTGTTTTTTCCGGCTTTCCTCGATCAGCTGATCCAGCATCATGGTGTCTACCGCCTGTGTGATACTGTCGTTGATTCGTTTCCACACATATTTCGTGACGCAGATATCATGGTTCTCACAGGTACTCTCATCTTCCATCCCGGAACACTGTGCCGCTTCCAGGCTTCCTTCGAGAACCCTCAGGACATCTCCCACGGAAATCTCCTCTGACGGTCGACCCAGACGATAACCGCCGCCTGCACCTCTGGTGCTCTCTACCAGACCTGCTTTCTTGAGCTTCGCCATGAGCTGTTCCAGATAACTGTCTGAAATATTCTGTCGGCCTGCAATGCTCTGAATGGAGACGGCTTCTGTTTCACAATGCAGACCCAGGTCGATCAGTGCTTTAAGACCGTATCTTGCTCTTGTTGACAGTTTCATCCACTCACCTCTTTAATTCCTAGTGTTTTCGTCGGATTTATTTCAAGACTTACTTTAACAGAATACATTTGTTCTGTCAAGGAGGTTTTGTGCATATACTGACAAAAAAGCGCCAGGTGCTTTCTATGTCAAAAAAAGCTTTTTTTAAGGGGACTTTTCTTCTTACCTGTGCCGGTCTTTTGAGCCGCGTGATCGGCTTTTTTTATAGGATATTCCTGTCTCATGCGATTGGTGCAGAGGGGATCGGCCTGTTCCAGCTTGCCATTCCGCTTCAGACACTTCTGCTTGCCGTCACTGCCTCTGGAATACAGACCGCCCTTTCACGGCTGGTCGCCGCTCATCTCGCAACAGGTGAGGACAAAAAAGCCCGGGACTTTTTCTGTCTGGGGACTTTTTTTGCCTTTGCACTTTCCTGTGCAGCCTCTGCCCTGCTTTATCTGCGGGCAGATTTTTTTGCTGTGCAGATCTTAAAGGAAGCACGCACGGAGGAACTTGTTCGGATCCTTTCTTTCAGTATTCCCTTTGCCACGCTCCATTCCTGCACCAACAGTTATTATTTTGCCCGTAAAAAAACGGAATTTCCTTCCGGATTACAGCTTATTGAGCAGATCGTACGCGTCGGTTCTTCGTATCTTCTGTATCTTGTCTGTATTTCTGAAGGTACGCCTGTGACTGCCGTGATTGCTGCTGGCGGCACACTGGTCTCGGAACTCGTTGTAGCTGTTCTGGCGCTGCTTATGGTCTCTCTGCATTTTCAGAAATATACGCATAAAATTTTTCACATTGAACTGCCTTTTGCCTGTCTGAAGGAAATCTGCCGGACTGCTTTTCCTGTGACGCTGAACCGCCTGCTGCTTTCTGTACTCGCAGGTATCGAGGTCGTTCTGATCCCGCAGCGACTTCGGATGTATGGGCTTTCCGTTTCGGAATCACTCAGTATCTACGGGATTTTTACAGGACTGGCGCTTCCGTGTATTCTTTTTCCGGCTACGATCACAAACTCTGCTTCCATGATGCTCATGCCTTCCGTCGCTGAAATGCAGGCGCTCGGGTATCGGAAACGTATCCGGTATGTTACCTGGCAGACGATCCGTGCAAGCCTTTTGCTTGGATTTCTGTGCGCGTTTGGTTTTTACTGTATCGGTCCGTTTATGGGGACAATATTGTTTCACAGTCCGACTGCCGGGGCCTACATACAGACGCTTTCTTTCGTCTGCCCGTTTCTTTATCTGAACACAACGCTTACGAGCATCCTGCATGGACTTGGTCAGACAGGACGAAGTCTTGTACACAGTGCTCTGGGAATCCTGGTCCGGATCCTTTTTGTAGTATTCGCGATCCCCCTTGCCGGAATCCGCGGTTATCTGTATGGAATCCTTTTCAGCGAGATTCTTTCCAGCAGCCTTCATATTTATGCACTCATGCATAATTCCATTGCATTACCTATCGACAAGAAGTTTTGAATCGTTTATAATAGTTAATTGACAACTGTTCAGTAGGTAGTATCCCGCGAGGCGTTTTGGCATGTTTTTTGCCAAAATCCCGAGACATGCAAGGCAAAATGCCATCACCGAAGGTGATTTGGAATGCATTTTGACTCGTAACTGTGAGGGTACTGAACAGTTACGTTAGTTGTATACAAAAGCGTTGCGTTAAAACGCAAAAGGGAGGAAACTATGGGATTCAATTTTATTAAGAAATTACCTACACCTGCAGAAATCCGCAATCAGTATCCCATTGATGCTGAAATACAGGCATTAAAAGAAAAACGTGATCAGGAGATCCGTGATGTCTTTACAGGCAAATCAGATAAATTTCTCGCAATCATCGGTCCATGCTCTGCTGACAATGAAGATGCTGTCTGTGACTATCTTCTGCGTCTCCGCAAGGTCCAGGAAAAGATCGAAGACAAAGTTCTGATCATTCCACGTGTTTACACCAATAAACCGCGTACTACCGGTGAGGGATACAAGGGTATGGTCCATCAGCCTGACCCGGAGAAAGCTCCTGACATGCTCGCAGGACTGGTTGCTATCCGTAAAATGCATATTCATGCAATCCAGGAAAGTGGATTTACCTGCGCAGATGAGATGCTCTATCCGGAGAACTACCGTTATCTCTCCGACCTCCTTTCCTACGTTGCAGTAGGTGCACGTTCTGTTGAGGATCAGCAGCATCGTCTGACTGTCAGTGGTATGGATGTTCCTGCCGGAATGAAGAACCCGACCAGCGGTGATTTCAGCGTTATGATGAACTCTGTTGTTGCAGCTCAGGCTTCTCACCGTTTCATCTACAGAAGCTGGGAAGTAGAGACCACCGGAAATCCGCTCGCTCACACGATCCTTCGTGGTGCTGTCAACAAACACGGGGAAGCTATCCCGAACTATCATTATGAGGATCTTCGTCTTCTTCTTGAAAAATATCAGGAAAAAGATCTCAAGAACCCGGCAGTGATCGTGGATACCAACCACTCCAACTCCAACAAGCAGTACGATCAGCAGGTTCGTATCGCCAAGGAAGTTCTGCACAGCCGCAATGTTGATCCGGAACTCCATAAGCTTGTCAAGGGTCTGATGATCGAGAGCTATATCGAACCAGGCAACCAGAAGATCGGCGGCGACCATATTTATGGAAAATCCATCACTGACCCATGTCTTGGATGGGATGAGTCTGAAAAACTGCTTTATACGATTGCTGAACTTTGTTAAGCATTGTTATTGTTCTGATCAGACGCAGTAACTTTTGAAATAGTAATTCATAATGCAAAAAGCCCGCAATACAGAATGTGATATTCTGTACTGCGGGTTTCTTATTTCATTGCTTTGTTGTCTATTTTTCAGTGTCTCGGATGTGCTTTCATATAGACATCGCGCATCTTTGCCACATTCATCCCAAGATAGATCTGCGTGGATGAAATATCGGAATGACCGAGCATTTCCTGCACGCTCTTGATGTCTGCTCCATTCTGGAGCATATGTACTGCGAAGGAATGCCGGAGTGTATGCGGCGTGATATCACGATAAATGCCTGCCGCCTCTGCATATCCCTTGAGGACTTTCCAGAATCCCTGCCGGCTCATGGATCTGCCGGAACAGTTGGTGAACAGGGATTTCTCATTCTTGTTCTTGACGAAATAATCCCGTCCGTGCTCCATATATTCTGCAAGTGCTCTCTTGCTGACGTTTCCGATCGGGATGATCCTCTCCTTGTCCGTATCATGACAGATAACATAGCCAAACTGCAGATTCAGATCAGACACCTGCAGATGGATCAATTCGCTGACACGCATGCCTGTCGCATAGAGAAGTTCCAGCATCGCACTGTCGCGAAGTCCCTTCGCTGTATTGATATTCGGCTGCTTCAGGAGGCGGTCCACTTCCTGAACGGATAAGATCTCCGGCATCTTCTTCTCTACCTTGGGCGGTTTCAGTTCCTCGGACGGATCTGCTGTAACCCTGCCTTCCTTGAAAAGATACTGAAAAAGTGCACGGATGGACGCAATATTCCTGGAAATCGTGGAAGATGCCAGATTCTCAGCCTTAAGTTCGCTTAAGTAGCCCTTGAGATCCAGACTGGTCACTTCTGCGAAATCATGAATATTCTGTCCGTCCAGATAACGGATCAGTTTCTTTAAATCCCTCTGATATGAAATTTCTGTATTATTTGATGTATTCTTTGTCGTATGTAAATACGCAATAAATTCCGCGAGTGTTCTTTCCATTTCTTTTATTTCCTGCCTAACCCTGTACCATGTCTGTCCGACAGGAGGATATCCTGTCGATTCTTGTTATGTATCTGATGTACCATGATTATACTTGTTATTTTACATAAAATCAAACCATTTTTTCGCGAAATTTAACGTAAAATCAAGGTTTTTGACGGTTTATACAAAATATCGTTCCGATTATGGTAAACCATACTATATATTGTATTTTTGAAAATATTAATTTTTTATAACACTTTTCTTACCAGCCATTCCAGGATAAATGGATTACAGTATGCCTCTGTTATCATCCCTCCCAGATACAGGATACCGCACAGAAAAACACGTAAAAAGTACCTGGGCACACCTCCTGAAAGCATTCCCCTGTTCTTCCAGATCTTCATTGACTGTTCATAACTCTGCCTGTAAAGATAAAAAATACACGGAATATACAGCAGATACTGCGGAAACAAAAGTCCCACACCGACCAGCCCTCCCTGAAATCCAAACTGCAGAACAGACATGGTAAGCAGAAGCCCTATTTTTATTCCAAGATAAATACTGCCTGCGACAGCAAACGGCACTCCAAAAACCGAGATTCCACAGGCTGCCCCGAGGAGATAAATGCTTCCTCTCATCCCCAGTACCTGCAGAAAGTACTCCACTCCTGCTTCACTCCCTGCTGCAAAAGTCCTGAGAAGGTACATTGCAGAGATCGTCTTCTGATGCCATTCCATCTTCCACGCGATATCCGGCAGGATCATCCCAATAAGGAATCCTGCCATAAACAGGATCTGCACCGGGCATCCTGTATTCCTGTACCAGTTCGGAATTTTTTTCATAGCTTCACCCTGTACCAGTCTACGGATTTCGGCCAGGAATTAGAACAAAAAAAGAGTGCGACACTTCTATGTATCACACTCTTTGTAAGTATTTCTATAATCCAGAACTGATTACTTCGCGTAATCTACAGCTCTGCTCTCTCGGATGACATTTACCTTGATCTGTCCCGGATATTCCAGTTCAGCTTCAATCTGTTTGGCAATGTCTCTTGCCAGCAGAACCATATCTGCGTCTGTCACGTGTTCCGGTACTACCATAACACGGATTTCTCTGCCCGCCTGTATAGCAAAGGACTTGTCTACACCCTTGAATTCGTTGGTGATATCTTCCAGCTGTTTCAAACGGTTTGTGTAGGTCTCAAGTGTTTCTCTTCTTGCGCCCGGTCTTGCTGCTGAAATTGCATCGGCAGCCTGAACGATACATGCGATAAGAGATTCCGGTTCAACATCTCCATGATGTGATGCAACTGTATTGATAACAATCGGAGATTCCTTGTATTTCTTACAAAGATCCACACCAATCTGGATATGAGAGCCCTCAACTTCATGGTCAATAGATTTACCAATATCATGAAGCAGTCCGGCACGCTTCGCCATACGTACGTCTACACCGATCTCTCCTGCAAGAATTCCGGAAAGCTGTGCTACTTCGATAGAATGCCTCAGTGCATTCTGTCCATAGCTTGAACGGAATTTCATGCGTCCAAGAAGTTTGAGAAGTTCCGGATGGATACCATGAACGCCAACATCCATTGCTGCGTTCTCACCATCCTCACGGATCTGTGCTTCTACTTCTCTCTGTGCTTTCTCTACCATCTCTTCGATTCTTGCCGGATGGATGCGTCCATCAACGATCAGTTTCTCCAGAGCAACTCTGGCGATCTCACGGCGGATCGGATCAAAGGCAGATAAAACAACTGCTTCCGGAGTATCGTCAATGATGAGATCTACACCGGTCAGTGTTTCAAGGGTACGGATGTTACGTCCCTCACGTCCGATGATTCTTCCCTTCATTTCATCACTTGGAAGCTGTACTACTGAAATTGTGGTTTCAGCCACATGATCTACTGCACATTTCTGAATGGCATTGACCACGTATTCCTTAGCCTTTTTGTCTGCTTCGTCTTTTGCCTTGTGTTCTAATTCCTTGTAGAGTCTGGCTACGTCTACCTTGACATCATCTTCTACACTTCTGAGCAACTCGTCTTTTGCCTGGTCGGAGGTCAGACCGGAAATTCTTTCCAGTTCCTGTACTCCTTTTTGTTCAAGTTCTTCTACTTTCTTTTCTCGTTTTTGTAACTCAGCAATCTTTGCTGTGCACTCAGCCTCACGCTTCTCAACTACATCAGCTTTCTTATCAACGGATTCCTCCTTTGATAATACACGCCTTTCGTATTTTTGCAGTTCGTTTCTACGTTCCTTGGTTTCCTTCTCCAGTTCGTTTTTCGTTCTGAGAGATTCTTCCTTTACTTCCAATAATGCTTCTCGCTTTTTTGTTTCAGCAGCTTTTAAAGCTTCATCTATGATGCTTCTTGCTCTGTCTTCTGCTGTGCCAACAATTTCAGCGTCCTTCTGAGCTTTATTGTTAACAGCAACCTTGCAAGTAACAGGAACCGCAATAAGCAGTGCGACCACTACAGCGACAATTGCAACAATAATTGTGCTTGCCACAGGAGCACCTCCTTATTTAGTTTTCATTGTACAAATACAACAATACAAGTTT
>OCHN01000341.1_pt1 | contig 50487 bp, 35 predicted proteins | sample 1538911 | NCBI WGS metagenome assembly OCHN01 (sample SAMN04571736, study PRJEB22368) | human gut metagenome | biome: human gut; material: stool | host: Homo sapiens | place: Luxembourg | collected 2013-01-11 | reverse complement strand
GATCCGCCACTCCCAGTCACCGTATCATACAATGAAGGAGGCCATCAGTCAGCTTGAAAAGGCAGGTTTTGAGCGCATTTCACTTGCAGAGTCTGCAGCGCTTGAGCCTGGAAAGGCATATTATGTATCAATTTATGATCGTTCACTTGCTGCATTTCGTGTGCCGCAGTCTGGCTTTAAGGGATTTCGTATTATCACATCCCACATCGATAATCCGTGCTTTATGATTAAGCCAAATCCGGAAAGAAAGAAATCTGACTGCATCACTTTAAATGTAGAGCGCTATGGTGGTCCGATCTTAAATACATGGCTGGATCGTCCGCTGACAATTGCAGGACGTGTATGTGTGGCAACAGATGATCCATTTAATCCGAAGACCATGCTGTACAATTCTAAAAAGCCAGTTGCCGTAATCCCGAATCTGGCAATTCATATGAACAGAGAAGTAAATAAGGGTGTTGAGTTAAAGGTTCAGACTGATCTTGAGCCGATTGTCTCTTTAATCGGAGCAAAGGAAAATACACAGGGATGGCTTCTTGGAAAGATCGCTGCAGAGCTTGGTATTGAGGCAGACAGCATTCTTGATTATGAGCTGTTTTTATGTAACGGTGAGGAGCCATCAATTACAGGCTTTGATGATGAGTTTTTATCAGCGCCAAGACTTGATAATTTGACCTCCTGCCAGTCATGCTTAAATGCAATCATGGATACAGAGGCACTTTCTGATATCTGTAATCTCGTTGTACTGTTTGATAACGAAGAGTGTGGTTCAAGTTCAAAGCAAGGTGCAGGCTCAGTAATTTTGTCTTCCATTTTAGAGAAGATTTATCTGAATACACCAGATACAGACAAGAGCCGCACAGCATTCATCGATGTAATGCTTCATAGCCTGACAGCATCACTGGATGTAGCTCATGCTATGCATCCGAATCATCCAGAGAAGAACGATCCGACCAATCCGATTCCAATGGAGGGCGGTGTTGTTATCAAGATGAACTACAACCAGAGATATGCAACAGATACTAATGCAGTATCAATTGTAGAGGGAATCTGCCGTGCAGAGAAGATCGCTCATACAAAGTTTGTTAATCATGGAGATGCTGTTGGCGGCGGAACACTTGGAAGTATCTTAAGTACTTCAATTCCGGCAATGACAGTAGATCTTGGCGTGCCGATTCTGGCAATGCATTCCAGCCGTGAGCTTATGGCTCGTTCTAGTCAGCTTGCAATGGATCAGTTTGCTGAGGCATTCTTTAAATAATAGCGATTGTAAGCCGATTCAGCCCATGTAAGAAGTGCATACAGCACAATAGCTGCCGTACATAAAATTACTATGGATGTAACTACGTAGTCCATTTTAAAGGTCTGGCTGCCATAAATGATTAGGTAGCCAAGACCTGCGCGGGCTGCTAAAAACTCACCTATTATCACACCGACAAGACAAAGGCCAATGTTGACCTTCATGTTGTTGATAAAGACTAACACGGTGCTGGGAAGCAAAACCTTTGTGATGATGTGCATTTTTGTGCCGTTTAGCGTTTGTATTAGCTTTATCTTTTCTGGGTCAACAGATTCAAATGCGTGGTAAAGCGTTAATATTGCGCCAAATACGGCGAGAGAAACTGCGACAACAATAATGGTGCGCGGCTTATTGCCAAGCCACACAATTAAAAGTGGTGCAAGTGCTGATTTTGGCAGGCTGTTTAACAGAATCAGATATGGTTCAAACAGCTTGTAGATCCAGCGAAAGCGCCAGAATAAAAGAGCGGTAAAAAGGCTTATGACCATAGTCATAAAAAAGCTGAGTGCTGTTTCTTTTAGTGTAACAGAAACATGAAGCCACAGTGTATTATTGGCTGCAAAGCTTTGTATTGTGCGTATGACGCGTGACGGACTGCTGAAAATAAAATCATTTATAATGCCAAATCGGGCACAAAGCTCCCAGATGGCAAAAAACAAAATCCCAATCAGAAACCGTCCGGCAGTTAAAAGCTTGCGGTTTCTTTTTTGTCGTCTGGCAAGCAGACGCATCAATTCTTCATTTTTCATGGGCAAATGCCTCCCAAAGCTTTTGAAAATATGGATTGAATAATGGATGGTTCCTGCGGGCGAGTGGTGAGAGTGTAGTAAAATCAGGATCAAATACGAGCTCCATTTTAATTGTTGAAGGCCGCTTCCCTAAAACAAGCACTCTGTTTCCTGTACTGACAGCCTCTGCTAGATCGTGTGTGACTAAAATGGCAGTTTTCTTGTTCGTGCGGATAATCTCACAAATGTCATTGCAGACAGTGAGCCTTGTCTGGTAATCAAGTGCTGAAAATGGCTCATCCAGAAGTAAAAGCGTGGGCTCCATGATCAGTGTGCGAATAAGCGCAGCTCTCTGGCGCATGCCGCCGGATAATTCAGAAGGCTTTGCACCCAAAAAGCCGCCAAGATCATAGCGAGTAAGCATTTCAGAAGCAGTTTTTCGTGTTTTCCTTTTATCCTTATGGGAGGAATGCTGTATTTCAGGGCCAAGAAGTGTGTTGCGAAGAATGCTTCTCCACTCAAAAAGCTGATCTCTCTGCAGCATATATCCAATTTCCTTTCTCGGTTTTATGACAGGCTCGCCTAAAAAGAAAACCTGTCCGGCAGATGACGGCATCAGACCGGCGATAATATCAAGAAGCGTTGATTTTCCGCAGCCGGACGGTCCGACAATCGATATGAAATCGCCTTCAAAAGCCTGAAACGAGATATTGTCGATTACAGGTAAGCAAGATGATGCAGAAAGATAATCAAAGGAAAGATTGCTAACATCAAGCATTGGTTCCATAGTTGCCCTCCTTTTAATGAAGCTTAAGGGCATATATCTTCACGGAAAAAGTGCATTTTATATAAGAAACCCCGTGAACACGACCCCAATATAGGATATGATACCATTTTGAAAAATGAGTCATTGACGAAAGAAAAAGCAAGTGCTATACTTTATGATACTAAATTAAAGTGTTGAAGGAGGATACGATGTCTATTTTTGATCAATTTTCAAAGGTAACAAAGGATTTTGGAAACAAAGCCCAGGAGATGACGAAAGATATCAAGGGCAAGCTCGAAGAGCAGCAGGCCATTTCTCGTTTGAATGCTCAGGTAAATGAAGCAAAAAATCAGATGAAAAATACATACATGGCAATTGGAGAAAGATACTATGAGCTTCACAAGGATGATGTGGAGAATGACATGGCAAATCAGTTTCAGATCATTGCTGATGCTATGGAAAGGATTGCTAAGTGTGAGCAGCAGATTAGGGATATCAAAAATGAGAATACCTGTCCAAGCTGCGGCGCAACCATTTCAAAAGATGTGCTGTTTTGTCCTAACTGCGGAACAAAAATAGAAAGACCAAAGCCGGAGCCAGAACCGCAGCCGACACAGAAGGTTTGTCCTGAGTGTGGTGCTGCAGTTGATGAGGATGATGTATTTTGTACTAATTGCGGTGCTCGTGTTGACAGTGAGGAGTCATCAGAAAAAGATGATGAGCAAACTGAATCTGAGTCGACAGATACACAGCAGTAATATACGATATGTAGGCAAATAGCCCTTACATATAAAGAGTTATGAAAAACAAAAAACAGAGAGAGGTGCACAGATGGAGCAGAAATTAAAGGTAGGCGTACTTGGTGCGACAGGAATGGTAGGACAGCGTTTTGTAACACTTTTGGAGAACCATCCGTGGTTTGAGCTTGTTGCAGTAGCAGCAAGTCCAAGATCTGCAGGAAAAACCTATGAGGAGGCAGTAGGCGGACGCTGGAAGATGAAGACACCGATGCCTGAGGCAGCAAAGAAGCTTGTTGTGTTAAATGTTAATCAGGTAGAAGAAGTTGCTGCACAGGTAGATTTTGTATTTAGTGCAGTTGACATGTCAAAGGATGAGATCCGTGCAATTGAGGAAGCTTATGCAAAGGCAGAGGTTCCGGTTGTATCTAATAACAGCGCACATCGTTGGACACCAGATGTTCCGATGATGGTTCCGGAGTTAAATCCAGAGCATGCAGAAATCATTCCTTATCAGAGAAAGCGTCTTGGCACCAAGAGAGGATTTATCGCAGTAAAGCCAAACTGCTCAATCCAGAGCTATACACCGGCACTTCACGCACTGCGCGAGTTCGAGCCAACACTTGTTGTTGCAACTACATATCAGGCAATTTCCGGAGCAGGAAAGACCTTCAAGGATTGGCCTGAGATGATCGACAACGTAATTCCTTACATTGCAGGTGAGGAAGAGAAGAGTGAGCAGGAGCCGCTTCGTATCTGGGGCAAGATTGAGGATGGCGTGATCAAGAAGGCAGAGGGACCGCTGATCACAACACAGTGCATCCGTGTACCAGTTGAGGATGGTCATACAGCAGCAGTATTTGTAAACTTTAAGAAGAAGCCAACAAAGGAAGAGATCATTGATCGTTGGAACAATTTCAGCGGCGAGCCGCAGAAGTTAAATCTTCCAAGCGCACCAAAGCAGTTCATCCGCTACATGGAGGAGGACAACCGTCCGCAGGTACACTTAGATCGTGACTATGAGCATGGAATGGGCATCTCATTAGGCCGTCTGAGAGAAGATACTGCATTTGACTATAAGTTTGTTGGTCTTTCCCACAATACATTGCGTGGTGCAGCAGGCGGTGCAGTTTTGAGTGCAGAGCTTTTAACTGCAAAGGGCTATATCACACCAAAGAACGCATAAGCGTAAAATATAAATGTTGACAGAAAGGGGATAAAAATGTCTGTTGAAAAAAAGTTTTATGGCTATACAGCCGATCAGAAGGAGATTTCTTCCTACACACTCACAAACAAATCTGGAATGAAGGCAGTTTTGCTTGATATCGGTGCTGTTATTGAGAGTCTTCTTGTGCCAGATAAAAATGGAAATCTGGTAGATGTTGTATTAGGATTTGGTGATCCAAAGCTTTATCTGGAGAATAACGGAAGTCTTGGCGCTGTCGTAGGCCGTCATGCAAACCGTATTGCAAATGCAACGTACACTTTAAATGGAGTTACTTATAAGCTTGAGGCTAATAATGGTCCTAACAATCTTCACAGCAACCCGGGAAGCTACTATAAGCGTCTGTGGGATGCAAAGATTGGAGAAAACTCAGTTGCCTTTACACTTCATAGCCCAGATGGTGATCAGAATTATCCGGGTAATTTTACAGTTACAGTTACCTATACGCTAAGTGATGAGAATGGTCTTTCTCTTAAATATGATATGGAGAGCGATAAGGACACACTTGCAAATCTGACAAATCACAGCTATTTTAACATGGATGGTCATGACAGTGGTGATGTTTTGTCACAGAAGGTATGGATTGATGCTGATCAGTTTACACCATCTGATGCAACTCTGATCCCGACAGGTGAGTATAGAGATGTTACAGGAACACCATTTGACTTTAGAACAGAAAAAACCATCGGACAGGATATTCATGCAGATGATGAGCAGATAAAGAATGGTGGCGGCTATGACCATAACTATGTCTTAAAGACAGATGGCAAGTTTGCAAAGGTTGCATCTATGACAGGTGCAAAGAGCGGTATCGTGATGGATGTTTACACCGATATGCCAGGTATGCAGGTATATACTGCAAATGGAACAACAATTGAATGCGGAAAAAATAAAAGCTCATATAAGCCATTCTGCGGTGCATGCTTTGAGACACAGTTTTTCCCGGATTCCATTCATCATGAGAATTTCAAGAGCTGTGTATTAAAGGCAAATACAAAGTTTACAACTGTTACAGAATATCGTTTCCATACGGTATAATATGATACCAGGGTCAAAAGCTCCAAAAGCCGTTCGTGCTTGCACGATAAGGGTTTTGAGCTTCATAATAATAAACAGCAAGGAGGAGGCAGCAGCAAAAACTACTGCCTCTTGTTTGCGTTTTAAGGAAAAAAGTAAATGTAGAAAGGTTTTTTCATGGGGAAACAATTGTTTATCGCTGAGAAGCCGAGCGTTGCAGCAGAATTTGCAAAGGCGCTTAAGGTAAATGGCGGACGAAGGGACGGCTATTTAGAGTCTGACCAGTATGTGGTGACTTGGTGTGTTGGTCATTTGATCACGATGTCTTATCCAGAGGTCTATGATCCTGCACTCAAAAAGTGGAGCCTTAATACAATTCCATTTTTCCCAGAGGAATGGAAATATGAGGTGATTGGCTCTGTCAAAAAACAATTTGCCATTGTAAAGGGATTATTAAACCGTGCAGATGTAGATACTATTTATATTTGTACCGACTCTGGACGTGAAGGTGAATATATTTATCGTCTGGTAGATCAGATGGCCGGCGTCAAGAACAAAAAGAGGCTGAGAGTGTGGATTGATTCTCAGACAGAAGAAGAAATTTTAAGAGGAATACGTGAGGCAAAGGATTGGAGCTTTTATGATCATCTGAGCGATTCTGCTTATTTAAGAGCGAAGGAAGATTATCTTATGGGCATCAATTTTTCCAGAGCACTGACGCTGAAATTTGGTCCTGCTGTTGCTTCCTTTATGAATACAAAGTGGTCTGTCATCTCAGTAGGACGTGTAATGACATGTGTGCTAGGCATGGTTGTACGAAGAGAACGTGAAATACGAAGCTTCGTAAAGACACCATTTTACCGTGTGATTATATCGCTTCCTGTGGCGCAGGAGGAAAATAAGGGAACTATAGAGGCTGAGTGGCGAAGTGTGGAAGGCTCAAAGTATTTTCAGTCGCCAAAGCTTTATAAGGAAAATGGCTTTTTAAAGAGAGAGACGGCACAGGAGCTTATAAGTTATCTGGAGGCACCTCTTAATCCAGAAGAAAAAAAGCCTGACTGTACTTTAATTAAAATTGAGAAGAAAAAAGAGCAGAAGCAGCCACCGCTTTTATTTAATCTTGCCGAGCTTCAAAATACATGTTCAAGACGATTTAAGATAAGTCCTGATGAGACACTTAAAATCGTTCAGGAATTATATGAGAAGAAGATGGTCACATATCCAAGAACAGATGCGCGTGTGCTTTCTACTGCAGTGGCAAAAGAAATTTCAAAAAATATTCGCGGCTTAAGTAATTTTGCACCTGTGGGCAGTTTTGCACAGGAAATCTTGTCACAGGATGCATGGAAAACAATCGCAAAGACACGCTACACAAACGATAAGCAGATCACAGATCACTATGCCATTATCCCAACGGGACAAGGTCTTGGTGCATATGAGCGTCTGTCAGGCGTGGCAAAGGGCGTATATGAGGTAATCTGCCGCCGTTTTCTCAGCATTTTTTATGGGCCGGCTGTCTATAAAAAATACGCACTTGAATTTCAGGTAAAGACGGAGCACTTTTTCACATCATATCGTATGCTGGAGGATCTGGGCTATTTAAAGGTAACAGGCATGCCACAGGAAAGTACAGCACAAAAAGAAGGCGAGGAAGAATTTGCTGTTGATGAAACATCATTTTTAAGCCGCATTTTGTCAGGCTTAAAAAAGGGTATGCTCTTTGAAGAAACATCATATGCTGTAAAGGAGGGTGAGACATCACCGCCTAAGCGCTATAACTCAGGTTCACTGATTCTGGCCATGGAAAATGCAGGCCAGCTTATTGAAGATGATGAGCTTCGCGCGCAGATTAAGGGAAGCGGCATTGGAACAAGTGCTACGCGTGCAGAGATTTTAAAAAAACTTGTATCAAATGGCTATTTGTCTCTAAATGCAAAGACACAGATCATAAAGCCGCAAAAGCTTGGAGAAGCCATATATGAAGTAGTAGCTGTGTCTATCAGGCAGCTTTTAAATCCTGAGCTGACAGCTAGCTGGGAAAAGGGACTGACTTATGTTTCAGAGGGTACAATCACATCACAGGAATATATGGATAAGCTGCAAAATTTTGTTGCTAGAAGAACACAGGGAGTTAAGCAGGTAACAAATCCGGGAGCAATCCGCGGAAACTTTGCAGGCTTTGAGGCTTTTTATGAGACTTCGCGCAAGTATTAAAAAAACATGGTTGCACAAAAGCAAAATATAAAGTAAACTAATGATGATAGGCAGCCTGCAAAAAACGCAGACTACGGAAAGGTATGGTAAAAAGATGGATTCAATTAAAGTATCTGCACTTTATAACACAGAAGAGACAATCGCAAAGGAGCTTTTTAAGGATGACTGCTATCCGTGGGAAATCCTTCCGAAGATTAAGGATTTTATCTTAACACTTGGCCCGACACTTCCGAAGGATAAGTTTGATGAGATTGAGAAGAATGTATGGGTAGCAAAGTCAGCTGTAGTTGCAAAAACGGCATCTATCACAGGACCATGTATTATTGACGAGGATACAGAAGTTCGTCATTGTGCTTTTATCCGTGGAAATGCACTCGTTGGAAAGCATTGTGTAGTTGGCAATTCAACAGAATTAAAGAATGTAATTTTGTTCAATAATGTACAGGTTCCTCATTACAATTATGTAGGCGATTCCATTTTGGGCTATAAGTCTCATATGGGTGCAGGCTCCATTACATCAAATGTAAAGTCTGATAAAAAGCTTGTTGTTGTAAAATCACAAGATGAAGCGATCGAGACGGGATTAAAGAAATTCGGTGCAATGCTCGGCGACAATGTAGAGGTTGGCTGTGGAAGCGTTCTTAATCCGGGAACTGTTATCGGACCAAACAGCAATATCTATCCACTTTCCTCAGTCAGAGGAATCGTTCCCGCCGGAAGTATCTATAAGCACGCCGGTGAAGTAGTGATAAAGCAGGTGGAGGAGTGATTCATCTTCGGAAAAAGAAAAAAGAAGAACATACACCTAAAGTAAAGAAAAAGACAGGTATCATTCAGTCTATTTTAAATCCTATCGGATTTGCAAAAAAGCTGTACGATGACGATCAGGTCATGACAAATGCTGCAACTATTACATTGTTTATGGTTATGTCATTGTTTCCAATGCTGATGATTTTGCTTTGGCTTATGTCACGCATGATGCTGTCGCCAGAGGTGCTTCTAAAGATAGTATCCTCTGTTCTTCCAGAAGAAATGCTTGAGCTTGTAACAGGAATTGTGTCTGATTTGTATGAGAAATCGCTTAGCGTATCAGCGTTGTCGATCACAATTATCATGGCATTGTGGTCGTCATCAACGGGAATCTCATTTTTAGTTAAGGGACTAAACCGCGTCTATAAAAGAGAGGAACAGCGAAATTGGTTTGTACACAGGGCATTGTGCCTTGTATATACGGGCATATTTCTAGTGATAATGCTTCTTGTAATGGCATTTCTTGTATATGGAAGCAAGTTTCGTGTGTTTTTAGTTTCGGTATGGCCGGAACTTGAAAACTGGACTGTTTTGATTACCATTTTGCAAAATGGCATTGCGATTGGCGGCATGATTCTTTTCTTTCTTGCCGTTTATAACATTTTCCCGCAAAAGCGTCTGCCTTATAGAAAGCAGATGCCTGGTGCAATCGCAGCAACTATTGGATGGTACAGCTTTTCAGCGATCTACGCCACATATATACGCAACAGTAAGAATCTTGCCTTTATGTATGGAAGCCTTGCGTTAATTATCGTGTTTTTAGTATGGATGTATGTCTGCATGAATATTGTGCTTATTGGCGGAGAAATCAACTTTTTGTATAACAATCGTTATTACTATAAGTTATATTTGCTGACAGAAAAGCAGATTGATATTCAGGAATATTTTATGCATGCTAAGTCAGAGACAGAGATATTAGAACCGGAAGTGGTGGACGAGGAAGAAAACACTAAAGAGTGGGAACAAAAAGAGCCAGAAGTGGCAGAAATACTAGAGGAGCCACAGCCAGAAGTGGCAGAAATACTAGAAGAGCCACAGCCAGAAGTATCAGAAGAGATACAAGAGCAGCCAGATTTGTCAGAGAAAATAGAATAAGCAAAAGATTGCACTCATGTAAACATTTGCGTGAGTGCTTTTTTATTTTTGTCAACCGAATTTCAACTCCTTTCTGTGCAATTTCTACCTTATTTTCACAAAAATAAAAAGTAAATGGCATAAAGTATAGGACAAAATGCGAATTTGTTGAAAAGTAACAAAATAAAATGAGTATTTTTGAACAAAAAACCATCGCTTTTTTTGAAAAGCGTGGTATAATTTAGATGTATGCTAAGTGAAAGAGGGGATTTTAATAATGGCAAAAGAAATGATTGCAATGCTGCTTGCCGGTGGACAGGGATCACGTCTGTATGCACTGACACAGAAGCTTGCAAAACCAGCAGTACCTTTCGGTGGAAAATATCGTATTATCGATTTCCCGTTATCAAATTGTGTGAATTCAGGTATTGATACCGTCGGTATTCTCACACAGTATCAGCCGTTGGTATTAAACGAATATATTGGAAACGGACAGCCTTGGGATCTTGACCGTCTGCATGGCGGCGTTCATGTTCTTCCGCCGTATCAGCAGGCGTCCGGCTCTGACTGGTATAAGGGAACCGCAAATGCGATTTATCAGAATATTTCCTTTATAGAGCGTTATAATCCACAGTACGTAATTATCCTTTCAGGTGATCAGATTTGCAAGCAGGACTACAGTGATTTCCTTCGTTTCCATAAGGAAAAGGGCGCAGAGTTCAGCGTGGCAGTTATGGAGGTTCCGTGGGATGAGGCATCTCGTTTCGGCCTGATGGTGGCTGACGAGGATTCTCGTATTACAGAGTTCCAGGAGAAGCCAAAGAATCCAAAGTCAAATCTGGCTTCCATGGGTATTTACATTTTCAACTGGGATATCTTAAAGAAGTATCTTATTGAGGATGAGGCAGATCCAAATTCTCAAAATGACTTCGGAAACAACATTATTCCAAACCTTCTTCGTGACGGACGTAATATGTATGCATATCGTTTTGATGGATATTGGAAGGATGTTGGAACTATTTCTTCCTTGTGGGAAGCAAATATGGAGGTTCTTGATCCTGAGCACAGCGGTATCAATCTGTTCGATGAAAACTGGAAGATTTATAGCCGAAACAGCGGTATGACAGGTCATCGCATTGGTGCAGATGCAGAAGTGCAAAACTCCATGATTACCGATGGATGCCGTATCCATGGTAAAGTAAAGCACTCCATTTTATTTGCAGGTGTTTCTGTAGAGCCGGGTGCAGTTGTTGAGGATGCAGTTGTCATGGGTGGCACTGTAATCAAGGCAGGTGCACAGGTAAGACATTGTATTATCGCTGAGAATGTTGTAATTGGCGAGAATGCAGTTGTAGGCGAGGCGCTCTCAGAGGGCGGCAAGGGCGTTGCGACAGTCGGTGCAGGTGTTTATATTGGAGACAATGCAAAGATTGGTCCAAACGCAATGGTCAGCGAGAATGTAAAGGGTGGTGAAGAACAATGGTAAAATCAAATGTAAATGCGCTGGGAATTATCTTCCCGAACAGTTATGATAATATGGTTCCGGAGCTGGTAACAGAGCGTCTTATGGCTTCCATTCCCTTTGCAGGACGTTATCGTATGATCGACTTTATCCTTTCAAGCATGGTAAGCAGCGGAATTGATAATATTTCCATTATTGTCCGCAATAATTATCATTCCTTGATGGATCATCTTGGTTCGGGACGTGAGTGGGATCTTACCCGTAAAAATGGTGGTTTGACAATTATTCCTCCATTTGCAGAGAAGACTGTAAAGATGTATAACGGACGTGTTCAGGCACTTGCCAGCATTCTTGAACTTCTGCGTGACCAGAAGGAAGAGTATGTTGTAATGTCAGATGCCAATATTGCAGTTAATTTTGATTTCAGTGCAATGCTGCAGGCTCATATTGAGAGCGGTGCTGATGTAACAGTTGCATATAAGGAAGAGGAATTAGCAGACAGTCTGAAGAATTTAGATATCATGAAGGAAGATTTCTTCTATACACTTGCACTTGAAGGAGATAGAGTAAAGAAGATTTATGTAAACTCCGAAGAGTCTGGTCCACAGAAGCTTTCTATGAATATCTATATCTTAAAGAGAGAGCTTCTGATTGATTTAGTACATACTGCATTTGTTCGCGGATATGTTTACTTTGAGCGTGATATTCTTGCACATAGACTCGATAAGCTGAATGTAAAGGCATATCGTTTTGACGGTTACCTTGCAAGAATCACCGATATGAAGAGCTATTTTGATGAGAACATGAAGCTTCTTGAGGATGAAAATCTTGATGCACTGTTTAATCCAAACCCAATCTATACAAAGATTCGTGATGATAACCCGACACGCTACATCAACGGTTCTAAGGTAAAGAACGTGATGGCTGCCGATGGCTGTATCATCGAGGGTGAGGTAGAGAATAGTGTACTCTTTAGAGGTGTTAAGATTGCAAAGGGCGCAAAGGTAAGAAACTGCGTGCTGATGCAGGATACTGTAGTTGGTGAAGGCTGTGATCTTGAGTATGTTATCACAGATAAGAATGTAACCATCTCTGCCGATAAGGAAATCAAGGGCACAAATACCTTCCCGGTATATGCTGCTAAGTTCCAGAAGATTTGATAAAAATATTACAAAAGAGGGGTGGTCATTTTGACGCTCCTCTTTTTTTTCAAAAACTCTTGTAGGATCTTTTGAATTTTGGTATGATAGTAAAATATGGAGAAATCTGCTGTTTTTTACTTGACAGCTTATAGATACAGGCCTGCGGGCCGGGAGGTTAATTTTATGAAACATGCCCATCAGATCAAATCGGTGGCGCCGGGCTCAATTGCAGAGGAGCTAGAGCTAGAGCCAGGTGATAAGATCCTGCAGATTAATGGTCAGGATATCGAGGATGTCCTTGATTATCGTTTTTATATTCAAAATGAAGAAATAGATATGGTTGTCCAGAAAAAGGATGGCTCAGAGGTGGAGTGGGAGTTCGATAAGGACTTTTACGAAGACCTTGGCATTGAGTTTGAGAGCGGTCTTATGTCAGATTATCGTTCCTGTACAAATAAGTGCATCTTCTGCTTTATTGACCAGATGCCGCCGGGAATGCGCGATACGCTTTATTTTAAAGATGATGATGCAAGACTTTCATTTCTTCAGGGAAATTATATTACATTGACAAACATGAAAGAGCATGATCTTTCACGTATTATAAAATATCATCTGTCACCTATCAATATTTCAGTTCAGACGACAAATCCAGAGCTTCGCGTAAAGATGCTTCACAATCGTTTTGCAGGAAAGATCATGGAAACGCTGAATCGTCTTCGTGATGCAGATATTGAGATGAACGGTCAGATCGTTTTGTGCAAGGGAGTAAATGACGGTGCCGAGCTAGAGCGTTCAATTCGCGATCTTGCAGGATTATATCCGCAGATGCAGAGTATGTCAGTAGTTCCAGTTGGTTTAAGCAAATATCGTGAAGGCTTGTATCCGTTAGAGCCGCTTACAAAAGAGGATGCAGAAAATGCCCTTGATATTATTGGTCGTTTTCAAAATGAAATGTATGAACGTTTTGGCACACATTTTGTTCATGCAAGTGATGAGTTTTATCTGCTTGCAAACCGTCCTCTGCCGCCGGAAGAAGTTTATGACGGCTATGTGCAGCTTGAAAATGGTGTTGGTATGCTGCGTCTTTTAATAGAAGAAACAGATTATGCATTGGAAGCGTTAAGCGGTGATGAGCGTGCCCATACACTGTCTCTTGCGACAGGAAAGCTGGCATACCCATTTTTAAAGGATATTGCGGCAAAGGTTCATGAGAAGTTCCCAAATGTGAACATTACAGTCTATGAGATTTTGAATGATTTCTTCGGACATGGTGTTACTGTGTCTGGTTTGATCACTGGACAGGATTTAATTAAGCAGCTTACAGGCAAGCCATTAGGAGAGGTTCTTCTTCTTCCAGCGAATATGTTTAGAAGTAATGAAGAAGTATTTTTGGACGATCTAACAAAGCAGGATGTCGAAAAAGCTTTACAAGTTCCGATAAATATTGTAAAATCAGACGGGCAGGAACTGATTCGTGCAATGCTGATGGAAGAAAGTGAAGAAACCAAGCAGCTTCATTCTCCATATGAGCTGTAATTACGAATGTTTTTGAAGATTGCGAGAGTGCAAAGCGCGTAGCAATCTGGTATCAAAATTTATATTTATATGTAAGAAAGCGAGAAGAATATGAGCAAACCGATAGTTGCTATCGTAGGCCGCCCGAATGTCGGAAAGTCTACGTTGTTTAATGTAATTGCAGGCGATTCAATTGCCATCGTAAAAGATACGCCAGGTGTAACAAGAGACCGTATTTATGCGGACTGCAGCTGGCTGAATTATAATTTTACCCTGATTGATACAGGTGGTATTGAGCCGGATTCAAGTGATGTAATTTTGTCACAGATGAGAGATCAGGCACAGATCGCAATTGATACTGCAGATGTAATCATTTTCCTTGTTGATGTAAGACAGGGACTTACCGATGCAGACGGCAAGGTAGCAGATATGCTTCGCCGCAGCCAAAAGCCAGTTGTTCTTTGTGTTAATAAGGTGGATTCCTTTAAGAAGATGGAAGCAGATGTATATGAGTTTTATAACCTTGGAATCGGTGATCCGTTCCCTGTATCTGCATCAAACCATCAGGGCGTCGGTGATCTTCTTGAGGCTGTCAGTGATCATTTCAAGAAGGATGGCAGCGAGTCAGATGATGATGATCGTCCGCGCATCGCTATCGTAGGCCGCCCGAATGTTGGAAAATCATCTATCGTAAACCGTCTTGTAGGCGAGAAGCGCGTGATTGTATCTGACATTGCAGGAACAACACGTGATGCCATTGATACGCCTCTTAAGAGAAATGGCCGCGAGTATATCCTTATTGATACAGCAGGTCTTCGCCGCAAGAGCAAGATTCACGAGGATCTTGAGCGCTATAGTATCATTCGTACTGTTACAGCAGTAGAGCGTGCCGATGTCGTCGTTATGGTAATTGATGCGGCAGAGGGCGTTGCAGAGCAGGATGCAAAGATTGCAGGTATCGCACACGAGCGCGGTAAGGGTGTAATCATTGCAGTAAACAAGTGGGATGCTGTTGAAAAGGATGATAAGACAATCTACAAGATGACAGAAAAGATCAAGCAGACACTTGCATATATGCCATATGCAGAATTTGTCTTCATCTCTGCAAAGACAGGACAGAGATTAGACAAGCTCTTTGAGCTGATTGATATGATCATCGAAAATCAGTCTATGCGTATTGCAACTGGTGTGTTAAATGAAATCTTAGCAGAGGCTGTAGCTATGCAGCAGCCGCCGTCAGATAAAGGACGCCGCTTAAAGATCTTCTACATGACTCAGATTTCAGTAAAGCCGCCGACATTTGTTGTCTTTGTAAATGATAAGAAACTGATGCATTATTCCTACACACGATATATCGAGAACCAGATCCGTAATGCATTTGGCTTTAGAGGAACGCCGCTTCGCTTTATTATCCGCGAGAGAAAGGAAGATAAGTAATGATACGCGTATTATTGCTGGTGATCGGATATTGTCTGGGAATGATCCAGACAGGTTATCTTTATGGAAGAATGAAGGGAATTGATATCCGCAAGGCGGGAAGTGGAAACTCCGGTGCGACAAATTCACTTCGAGTACTTGGCAAAAAGGCTGGTCTTATCGTCTTTGCTGTCGATTTGTGCAAATGTTTTATTCCATGTTTGATCGTAAAGGCATGGGCTGTTTCAAGCGGACAGCAGCATATGGAAGATATCTATATGCTGTATCTGGCGTTTGGTGTTATTTTGGGACACAATTATCCATGCTATTTAAATTTTAAGGGCGGAAAAGGAATCTCCAGTACATCAGGCTTTATTTTAGCATTTGATCTTCGTATCGCCGCTGTGTGTCTGGCAGCATTCAGTGTAATTGTTGGAACGACACGCTACGTATCATTAGGCTCACTGACAGTTGTTTCAATCTGCTTCGTGATGGGTGTGATTTTCGGCGTAAACGGTATGCTTAGTGTAGAGCCGGCAAATATGGCAGAGTTTATTATATTGCTTGCCCTAATTACAATTCAGGCATATATTCGCCACAGAGCAAATATCAAGCGTCTGTTAAGCGGCACTGAAAATAAAATAGGTGCTAAGAAATAAATATAAGGAAGGTTTGTGTTATGGCAAAAGTCAGCATTATAGGAACGGGAACATGGGGCATTGCCCTTGGCATGGTGCTGGCGCAGAATGGCCATGAAGTAACGGCGTGGTCTGCGCTGCCGAAGGAAATTGAGGCACTAAGGGAAAGCTATACATGCAAAAATCTTCCGGGAGTTGAGATCCCGAGAAGCATTGTATTTACAGCAGACTTACAGGAGGCATGTACTGATAAGGAGATGCTTGTTTTGTCAGTTCCTTCAGTATTTACCAGAGGAGTAGCAAAACAGATGAATCCTTTCGTAAAGGAGGGACAGCTGATTGTAAGCGTAGCAAAGGGCATTGAGGAAAAAACATTAATGACAATGTCCCAGCAGATTGAAGAAGAACTTCCGATGGCAAATGTTGCAGTTCTTTCTGGCCCAAGCCATGCAGAGGAAGTAAGTCGCGGCATTCCGACAACTGTTGTTGCTGGAGCAAAGGACAGACAGACAGCTGAGCACATCCAAAACTTGTTTATGTCATCTGTCTTTCGTGTATATACAAGCCCTGATATCTTAGGTATTGAGCTTGGCGGTGCACTTAAAAATGTCATTGCCCTTGCAGCAGGCGTCAGCGATGGTCTTGGCTGCGGTGATAACACAAAGGCAGCTCTTATGACAAGAGGAATCGCAGAGATCACAAGACTTGGTGTAGCAATGGGCGGAAAGCCGGAGACATTTTCCGGACTTTCAGGAATCGGAGATCTGATTGTCACATGCACAAGCATGCATAGCAGAAACAGAAGAGCCGGCATCCTGATCGGACAGGGAAAGACAATGCAGGAAGCCATGGACGAAGTCCAGATGGTGGTAGAAGGTGTGTACTCTGCGAAGGCAGCCCTTGCACTCAGCAAAAAATATAATGTTTCCATGCCGCTCGTGCAGGAAACTAATCAGGTTTTGTTCGGTGGAAAAACAGCAGCAGAAGCATTAAAGGATCTGATGCTTAGAGACAGAACAATTGAGAGTGAAAATTTGCTGTGGGAAAATAAGTAACAATAATATCCTAACGAATAAATTCCTAACGAATAAATTCCTTCATATGCGCATAGACTGACAGTAACAGCCCGGACTGTCCGGGGATGATTGTCAGGAGGCGTGTATGAAGGAATTTCACATTTATAAGGATATCAGACAGCGAACAAACGGAGAGATCTACTTAGGGGTTGTAGGCCCGGTGCGTACCGGCAAGTCCACCTTTATCCGCCGTTTTATGGAGGAGATGGTCATCCCACATATGGAGGATGGTCCGGCGAAAACGCGCTCTAAAGATGAGCTTCCGCAGGCAGCATCAGGCAAGAACATTATGACAACAGAGCCTAAATTTATTCCGACAGAGGCGGCAAAAATCTTCTTAGAGGATAAGACAGAGATGAAAATTCGTCTCATTGACTGTGTTGGCTTTCTGATTCCTGGCGCGTTTGGTGCCACAGAAGAAGAAAAAGAGCGTCTTGTACATACACCATGGTTTGATTATGATATTCCATTTTCACAGGCGGCAGAGCTTGGCACGCGAAAGGTAATTGAAGAACACAGCACAGTAGGTATTGTTGTGACGACAGATGGCAGTGTGACAGGAATCGAGAGAGCAGCCTATGAGGAAGCGGAGAAGAAAACAATAGAAGAGCTTAAAAAGCATCAAAAACCATTTGTAGTTGTCTTAAACACAAAGACACCTTATACACTGGCCGTAAAGCAGCTTACAAAAAAGCTGCAGGAAATGTATAAGGTTACAGTAGTGCCAATGGACTGCGCATCGATGGATCTTGAGGATATAAGTCAGCTGATGAAAAAAATCTTGTTTGAATTTCCAGTGTGTCAGGTTGATTTTGAAACGCCGGGCTGGTTTGATGTGCTTGAGCTTTCTAGTCCTGTCAAAAAAGCAGTCATCGAATTTGCGCAGAAAGTCATGAATCAGATCAGCTGTATGCGCGATGCAAAGGTACCAGAAAAAGAAAACCTTCCGCAGCAGATTAGCCGATTTGTGCTAGAAGAGACAAATCTTGCACAGGGAAAGATCGTCTATGAAATAAGCTTAAAGGAAGAACTTTATTTTTCACTGGCCAGTGAATGTGCAGGCTTTTTGCTTACATCACAAAAGCAGCTTTTTGATGCTCTTGCCGAGTATGCCAGACTTCGCTCTCAGTATCAGAAGGTACAGTCAGCAATGGAATCAGTTGCCCAAAAGGGATACGGTGTTGTCACGCCAGAGAGAAAACAGATAAATATCTCAGAGCCAATAGTCGTGCGTCACGGAAGCAGATATGGCGTCAGAATGAAGGCAACGGCTCCGTCAATTCATATGATACAAAGCATGGTAGAGACAGAGATTGCACCTATAGTAGGAAGTGAACAGCAGGCAAAAGATCTAGTCGATTACATAGAATCTGCGGCACAGAAAGAGCAGGATGGAATATGGAACACAAACATCTTCGGAAAATCAATTGAGCAGATCGTCGAAGACGGCATGAACGCTAAAATAAACCAAATGACAGACAGCTGCCAGCAAAAGCTTCAGGATGCGCTTAAAAAGATTATAAACGACAGCAATGGCGGTATTGTGTGCATAATTATCTAACGATACCTTGACGATACGCGCAAAAAAAGGTATATTACTAAAGATAAGGCTCCTTATAATGAGCCGACAGAAAGGTAAGGAATTTTATGGACACAACGACACTATTGTATATCGGGCTTGCCGTTATTGTTGTCGGTGTGCTGGTCTATCAGGTTGTCACCAGCAACAGCCGCCGCAACAAGCGTTTTTTAAGCTCGATCATCAACTCATGGGGAAATCTGCCAAAGAGAGAGTATGATTACGGTGAGCTTGAGCACATTGCCAAATATTTTCAGGCAACAAAAAAGGAAGAGTTTACGATTGATGATATCACATGGAACGACTTAGATATGGACTCTGTGTTCTGTATGATGAATCAGTGCCGCAGCAGCAGCGGAGACGACTATCTTTACAAGCTGCTGCGTACACCGCTGACAAGTAAGAAGGAGCTTGAGGAGAGAAATCGCATCATAAGCTTCTTTCAGCGAAACGAAAAGACAAGAATAGCTTACCAGATGGAGCTTTCCAAGGTAGGTCATTCAAAGAAGTTTGCATTGATTGATTATGTCAACAACATCACAAAGCTTCTTCCTGACAGCAACCTTGACAACTACATGCATCTGTTTTTGTATGTTGTAGTAATATTTGCGATTATCGCACAGCCAGCAAGCGGTATTCTTGTTGCAATAGGTGTGCTGATCTACAATATCTACACCTACTACAAAAAGAAAACAGAGATTGAACCATATTATGTGTCTGTTGGTGCCATTGTACATTTAGTGTCCTGTGCACAGGGACTGTTAAAGCTGAATGTGCCAGAGCTTAAAGATTACACAGAGAACTTAAAGCAGGCTGTAAATGTCCTTTCATCTGTAAAGGGAAATGCAAAGTTTCTTGGTTCCACTGACAAGTTCAGCGGAAATATGGGCTCTATGATGATGGACTATTTAAACATGTTTTTTAGAATTGACTTGATCATGTTTAATCGTCTGTTGGCAAAGGTTCAGAAGCACAAAAAAGAGATGCTTATTTTAATGGACGAGATTGGCCGTCTCGATGCCTATATCTCTATTGCCTCATTCCGCGAGCTTATGCCATTTTACTGCGAGAGCGAATTAGAGGAGTCAAAAGAGGGCTTTGTTGAGGCAAAGGATATGTATCACCCTCTGCTTTCAGAGCCAGTTGCAAATAGTATTTACGAGCATCATCCAGTGCTTCTTACAGGTTCAAATGCATCTGGTAAGTCAACCTTCTTAAAGACTGTTGCAATCAACGCACTTTTATCACAGACATGTGGTATGGCTCTTGCAAAGGAGTATCGTTCATGCTTCTTTAGAATTTACTCATCAATGGCATTAAAGGACAATATTCAGGGCAGTGAGAGCTACTTCATTGTCGAGATCAAGTCCTTAAAGCGTATTCTTGATGCTGTAAATCAGGACAAGACACCAGTTCTTTGCTTTGTAGATGAGGTCCTTCGCGGAACTAATACAGTAGAGCGGCATCAAGCCGTATCTTACAGAGCTTTGCCGACAGCGGTGTTATGTGCTTTGCAGCAACACATGATATTGAGCTTACTCATATGTTAGAGCATTTGTACAGCAATTATCATTTCAAAGAAGATGTCAAGGATAACGATGTCATCTTCAATTACCGTCTGTACGAGGGACGTGCCGTATCAAGAAACGCAATCAAGCTTTTAGGTGTTCTTGGCTACGACGAGAATGTCATCACAAAGGCGGACGAAACAGCAAAGCGCTTCTTAGATACAGGAGTGTGGAGCTTAGAATAAAAACACCTTGCAGTATTTTTCTATTTATACTATAATAAATGCGATAAAATTGCCTGTGGTCTGCAAAAACGGCCGCAGGTGCAGATTAGTTTGGAGGAAACGATTGTGGAAAAGTATGGAGTAAATGAATTACGCCGGATGTTCCTTGATTTTATGGAGAGCAAAGGACATCTGAAGATGAAGAGTTTTTCACTGGTGCCGCACAACGACAACAGCCTTTTAATTATTAACTCCGGTATGGCACCGTTAAAGCCATATTTTACCGGACAGGAAATCCCGCCGAGACGCAGAGTGACCACCTGTCAGAAGTGTATCAGAACAGGTGATATCGAAAACATTGGAAAGACTGCACGTCACGGTACTTTCTTTGAGATGCTTGGAAACTTCTCATTTGGCGATTACTTCAAGAAGGAAGCTATTGCATGGAGCTGGGAGTTTTTAACTCAGGTTGTTGGTCTTGATCCAGACCGTCTGTATCCGTCCGTATATGAGGATGATGATGAGGCATTTGAGCTCTGGAATAAGCAGCAGGGCATTCCGGCTGAGAGAATCTTCCGTTTTGGAAAGGAAGACAACTTCTGGGAGCACGGTTCAGGTCCTTGCGGTCCATGTTCTGAGATCTACTACGACAGAGGCGAGAAGTATGGCTGCGGTAAGCCGGGCTGTACTGTAGGCTGTGACTGTGACCGTTACATGGAAGTATGGAACAACGTATTCTCACAGTTTAATAACGATGGACATGGTCATTACACAGATCTGATTCAGAAAAACATTGATACAGGTATGGGTCTTGAGAGACTGGCAGTTGCTGTTCAGGACGTAGATTCTATTTTTGATGTAGATACACTTCGCGCACTGACCGACCATGTTGGTGAGGTTGCACATGCTGTTTATCATGAGGATGAAAAGAAGGATGTTTCCATTCGTATCATCACCGATCACATCCGTTCCGTAACATTTATGATCTCCGATGGTATCATGCCGTCTAACGAGGGCAGAGGCTACGTTCTTCGCCGTCTGCTTCGCCGTGCTGCACGTCATGGAAGAATCCTTGGAATTGATGGCCTGTTCTTAAGCGAGTTAGCTAAGGTCGTAATCGCAACATCTAAGGATGGTTATCCGGAGTTAGAAGAAAAGAAAGAGATGATCTTAAAGGTAATCTCTGAGGAAGAAAATAAATTCAACAAGACAATTGATCAGGGTCTGACAATCTTAGAGGATTTTGAGGCAGCAATGAAGGAAGAAGGAAAGACTACACTTGACGGTGCTGATGCATTCAAGCTGTATGATACCTACGGCTTCCCGCTTGATCTTACAAAGGAGATCCTTGAGGAGAAGGGCTTTGATGTAGATGAAGAAGGCTTCAAGGAGAACATGGAAGCACAGAGACAGGCTGCAAGAAAGGCTCGTAAGACAACAAACTACATGGGCGCAGATGTAACTGTATACCAGTCCATCGATCCGTCTGTTACAAGTAAGTTCGTTGGATATGACAAGCTTGTAAGCGACTCAAAGATCCTTGTTTTAACAACAGAGGATGAGATCGTAGAGGCACTTACAGATGGTCAGAACGGAACAATCATTACCGAGGAGACACCATTCTATGGCACCATGGGTGGTCAGCAGGGTGATATCGGTGTTATCGAGACAGAGAGTGGAAGCTTCACTGTAAAGGATACCATTCATCTTCAGGGCGGTAAGATCGGCCATGTAGGAACCATGACAAAGGGTATGCTTACACAGGGCGAGACTGTTACATTAAAGGTAGATGAGAAGAACCGTCAGCTGACAAGCAAGAACCACAGCGCAACACATGTTCTTCAGAAGGCACTGCGTATGGTACTTGGAAGCCATGTTGAGCAGGCAGGTTCCTATGTATCAAAGGATCGTCTGCGTTTTGACTTCACTCATTTCCAGGCAATGACAAAGGAAGAGCTTGCAAAGGTAGAGGAGATCGTAAATGATCAGATCGCAGCAGCACTTCCAGTTGTTACAAAGGAAACAACAATCGATGAGGCAAAGAAGATGGGCGCAATGGCACTGTTTGGTGAGAAGTATGGTTCTACAGTACGTGTCGTTTGCATGGGAGACTTCTCATTAGAGCTTTGCGGTGGTACACATGTATCAAATACCGCAGCAATAAATTGCTTCAAGATCATTTCTGAGTCTGGTATTGCAGCAGGTGTTCGCCGTATCGAGGCACTTACATCTGAGGGTCTTATTCACTACTACGAGAAGCTTTCAGCTGATCTTGCAGAGGCAAGCGCAGCAGCAAAGACTACTCCGGACAAGCTGACAGAGCGTATCGAGACTATGCAGGGTGAGATCAAGGCACTTCAGTCTGAGAATGAGAAATTAAAGAACCAGATGGCAAAGGATGCTGTCGGCAACGTAATGGATCAGGTAGTAGAGATTAATGGTGTTAAGCTTCTGGCTGTAGCACTTAAGGATACTGGAATGAATGAGCTTCGCAACTTAGGCGATCAGTTCAAGGAGAAGCTTGGAAACGGTGTTGTAGTAATTGCATCTGCAGCAGACGGCAAGGTAAACCTTATGGCAACTGCAACAGACGAGGCTATAAAGGCCGGCGCACATGCAGGAAATCTTATCAAGGGAATTGCTGCACTTGTAGGCGGTGGCGGCGGCGGCCGTCCAAATATGGCTCAGGCCGGCGGAAAGAATCCAGACGGAATCCAGGCTGCACTTAAAAAAGCAGCAGAGGTTCTTAAGGATCAGTTAAACAAATAATGCTGTAAAAAAATAAGGGGGCTGCTATTTGGCAGTCCCCTTTTATAAAGGAGAGATTATGACAGAAGGAGAAGAGAGAAGAGAATATATTATTCAGCTTTTGATGCAGACAAAAAAGCCGATTTCAGGAACAGAGCTTGCCAAACAGATGAAGGTAAGCCGTCAGGTGATCGTGCAGGACATTGCACTGCTTCGCGCATCAAACCGAAATATTCTCTCGACGAATAAGGGATATCTATACGACAGGGCAGACGAGAAAAAAGTAGTTCGCCGTACCTTTTTTGTATGCCATACAGATGAGCAGATGGCAGAAGAACTATTTGCCATTGTAGACAATGGCGGCCGCTTAAGGGACGTTGTAGTCGAGCATGAGATCTACGGACAGATAACAGTAGATTTGATTCTTGAAAACAGATGTGACGTTCAGGATTTTCTTGACAAAATCTCAAAAAGCACGGCACGCCCGTTAAGCATCCTCACAAACGGAAAGCATTATCATACTGTAGAAGCAGACCGTGAGGAAATTTTTGACCGTATCGAGCAAAAACTGCAGCTTCTAGGCTATTTACAGGAAACAATTTAAAAAAGACACTTGATTTCTTTGTCAGAATGTGATACACTTGCACCTGTTTGACAAGCCAACTGACAAGACAGTGGACAAGACACTTACTTACACTTCACTGTTTCGTCAGTCAGATAAAATACACCCGTGGAAAACGGGAGGGGAAAGGCAAGGTTGTTTGCATGGAGAAAACAAAGAAAATATTAAACCGCATTTTTATTGACGGACTGAGCGGAATGGCACTGGGCTTATTTTCCACTCTGATTATCGGAACTATCATTGCACAGATCGGAACACTGATTGGCGGACCGGTTGGCAGCTATTTAAAGGCTATAAGCAATGTAGCAAAGACACTTACAGGTGCCGGCATCGGTGTTGGCGTAGCTTGTAAATTCAAAGAGGGACCGCTTGTAACTGTATCAGCTGCTGTTGCTGGTATGATCGGAGCATTCCCGGCTGCACCAGAGGCAATCACACTTGGCGCACCTGGCGAGCCACTTGGCGCATTCGTAGCTGCTTACGTAGCAATTGAGGTTGGCCATCTTGTTGCAGGAAAGACAAAGGTTGATATTCTTGTAACACCGCTTATTTCTATTTGCGCAGGTGCTGCGATTGGTTTATTTGTAGGACCGTACATCACTGACTTTATGAAGTGGCTTGGCGGACTTGTTAATGTAAACGTAGAGCAGTCTCCAATATTTGGCGGAATCATCGTTTCTGTCTTAATGGGTATGATTTTAACACTTCCGATTAGCTCCGCTGCAATTGGAATTTCCATGGGTCTTACCGGACTTGCAGCAGGTGCAGCAACTATCGGATGCTGCTGTCAGATGGTTGGATTTGCAGTTGCCAGCTACCGCGAGAACAAGGTAGGAGGTCTGATTGCACAGGGTGTTGGAACTTCTATGCTTCAGATTCCAAATATCGTGCGCCGTCCAATCATATGGATTCCGGCTATTGTATCAAGTGCCATTTTAGGACCAGTTGCATCTGCTGTACTTCATATGGTAAGTACACCAGTTGGTTCAGGCATGGGATCAGCCGGTTTTGTCGGACAGATTGCAGCATTCGGTGCAATGACCGAGGCAGGCATGTCAACATGGATGGCACTTCTTCAGATTGCCATTATGCACTTCATCCTTCCGGCGCTTCTGACACTTGGCGTATCCGAGTTCATGCGCAAAAAAGGCTGGATCAGAGAAGGAGATATGGCATTAAAAGTTTGATAAAAAAAGAAAAAATCTGATTGACAAAAGAAAAAAATCTGTTATAATAAAACATGTGCTAAAAATACCCAAACAGTTGTATTTGCACAATACACAACTGGAGGGAGGTTGAGTGAGAGTCTATGTCTAATGTAATCGTTAAAGAGAACGAGAGCCTGGACAGTGCATTACGCAGATTCAAGAGAAACTGCGCTAAGGCAGGTATCCAGCAGGAAATCCGTAAGAGAGAGCATTACGAGAAGCCAAGCGTAAGACGTAAGAAGAAGTCTGAAGCGGCTAGAAAGCGTAAGTACAACTAATTGTCACTGATAGTTGTCGATGACAATGATGTTTACGTGTATGGTAAGTAAGAGGGGTTGCCGTCAGGTGATCCCTCTTTTGCATTACCAAAATTTCCAGGGGTTAATAGTTAAATATAGTGGAAAGAGATGGAATCGATTTATGAAGGAAAAATCAATTGTCCTGAATATGATGCAGGGCGAACCGGGAGATATCCTTGAAAAAGGACGTTACTACGCGGTAAAGAAGCAGTCAAATGGACTAATTCACGCTGATTACTGCAATTCCTCACAGGAAGATGCAGCATTAAAGCTGACATTGACAGCATTAGATCCACATGCAGAGTTTATAATTCATGTGCAAAGACAAGAGCCATATAAGCTGCGCGCAAATGCAGCAGGTATTTTTGAGAGCCGTTTTCTAGTTCCGGCAGGACGACGCATTGATATTGACGAAGAGAAGAAGGAGACAAAATAAGATGGAACTGATAAAGCTGAATTTAGAGATCCCATATGAAAAGGCAGGCGCAGAAAAGCCAGAATCAGCAGCACAGCTTGTATGTTATTTGCAGCAGCCTCAGAACATGCCAGTACCGCGTCCGGCAGTTGTTATCTGTCCAGGCGGCGGTTATCGCTACACCTCATCAAGAGAGTCAGAGTCCATAGCAATGCAGTACTTAGCAGCCGGAATGCAGGCATTTGTTTTATATTATAATTGTGCACCGGCAGTATTTCCATGTGCACTGTTAGAGTTAGCAAAATCAGTAAGCATAGTAAGAAGTCATGCTGCAGAGTGGAATATAGATCCAGAAAAGATTTTAGTCGCAGGCTTCTCAGCAGGAGGCCACCTGGCAGCTAGCTTAGGATGCTTCTGGAATCAAAGCTTTGTCTACGAACCACTAGGTCTTTTGGCAGAAGACATTCGCCCAAATGGAAATATCCTTTGCTATCCAGTCATTACATCAGGCGAGTTCGCCCACAGAGGCTCCTTCAACGAGCTGTGCAGAGGACTTGATCAGGAAAAATATCTTAAGCTCACCTCACTAGAAAAACAGGCAGGCACACAAAATCCGCCAACCTTCATCTGGCACACAAACGAAGACCAGGCAGTACCAGTAGAAAACTCCTTCCTCTACACAGCAGCCCTTAGAAAAGCAAAAGTACCAGTAGAATTTCATATGTATGCGCACGGCTGGCATGGCCTCTCCCTCGCAAACGAAGAAACAAAATGTGACAAAGACGGCGAGCTTCCAAAAGTACAGTCCTGGATGGGTCTGTCAATCACGTGGATAAAAGATCTGGGAAGAGAGTATTGATGTATCCCTCTTTGTGATTTTTTTGACGATTCCCAAGGAATGGTATTGAAGTTTTGCTCTGATTATAGTAGAATACACTTTAGTGCAGTGAATATATCAACAAATGGAGGTTATTATGTATCAGATCACAAAGGCAAAAAAGCTGGCAGATAAGATCTATCTGATGGATGTTGTGGCACCGAGAGTGGCAGCAAACTGCCTTCCGGGACAGTTCATTATTGCAAAGGTAGACAAGGAAGGTGAGCGTATTCCGCTTACAATCTGCGATTATGACAGAGAAAAGGGAACTATCACCATCGTGTTCCAGATCGTAGGTGCATCAACCGAGAAAATGTCAAAGCTTGTCGCAGGAGACAGCTTTACAGATTTTGTAGGACCGCTTGGTGTGGCATCTGAGTTCACAAAGGAAGATCCAGAAGCTTTAAAGAACAAGAAGTTCTTATTCGTTGCCGGTGGTGTTGGTGCAGCACCTGTTTACCCACAGGTAAAGTGGCTGCATGAGCATGGCATTCAGGCAGATGTAATTGTCGGTGCAAAGACACAGTCATTAATCCTTCTTGAAGAAGAGATGAAAGCTGTTGGAAACGTTTATATCACAACAGATGACGGCAGCTATGAGCGTAAGGGAATGGTTACTCAGGTAATCCAGGAACTGCACGATCAGGGTAAGCAGTATGATGTATGTGTTGCAATCGGACCGATGATCATGATGAAATTCGTATGCAAGCTGACAAAGGAGCTTGGTATTCCAACAATTGTCAGCTTAAATCCGATCATGGTAGACGGAACAGGTATGTGCGGCGGATGTCGTGTATCTGTAGGCGGAGAAATCAAGTTTGCCTGCGTAGATGGACCAGAGTTTGATGGTCATCTGGTAAACTGGGACGAGGCAATGATGCGTCAGCAGACCTATAAGACAGCAGAAGGCAGAGCAATGTTAAAGGAGCTTGAGGGCGAGACCCATCACGGCGGCTGCGGACACTGCGAAGGCTGATAAAACAAGATATAGAAAAGTAAAAATACGCAAAATACGCAGAAATGAGGTTGAATATGAGCGTTTTAAACAGAGTTCCAGTTAGAGAGCAGGATCCAAAGGTAAGAGCTACTAATTTTGACGAAGTCTGTCTTGGATATAACATGGAAGAGGCAATGGAAGAGGCATCACGCTGCATTAATTGTAAGAATGCAAAGTGTATTCAGGGATGTCCAGTATCTATCAATATTCCGGCATTTGTAAAAGCGGTAAAGGAAGGAAAGATCACAGAAGCTGCTGATATCATTGCAGAATCATCTGCACTTCCGGCAATCTGTGGACGTGTATGTCCGCAGGAGACACAGTGCGAAGGCAAGTGTATTCGTGGTATTAAGGGTGATCCTATTTCCATCGGAAAGCTGGAGCGTTTCGTTGCTGATTACTCCAGAGAGCATGGCTATGTTCCGAAGAAGCCAGAGACTACAAACGGCAAGAAGGTTGCTATCATCGGTTCCGGTCCGGCAGGTCTTACATGTGCAGGTGATTTAGCAAAGCTTGGCTACGAAGTTACTATCTTCGAGGCACTTCACGAGCCAGGCGGTGTATTAACATATGGTATTCCGGAGTTTCGTCTTCCGAAGGATGAGGTTGTACAGAAAGAGATCGATAATGTCCGCAAGCTTGGCGTTAAGATCGAGTGTAACGTTGTTATCGGAAAGTCTGTTACCATTGACCAGCTGATGGAAGAGGAAGGCTTTGAGGCTGTATTTATCGGTTCTGGAGCAGGTCTTCCAAAGTTTATGGGTATTCCAGGTGAGAACGCAGTTGGTGTATTCTCTGCAAATGAGTTCTTAACAAGAAACAACTTAATGAAGGCATTCCGTGATGACTATGATACCCCGATCTTTAGAGGAACAAAGGTAGCAGTTGTCGGCGGTGGAAACGTTGCAATGGACGCAGCAAGAACAGCACTTCGTCTTGGTGCAACCACATATATCGTATATCGCCGTAGTGAGGCAGAGCTTCCTGCAAGAGTAGAGGAAGTACATCATGCAAAAGAAGAGGGAATCATTTTCCATCTTCTGACAAACCCGACTGAGATCCTTGAGGACGAGAAGGGTTGGGTAAAGGGCATGAAGTGTGTTCGTATGGAATTAGGTGAGCCAGATGCATCTGGAAGACGTCGTCCTGTTGTAATCCCGGATTCTGAGTTCACACTTGACGTAGATACCGTTATCATGGCACTTGGTACTTCACCGAATCCACTGATCTCCTCCACAACTGAGGGACTTGAGATAAATAAGTGGAAGTGTATCGTAGCAGAAGAAACAAACGGCCAGACTTCCAAGAATGGTGTATTCGCAGGTGGAGATGCCGTAACAGGTGCAGCTACCGTAATCCTTGCAATGGAAGCTGGAAAAGCTGGTGCAAAGGGTATTCACGAGTATCTTTCTAATAAGTAATAACAACTATTTAATACAAAAGAGGCAGGCATGAAATATGTCTGTCTCTTTTTTAATCTGACGAATTTCTTACGATTTTTGACGGCAGCATAAGAATCAGGAAAAAGGGTTGTGCAGAACAAAAAAAGATGATAAGCTGAAAAAAAGAAAATCAGGGAAAGGAGCAGACTTTGTGAAGAAAAAAAGAAAGAAAAAAATGGCGGCAGGCATGAAATTTCTGTTTGCACTTTTATTTACAGCATCAATTGGTTTGATTGCAGCAGGTGTATATCTGATGTTCTTTAAAAATCGTGATGCCTACGAGCGCCAGGCAGAGGAACGCGATCTTGCCGATACGTATATAGATGATCTGATTTTAAAGCTTACAGATCCAGAAGCATACGAAAAAAAGGTTCAGGAAGAAGCAAAGGAAAAGGCAGAGCGCATGGCAAGGCGTAAGCAGCAGGAAAATGCAAAAGGCTGGGACGATATAGAAGAGAGCAATGAAAGTGCCGGAGAGGATGAATCAGCACCAACATACGATTTTTCAGACCTTGACTATGAGGATGCCAATTATTATATGAGAGACGGCATTGTCTATACGCCAGACTACGCAAAAGGAACGATCCAGTGTGTGCTTGAGGTCCCGACAGCAGGCATAAGAAGAGGTGTCTACACAGGAACATGGGAAGAGATAAACTACGACCTGGATATCTGGATGGTAACAGCAGCACGACCAGATTATACACTAGGCGAGACTCATATGTGCATCTATGGTCATAACCATACGGCACAAGATCTGTCATTTAACCGCCTAAAGGATGTAGAAGTTGGCGATGCCTTTTATCTAACGGCAGAATCAGGACGCTATACATACCGTGTAACAAACGTATTTGCCGTATCAAGAGACGAAGCCACAAGAAACTACGTAGACAACTTTAGTATAGGAAGCGATAAATGCTATATCATTACATGCGGCCGAGACGACGGCGTAAAAAATTATCGTTACCTTGATCTTATCGTAGAAGGTACACTAGAAGAACAGATGCCGCTCCTAGAATATGCAAAAATAAGACAGCAATCAGGAGCAAACAAATAAAAAACAGTCCGGTCAAAAGCCGGGCTGTTTCTTTATAGGCGATCGTAAAGATCAGGCGGAACATATTCTTTTAGGTCAGCCGTAGTCAATTGCCACTGCTTCCAGTCATCAATAGGGCGCTTCATCTTTTTCCTAGAAGAAGACTCAGATAAATATTTCTCAGAAAGATCAGATAAGGTCTGACCATTGATAAGTGAAAAGCTTATCTTCTCACGCTTTTGAAAATCCTGAGCAAATGTCCGTGCCTCCTCAGAAAAATCACTAGTCGTTACAAAAATAAGATAATCAAGGCGTATCGGATAAGCCATGCAGGCGCCTACAAGCTTTTGAAGCAGCGGACGTCCAACCTTAGAGTCAGGCGCATAGCACTTACATTCAACAATGCCATTTAGACCATTATCATCGCTTACAATAACATCATAGCCGCCGTCATTAGTGCGAGGCGTTGTATGCGCCCGTTTGCCCATTGCGCGAAAAAGAGCGGCACAATATTCTTCAAACGCAAACGGATCCTCCTGAAAGCGTTTGTGAAGCTCGTGGGAAGAGCCGCTTCTGTAAGTGTCATCACTCTTACGCAGCAGCCTTTTCTTTTCAATCTCAATAGTACAAGGCAAAATCTCATAGCCCTCCTCACGCAAATGACGCACAAGACGAACCATCTGCATAGGGTTTTTCATGAAAATCTTATAAGAGTCAATCATAAGACAGCTGTTTTTCCAATTGATTTTATTGCCCTTACGCCTCTGATCACGTGTCTTATCCTGATTGGCATAGCGCCAGGACGGAAAGCGAAGAACATAAGAATTTCGCGTAAGCGGCAGACGAAAACGACGCTTAATAATAGTATGCTTCGGCAGACGGCTAATACCATAACGGCGGGCAAAATGACCAGGAAGCCATAGATGATAAAGACGCTTTAAAATCAAAAAAAGAAAAAACGCAAGCAAAAATATACCAGTCCAGCGTAAGATATGGTGCAGATCGGCCGGCGAGATACCAGTCGTTTTTTGTATAAAAGTAGTAAAAGCTTGAAGGGCATTTGAGAAAAAAGCAGGAATGCTTAGTACAAAGCCCTCAAGGGTGGTAATAAGGGTCATAGGAGAATCCTTTCTCATTAGTTTGGGGGGTGAAAGGCGACTGAGGGTCAGTTCACGGACAAGATAATGTTTACAGCAAAGACTGAAGGGGAATGGATTTCACAAGGCGGACACTTGAAGCAGGTCTTTCAATTTAATGTTTGATAAAAAAGAATGTAAAAGGAACCTGCTGAGTTTGGTCCGCCGACGAAACCATTACACCGAAAGTCTTTCGTAACCTGACTCCGTGAACTGGAGTCGCGACAAGGAATAGTGTAACATTTGGGGGAGGAAAAAGCAAGGTGGAAAAACTTGAAGATCCACTATAAACATGATAAAATTGTTGATAAAGAAAGACGAAAACTCGGGGAAAGGCAGATAAAAAGATGAATATAGATGTGAAAGAGTTAGAAGTAATGGAAGATATCGCTTCGCTTGCCGCAGTCACAGGCGAGAAAAAAGAAAAATATTTGTTCTGGCAGCTGGAAATTAGCATGGCACATGCAAAACGAATAGACTTGATAGTATCTTTTTTGATGGAATCAGGTGTAAAAATGCTTCTTCCCCAATTAAAGCAGGCACAAAAAAGAGGCGTTCCAATCCGCATTCTGACAGGAAATTATCTTGGAATCACGCAGCCCTCAGCCTTATATTTGCTAAGAAGCGAGCTGGGTGATCAGATAGATCTTCGCTTTTATGCAGACAGCCATCGTTCTTTTCACCCAAAGGCATATTTCTTCCACGCAGATAAAGAAAGCCGCGTGTTTATTGGTTCATCAAATATTTCAAGAAGTGCGTTAACGAGCGGCATAGAGTGGAACTATTGTCTGAGCAGCGTAGTTGATAAACAGGCATTTGATCAGTTTTATGCAAGCTTTGAGGATCTGTTTTATAATAAGTCTGTTGAGATTACGGATACTGTGCTAAAAAAAATATGCAAAAAGCTGGGTGCGTCCTGCTGTGGCTAAAGATCTTGCCAGATATGAAAAACAGAGTGAAGAAGAAAAACAGAGTGGATTAAAACAGGAGTATGAGCCTAGAGGTGTGCAAATAGAAGCATTGTATGAATTGGAGAAAAGCAGAAAGGAAGGCGCTGAAAAAGGAATTGTTCATGCAGCGACAGGTATTGGAAAAACATACCTTGCCGCTTTTGATTCCCTGCCATATAAGCGCGTTTTATTTGTTGCGCATCGAGAGGAAATTTTACGACAGGCAGCAGAGGCATTTCATAATGTAAGGCCAGATGATTCATATGGCTTTTTTACAGGAGATAAAAAGGATGCGGATGTTGATTTATTGTTTGCATCAGTTGCTTCACTTGGAAAAGAAGAAGTATTAAAGGGAAAGTTCTCACCGGATTCATTTGAATATATCGTAATGGATGAATGTCACCACAGTACGGCAGATCAGTATCAAAAGATTTTAGATTTCTTTCATCCAGCCTATCTGCTTGGATTGACAGCGACACCAGAGCGGATGGACGGCAGAAGCGTGTATGAGCTGTATGATTTTGAAGTGCCTTATGAAATAACGCTTAAAGAAGCAGTGAACAGAGGTGTGCTAGTTCCATTTCATTATTATGGAATCATGGATGACACAGTTGATTATAGTACATTGCATTTTGTAAGAGGCCATTATGAGGAAAGTGAGCTAACAGCTGCTTATCTGGAAAATACGAAAAGAGATCAGCTGATTTTGGGGTACTTTCGTAAATATCATCCCAAACATGCATTAGGTTTTTGCTGTTCAAGACAGCATGCATCGCATATGGCAAGATTTTTCTCAGAAAGCGGTATAGCTGCGGGGGCAGTGTATAGCCGTGAAGATAATACAGAAAATGAGTGTGATGAAAAAACATATTGGCTTGACAGAATAGAAGCCGTCAAGAAGCTGGAAAGCGGAGAGATTCAAGCTCTGTTTTGTGTAGACATGTTTAACGAAGGTGTTGATATTCCAGTAGTCGATCTTGTAATGTTTTTGCGTCCTACAGAGTCACCAATCATCTTTTTGCAGCAATTAGGGCGTGGTTTAAGAAAAGCGCCGGGAAAAGAATATCTGACTGTACTTGATTTTGCAGGAAATTATAGACAGGCAAATCTGGCACCATATTTATTAAGTGGAGAAACAGCCAATTTTCATGCGTCAACAGCTGATGTGGCATTGACACTTCCATATCCTCAGGATTGCATTGTTGATTTTGATCTGAAGCTGATTGATTTGTTTAGAAAGATGGAGGAAGGAAAGCGAAAAGGTCACGATGCAGTTGTTCATGAATATCACCGTGTGAAGGAGCTGCTACAGCATGTGCCAACGAGAGTAGAATTATTTACACATATGGATGAAGCTGTCTATCAGTATTGTCTGAAAGAGACGAAGGAAAATCCATTTCGCCATTATGTTATGTTTAGAAGTGCGCTAGGTGATTTGGAGAAAGAAAAGTGCGCATGGATTGGAACAGACGCTGTAGATTTTCTGGAGTTAATAGAGCAGACAAATATGCAGAAGTCTTACAAGATGCCAGTGCTGAGTGCTTTTTGCGAAGCAGATGATGGTAGTGTGAACGGTTTGAAAATGGCTGTGACGGAAAGTGATGTGTTACGGTCATGGAAGAAATTTTATCAGACAGGCACAAACTGGAAGGATGTAAATAAGTGTAAAACTAAGGTTGATTTTGAAAATATGACAGATAAGGATCATTTACAGAATATCACAAAAAATCCGGTCAATTTCCTAAAGCAATCAGGAAAAGGCTTCTTTGTAGATAAGGAAGGTTATCTAATTGCGCTAAAGGACGAGATGCAGGCTGTGCTGCAGGAAGGCGGCACAAAATTTGCAGATGAAATAAGAGATATTGTGCAGTACCGCGTGTTAGAGTACTACTGGAAGCGATATCGCGACAAGGCATGAGAAGGGAGAAAGTTGAAATTGAAAATAGAAAGCAGAGAGAAAGAGAAAAGGACACTTTCTTATTACGATGAGAATGCCGCTGCATTTTGTGAAGGAACGCGAAATGCAGATATGAGTGAAATGAGAGGACGTTTCCGACAGTATTTGAAGCCAGGAGCTCTGATTTTAGATGCAGGCTGCGGCAGCGGACGTGACAGCAAGGCTTTTATGGAAGGTGGTTATAGAGTAGTTGCGCTGGATGGCTCCAAAGAAATGTGTAGACAGGCAAGTGCATACTTGGGTCAAGAGGTACAGTGCAGGCGCTTTGAAGAGATAGACGAAAAAGAAGTGTATGATGGGATTTGGGCATGTGCGTCGCTTTTACATGTGCCGTATGAACTATTGCCGAAGGTAATTGCGAGATTGATAGCTACGCTAGTAGATGGCGGTGTGTTGTATGCTTCTTTTAAGTATGGAGAAGAAGAGAGAGAGGCAGGAGGTCGGTACTTTACAGATCTGAGGGAAGATGGATGGAAGAAGGTACTGGAAGAGGCAGAGGAAGAGATAAAGGGAAGTAGGTTAGAGACGGTAGAGTGCTTTGTGACAGGAGATGTCAGAGAAGGAAGAGGGGAAGAGAAATGGTTGAATGTGGTGGGGAGGAAGGTGAGGATTGTAAAAAAATGAAGCGTAGAGTTGCATAAAACGAGAAAATTAAAGAATACTATCTTCGCAAAACAAAATGAATGGAAGGAGTAGTTAAAAAGTGAAAGATAGTTTTTCAATGAAGGAAATAATGGAGTTGATTTTTACATTTGGTGCTAGTTTGTCGCATGGATATTGGAAATTTGAAATAGAAAAGTGTCCTGAAGCGCAAAAGTTTATTAACGCTGGATATGCTTGTATTTCAGAGGAAGAACCTGAGTTGTATATTATAAATTCCGATGGTGACACTGTTCTGCATGAGTATATTGAGAAAATATCACGCGAATTTATAAGTTTTATGAGAAAGCAGATGAACAGAACTTGTCTTGTAGAGGATGCGGTACGATGGTTCAATGAAAATTATGATCTGAATGATGTTGAGTTAAGCGAAGAAATATGTCGATATATATGCACAAACTTGCATAATTATGGATATAAAATTGATAATGGTTATTCATCCAAAACGGGAAGTAAATATATTTTAAGAAAAATATTTTCTTGAACAAGAGGCGCGAAGCGCCGCATTTTTAGGAGAAAATGTCAAGGACTTTTTGAAAAAAAGTGGAGAAAAAAGTAAAAATGGAACCTTAGAAGCTAGGAGAAATACAGGCTTAGAGATTCCGAGAGACTATAAAAATGTAAAGGGGAGAAGTGTTAGAAATATTGAAGTGATTGAATGTAGTGGGGAGGGAGAAAAAGTAGACTGATTTAGATACTTTTATGAATTTGCAATATACAATGAGTGAAAATGCACGAAAATTGTAGAAATTTACTAGAAAACTTGACACTTGTTTCTAAATGTGTAATAATATAAAAGACCTAAGAAAAAGTTGAATTTTGAAAAGTCGTCGCGTTGCCGCGCTTTTTGAATGAGATGTTAAAGAAAGAGTGAAATAGTCTGCCTGAATGAAGACAGAATGGGGAGGTGCAGGCTTCTTTACGAGATTGAGTGAAAGATTTGTATAAAAAACATATTACATAAAATGTTTATGATAAACAAACAGAATCTATTCATACTCACTTTTAGAGTGAGTTGTACGGTTTATTTTATGTGAATGTTAAAATTCAAATACGCAAGTAATTCTGTAAGGAAAGAATGGAACAAAAAATGGACGATAGTTATATTATAAGCAAAATGAATGAATATATGTTTCGGCTAAATCAGAAAATGGGGAAATGGCTTGATAAGAGCCTTCCACAGATTACAAATAACTGGTGGCAGGAGCTTGTATTGAACAATCTAAGTTCACTGCAAAAAGACAAGGTTGAAAGAAGTAATATTCGTAATGTTGCTGGTCTTGATCTTGCTTCTCTTTTGCGTGTTTTTGAACGAAACTGGTTTGTGATTACAAGCTCTTTTTTCGTGAATAATAAAGAACGAGAAAAAATCAGAAGAATGCAGGAAATCAGAAATGATTGGGCACATATCACACCGCAAGATATTAATAAGAAAAAAGTGATTGATGATGTAAATGTTATCATCGAACTGATGCAGACCTTTGATACAACGATGAAAGAAACCAGAGATATGGAAAATTTTATTTTCGATATTGAGGATGATAAAGACCTTAAAATTAAACTAGAAAAGAAAATTGAGCACAAAAGACAGGAAAAGGCATTAGGGGGAAGCAATATTATTCAAGTTGGAAGCCCTGTTACTCTTGCAAATGATGATACTGCAATCGGTGCGGTAATAGCAAAAGATGGAAATAAGTATACCGTCTTGATCAATAATAAATTTGAAACATATTATGAAGAACAGATTAAGCTTGTACAGGAAAAAAAGAAAAACTCACATGTATCTCTTTCACGTGTGAGAACTGCATTGACTGCTTATCAAATCAGTAATCCAGGTTCTAGCAATTTGTACTCATTGAATTCAGCAAGAATTGATTTTGTTCCGTATCAGTTTCGACCGGCATTGAAGATGATCAAGGCTGACAGTCCAAGACTTCTGGTAGCGGATGATGTAGGTGTAGGTAAAACTATTGAGGCGGGATTGATTCTGAAAGAGTTGGAAGCACGTTCCAGTATTAATTCAGTTCTGATCATTTGCCCTAGACCATTGGTTGCTGAACGAAAATGGGAATTGGAGATGAAACGATTCGATGAGAACTTCACACAGATGGATGGAAAAGCTTTAATAGAGGCTATTTCAGAAACTGATCGAGACGGAGCATGGCCTGAGCGACATAGCAAGACGATTATTCCATATTCTTTGTTTAGCGAAGATATGATTATGGGTACTCAGTCAAAATCTGCAAAAAGAAAAAAAACAGTGGGATTGAGTGAACTGGATCCGATTCCACACTTTGATCTTGTGATTGTGGACGAGGCACATAATATTAGAAATTCTAATACATGGATGTATAGGGGTGTTGAAATTTTCTGCCGAAATGCAGATGCAGTTATTTTCTTGACAGCAACACCATTACAGAACAGTAATAATGACTTATATACATTATTAAATCTTTTGCGTCCGGATATTGTTATTGACAAGGATATTTTCAAGACTATGGCAGAACCGAATAAGTATATTAATAGCTTGTTACGTATTGTACGGAATCAGGAGGAAGGTTGGCAGGAGAAAGGAAGAGAAGCTGTCGGTAATATATTGAATACAACGTGGGGACGTAGTGTTATTCAACATAATCCTGACTTTGAGAAGATATATGACTTTCTGGAAAAAGAAACAGTATCCAGGGATGAGAAGATAGAAATGATGGGGAAAATTGAGGCCCTTCATACATTCCATTCTATTATTAACCGAACCAGAAGGAAAGATATTGAAGATTTCTGTATTCGACGTAATCTTACAGTAAAAGTGCCATATAATACAGCACAGAAAGACTTATATGATGCGCTGATGGCGTTTGAATCAACTTCTCTTGCTATGCTGCATGGAAGCCGCAGTGTTCGTTTTATGATGTGTACGATTATGCGACAGGCGGCAAGTTGTATTTATGGGTTGCAACCATTTTTGAAAGATATTGTAGCCAGAAGAATGGCACAGGTGCAGGAAGATGGAGAATTATATGAATATAATTTTGAACTGAATAGTGATGAAGAAAATACGCTGTATGAATTGGCAGATGAAATTGCAAAACTGTCGGAAAAGTTGCCAGAGAACGATCCGAAATTTGAAAAAATGTATGAGATTATTCAGCAAAAACAGGGAGAAGAGAATAATAGGGTGATTATATTTAGTTCCTTCCGTCACACTCTGGCGTATGTAAGAAACAAATTACAAAAACGAGGAATCCGTGTAGGACAGGTAGATGGTACAGTCCCAGACGATGAGAGATATGCATTGCGTCAGAGATTTCTGAAAGACCGGGAAGATGAACAGGCAATAGATGTACTTTTATTCAGTGAAGTTGGCTGTGAAGGTTTGGATTATCAGTTCTGTGATACGATGATAAACTATGATCTACCATGGAACCCTATGAGAATTGAGCAGAGAATTGGACGTATTGATCGTCGTGGACAGAAGTCAGATACGGTTAAGATTTATAATATGATTACTGCTGAAACCATAGATGCGACTGTATATGAAAGATGTTTGAGTAAGATTGGTGTATTTGAATCCAGTATAGGAGATTGTTCAGAAATTCTGGGTGATATAAGTGATCAGATCCTGAAAATAATGTTTGATCCAGAACTGTCAGAAGCTGAACGTACATCAAAAATTGAACAGATGGCAGATAATGAGGTGAAAAAAGTTCAGGAAATGAGAAATCTGGAACAGGAAGAGAAATCTCTGTATGGTTTTGATTTATCTAACTACATTCAGAATAAAGATGTGCAGGAGGCAGAAAATATATGGATTTCGCCTATCAGTATTCAGGAAATGGTAGATACCTTTATGAATGATTTATTGGGTGAAGGTGAGTATATTCGTGGAAAGAATGATTTGAAGAGTTTACGGTTGGCAAGTGACAAACGTCGTATGCTTTTAGATAATCTGAAAAATGTAAAGATTGTAAACAGTAACAATGCTTCCAGACTATGGACTGCATATTTGAAATCAGATAAACCAACTTTGCCAGTTACGTTTGACAGTGTGTGTGCAAAGGATAACAGAAACGCTGCATTTCTCACACAAATGCATCCGTTGGTTATTCAGGCAGCAGAATATGAGGCAAATGAACTCCCATGTGAAGTTGGAGTGACAGTCAGCACGGATGAACTGCCTGCAGGGGACTATGAATTTTTGATCTATGTGTGGCGATTTGTGGGACTTCGACCTGATGTCAAGCTGGTTTCAGTCAGTGATAATGAAATTGTCCAGAAAAATATCCTGAATTATATTCAGTACAGTTCAGAATATGATTATGGAGATGTAGGACATGAAGCAATATGGGATGAGATGGATAAACTTCACTATGTAAAATGGCAAAAAGAGAAGAAACAATATACTACAGATGTAAGAAATGAGTGTGAATATCGGTTGGAGCAACTTGCTCACTCATTCCATCAGCGAGAAGCTATTTTCAAAAATATGCTGAAAAATGCAGAAGACGATCGTATTAAACGTATGCGTCAGTCACAGCTGGATAAACTGACAGCTGATTTTGAACAGCAGAAGAAAAAGATTGATGAAACGATACATAGTGTAGACATTTACACAAATCTCCAGGTTAAAGGAATCCTTCATGTAGAAAGATAAGGTACCAAAATATGGGAAAAATCAATTATCAGAAGATTTATCAAACAAATAAGGATGAATGGAAAGCTCTGACTAGAGAGCCTCAGAAATATGAGGCTCTCCTTGCGGGGCATTATTCGGAGAGTAATCATTTCGTATATGAGCTATTACAGAACGCAGAGGATGAAAAAGCTGATCGGGTAGTAGTAGAGTATTATGACGATAAGCTGGTATTTTATCATAATGGAATGCCTTTTGACGAAAATGATGTCCGAGGTGTATCTTCAATGCTCATGGGAACAAAAGATAGAAATTCAGCACAGACGATTGGTCGATTTGGTATGGGATTTAAGTCTGTGTTTAAGTATACTTATCAGCCAGAAATATATTCAGATGAGGAAGCATTTCGAATTGAGAATTATCTTTTGCCGGTGGAAATACAGAATGGCTGGGATTATCGAAGGGTAATGAAGGAACTGGAATATGGATTGAGTAGTGGCGGAAAGTACTATCCATTTTCTGAGCAGAAGCATCTGACAAAAATTGTTATTCCATTTGCTAAGCGTAAAAATGATGGAACAGTCGTTTCAGTGTCTGGAAAAGAAGTTTTACAAAAATTGCAAGAATTGAATGGTGAAATTCTTCTGTTTTTAAATCATATCAAAAAATTATTTTGGATAAATCAAACAAATGGAAAGTATGCGATGATTACATTGGATGTCGATTCAACAGACTGTAATTTGAATAGCTGTCGGATTGAAGGCAGCGCATATCAGCAAAAAGAAGAAATTACACGCTATTTGAAATTTAAGAAAACCTTTGATTATCCGGAGATGAAAGATGCAGAAGTCAGTGTTGCGTATAAGGTGAATAATAAAGCAAATGTTGTTTATGAATTAAAGGGAGAGCCCGTATGGGTGTATTTCCCTACACGAGATATGACAAAATTACCATTTCTGATTCATGGATCTTTCGAAACGGCCGTCTCCAGAGAAAAATTGATGACACCTTCTGAATTTAATTCAGCGTTGTTTCAGCAGTTGGGAAATCTGATTGCCGATTCAATGGAAGAATTAAAAAAACGCAAACTGATTACTCAGAATTTTATACGAAAAGTGTTGATCGCGGCATTTAAAGACGAAATAGATAATAATACGATACCAGGACTCCGAAAAAAAGTAACGGAGTGTTTGAGAAAAGGAAGTCTAATTCCAGATAAAGACGGTAATTATTATGCTGTAGACGAACTAGTAGTTCCAGTACCTTTCGGTATTGCAGATTTCTCTGACAGCAAACTGTTCCATGAGACATTTGAAGGGGTAGGCCATTTTGTGGCATACAATAATGAACGAGAGGCAAATTTTAATGAATATCTTGCTTGGTTAGTGGATGAGGTGGAAATTAAAATATTTACACTTGTTGACTGGGCAAAAAGAATGGGAAAACTGAAAGGAAGATGTGTCTCAACAAAAAGTGCTGAATATGAAAAATTAGAAGATTTTTATGATTTTCTTTCGGATAATAGAGAAAGTATCTATACAACAGGACTTCGTTATTCAAGAAGTGGACGTTATGAGCAGACAATTCGTAATAATGTAAGTACTGCGTGGAAAATACTAAAAACATCACCGATAATCTTAAATGCACAAGAAGAAATGACTGCGCCTTATCAAGGAGAAACAGAAAAGTTGTATCTGAGTGCAACCAGCGATTATCAGCAGATGGTTTTATCGTCTATTGTACATAAAAATGTGTCTGCGAAATTTGGGCAGCTGTTAAAAGATGGATTTGCTTTAACAGACTTTGATAATTTTCAGTATGTAAAAGAAAAAGTTCTAAAAAAATATATTAAAGGTGAGACAATCAATTTTGATAACAGTGAGAATTATGAAGACGAGTATATAGAAGACTTAAATCAGATTTTATTACTGTTTGCAAAGAATCATAATGTCGATGAAATTCAAAACCTCATTGCAAAAGCAAGTATTATAAAAATCGTGACAGATGATAATACAGTAACTTTTGCAAAACCGACACTTACATATGCAGCTAATTCCGTGGAGGGGGCAGATCTGCGAATTTATTATGAGACGCCTGTAGTAGAAGATGATGAGTCTTATTATAGAGAATTTGATGATTCTGGTAAACATCTGATTGACGAAGCTTTTTATCATAATCATGGGATATCTGTAAAAAAATTGCAGCAGTTTGGCATTATTACAACACCTATTACTGAGGGACGAAGATATTTCTCAGGTGGTTCTGGAAAAGAATCGTGGAATGCACTTGGCGATTTTTGTCCGGAAATGACAATGGATTACCTTGATGATAATTTATATATTATTGAATACATACCCAAGTCGGAATTAGCAAGGAAAAAGTCATCAGAGATATTTAAACTAGTATTATCTGTTCGACAAAAGTTGGCCGGTAGATTGTCAAAGAGAAAGACAAATCCATATGAAGTCGAGGAAGAATCACGAATTCTACGCCGTTTAAAATCTTATCATAGCTGGTTGTATGATAAGAGTGGAAATCTGAGAGAGCCAAGAGAAATATCAAAATATGATTTGGACACATCTTTGTATGGTGAGGTTATACCTGATAAGAATTTTTATTCAATGCTTGGATTTATTGAAACTGAGGATGATAATACTGCTGAGGCGTTTGAACATGTAGATAAGTTAGACACAAGAAACAAAAGGCTACTTTTGCGACAGCTGGCAAGAGAACTTGGAATGAAAGTTTCTGATGGAGCGGAAGATGATACAAACAATGATAAGGAAGAAAAAGATGATATCTTTTTTGCTGATACTTATGTGTCAGAAGCATTTCCGGTATCAAGGGTCCGTAATATAGAGAGCCTGATTGAGCATGTAAGACAACAATTTTTCTGTGCTGATCCGGTAACATATCATAAAGTACTGCGACAGATCAGAACAAGTAAGTCAAAGAAAGCAGATAGAGCATATGTAACAGGAATGTATTTGAATGATAGCCATGTGAAAATTTGTCAGATGTGCAAAAAACCTTCAACACAGATTTATGTGACAGAAGTTGCAAACTATGGAATTGAGCTTCCGCAGATGAATCTTTGCTTATGTCCTAATTGTTCCGGACATTATAAGTCATTAAGAGACAATAACAAGGAAGCATTTAAAGAGGCAATGAAAGTTGCAATACTTAGCTTAAATATCGAGGAAAACTCCGATGAATATGAAATACAGCTAGATTCTGATACATCTTTGTACTTTACTGAAACTCATGTGGCTGAAATACAGACGATACTAGGACTTATTTCTGAGTATGGCGTTCCAGATGGAAATCAGGAGGAGCGTTTAGAAAAAGCATTGATGGAAACTGAGATGTTACAAGAAGAAATAGGATCAGAGCAGGCTGCAGCTACTCTTGAGTCAGGGAAAATGTTATCTGAACCAGAGATAGAAGAAAAATTAGAAGATGGCAATCAAGAAGAAAAAAATGAGCCAACAATAAATGAGTCAGATTTAACCTCAGCAACAGAATTTGATTTTCTCACAAATACGGAACCAATACAGGATGGAAACCTTGTATCTTATAAGAAAATGCAAACATTGGAGATTGTTGATGCCGTAATGGATTCGACAAAATATCCTTTACATAAAGCTTTTCTTGGTAAGAAAGTAGGGGATTTAGTTGTTTTAAATGGACGCAGATATTTGATTATTAGCATCCTGTAAAGAAGCAAGGGGGATTACATTGTATAGTTATTTTATGAAATGTCCGGTACATAAAACGGATATGAAAGTGAAGGACAGTGAAAAAGTAACAGTAAATACAAACGGTGTAAAAAAGAAGGAGCCGTTGTTTCACTGTAGGGAATGTAAAAGATATTATCTGTACGATTCAAACATTCTTCCAGCACAAGCGAAGAGAACGAAAGCAACCTATCATGAAGAACCTGTTTATAAGTGCAGTATAAAATATCGTACAACTGTTGATGATACTGATAGTATCTGGAAGAAAAAAACAAAACCGGCAGCTGAAAAAAATAAAGTTCAGAAAAAAACAAAAGAAGCACGAAATGCAGTTGCGAAAAGAGAACCTATTAAAGAAAAGGTAGCTAGAATTCATGTCCTGAAAGAAAATGATTTGGATTCTAAGCTTAAAGCAAATATTGTAAGTTTGAAAAAGGCATATCCGCAGGTAATGCCTGAGCAGATGAAAATTCATGACCTTATAACGAAGGTCTTTCCGGCAAAATTAAAACAACAGATAGTTGTGCGGAATGAGAGTTTTACTGGAAATAACGGAAATGTTATCAGACGAGTATCATTATATAGTAAGAGTAGTTCGTACCTTTCCAGGCGTTTACCAGAAGATATGTATCTGTCTTTTGGTGGAAGATTTATACTTGGCGAATTTGTGATAGATGAGATGCGTCTTTTGGAGCATCCGATGATAAAAGAAGATGATATTGAAACGGATATGACCTTTTATTATGATGGTCAAAATCTTGCGAACTGGCTTTACAATGTGACTGAAGATGCAGCAGAGCAAGAGCAGCATTTGACAGGAGAAATTGCGTCGTGGAATGAATATCTGGACTGGAAGAGACAATTAGCAGAACTTCGTATTCGTGGTTTAAAGTATATAGGATACAAATTTGATGTTGAAAACAGAGAGTTGATATTTCTGACAGTCGCCGAGGGAAAAGAAAACTTTGATGAATTTCGTAAATATTTACGACGGAATGAGGTATCAGCTTTTTCAAACAATTATTCTAATGATAGATGGAGTTTTGAGTTTAACCGAGATTATCAGAATGGTCAGAATAATGATGATGGTGTCTCCTTGACATTCGTTCGTTATGGAAGACAATATGGATCTTTAAGCGAGATTGAAACATATGAATGGGATACATTAAAGGATTATGCAAAGAAATATGAGAATGATCGAGATTCAGGTACAAGATCCCTGATTTCTGGAATTAATCGAAATTATGTTGAACCTTATGTGATTGAATTAGTTTTTGAATTTACAGCGAATGCGAATACAATGATCGAACGTCAGATACGCCGAATGGGAGGCATTCAGGATAATGTAGAGGAAACAATGGCTGGAGAGCTTTATGTAGATGGCTATATTGCAACATCACAAATTGGCGATTTTGCCTTGCTTCATCGTTTAAAAGGTGCAGTTAACAATCTTGTTATGGGAAAGGCGGCCTCACAGGGATTAGATCAATGGCTTTTTGACATTAATAAAGCAAGGACGCCACAGGAAATCAAGAAAATAAGTATATGGCAAAATTCAGATATCAACGAAAAACAAAAAGAAGCGGTAGAAAAAATATTGTCTGTTCCGGATGTATGTTTAATTCAGGGACCGCCTGGAACAGGAAAAACAACTGTTATTGCAGAGGCAATTTATCAATTAGTTATACGAAATAAACGTGTTTTAGTTGCATCTCAAGCTAATTTGGCAGTTGATAATGCACTGGAGCGATTGATTTCTAATCCGAAAATACGTGCAATCAGACTTGGAAGTGCTAAAAAAATTGATTCATCAGTAAGTAATATCACAGAGGGAAATGTATTGGAATCATTTTATGATTCAATTGTTCAGTATGTTGATAGAAATTTTGTATCCAAGTGGAATCAAATAGATGCACGTTTACAGGGTGGTGAAGTCGACTATCATAAATTTCAAAATGTGGATGGCGAAGTAGATGCTTTAATGAAGAAGATTGATGATAGAGAGCAGAAAATCGCACAAATTGACGCAAGGGAGAATTCTAACGAGGAATTTGAACTGCAAAATAAACTCAGAACAGAAAAAATAAGTCTTATTATGCTTCATTCTTATTGCCAGGGAAATACAAAAGAATTGGAACTGATGTTGGATAAAGAAGGAATTATCAAGATTTGGGATGTGATACAGCCGATTTTAAATTTTTTACAGAATACAGGACTTTGGTTGACACATGTAGGTGTTGATGTAGGTGATCTTGATTCTGCAGTTCGTATTAACAGAACAAATGATAATTTAAAGTATATCATTACTGGTGCAAGAAATGATATTGCTTTGCTGGATAGACTCAAAGTCAGCGCTGACTTTGGCGGAGATACAAAAGAGTTGGAAGAACTCAAAATACAAGAAGCATTGTTGACTGAGGAAATGATGAACAATCCAACAGCAGAAGTGATTGAAAAATGGAGGGATGTAAAGAAGAAAATTGCAGAATTTAATACGGCTGGAGTTGGTTTGACAGATGCAGAAATAAAACAGTTTGACATGAATATGCTGTCAACTATGTCAGAAGATAAAAAGAAAAAGTATATAGAGGATGTTTTGGAAAAAGCGCTTCCATTTATAAATACTCTGTTTCACAGATTGGAAGAAGTCGTTCAGGAGTTATTGAAATCAATTAATGATCAGCAGGCGGCTTTTGAAGAAGACAGGCAGAGTCAAGAATTGCAGAAACAAGAGCTCAGCAGAGAAATTGCAGAATTCCAGCAAGAGATTGAACTAAAATATAAAATACGGGATGCTGTATTGCGCAAATATAAAGCAACACCAGATAATTTACTGGAAAAGATTGCAGAAGTATATGAGCAGGCGAAAAGACAATATCGGACATCTATTGAAAGAGATGACTGGGAGGAGATTTTCAGAGGCTTGGAGAAATGGGTTCAGGATATACCGGATTATCAGCAAGAAAAAGATATCTATTTAAAAGATTTTATTAATGGCTGTAATGTAGTAGGAGTGTCTTGTACTGAAAATGCTAAAACATTGACTGAAAATGGATTTGATGATTTTGATGTTGTTATTATTGACGAGGTTAGTAAAGCAACGCCTCCAGAATTGTTGATTCCAATGCTTCGTGGTAGAAAAATTGTTCTTGTGGGCGATCATAGGCAGTTGCCACCATTGTTTAATGAGCATGAAAAAACATATCTGGAAGTGGCAGAACAGCAAGAAGATATGGAAGATGTGATTGTACCGTTGACAATGGAAGATTTTAACAAGTATAAAGATATGGTAACTTCATCCTTATTTGAAAGATATTTTGAAAATGCGAATGATACAATCAAGGAAACATTAAATTACCAGTATCGAATGCATACAGATATCATGGATATCATAAATATTTTCTATGATGAGTATCTTAGAGATGGTAATGAAGATAACTACACATATGACACAAAAGCACACTATCTGAGTATTCCAAGTACTTCTGGAACAGAGATGATTATTCCTGAACGACATGCTTATTGGTTTGATTCTTCAGAATTAGCAGGAGAAAAGATTTATGAACAAAGGCGCCAGGGTAGTTCTTCAGCAGAGAATCTTGTAGAAGCAGAAATGATAATGGAGATGCTGAAAAAAATGGAACTGCAGTATGCGAATATGAAGGGAAGAGAAACACCGGTCAGTATTGGTGTAATCAGCTTTTATTATGACCAAGTTGCACTAATCCGTCATATGCTCAGACAGGAATCTTTTTATGCAATAGATGTTGAAGTCAATACCGTTGACCGTTTTCAGGGAAAAGAAAAAGAAATCGTATTTGTCAGTTTGGTACGTAATGTAAGGAATTTTCGACATAGTGTTGATTCTCATATAGCAGCATTTCAGCGTATTAATGTTGCTTTTTCAAGGGCGCAGAATCTGCTTATAATTGTAGGCGCTAAGGATATGTATGTAGATCAGCCGGTTAAACTGACGGACATGAACGATGGTACAGAGAAAACGATTATGGCATATAAGCAGATCGTCGAAATGATGGATCAAAGAGGCACTTATTTTACAGGAGATGAAGTAATTACTGATGTTCGCGCCGAGGAAATACTTCAAGAATTGAAACAGCGTCAGGGAGGTGACGAAGTATGATTCTTTCTGAAAATCAGTTAAAAATACCGGGAAAGATGTATAAAGTGCGTGTGAAATGCGTATCAACAAGAAGGCTTACAACGATTGAGTGGTTGATTCTTAGTTGCACACAAAAGTTCAATAAGTCAAACTCGATGTCTGGAAAGACATTAAAATATGCATTTGAAGAGGTTCTTCAATTTCAAAACAGTGAACTTCTGATTAAACCATGCTTGAGAAATCTTAGTGGATTGAAAGTTATCCGTATTTCAGGAGATGGAAATTTTGATTATAACAAACTGAAATTCGAAGATATTGAGGTGACTGAACTTGGGCAATATATGGTGAAAGAAGGTCTTTTGCCAGGTGAGGCAAGAGAAATGCCACTTGATATATACTACAATCCATTAACTGGTAAAATGAATAATTATTTTAACGGAAATTCTGACTCTAAAGATGCCATAGAGTTTGGTACAGAATTTGATTATAATACAAATTTTCCAAAGGAACGTGTGATCAATGAATTACAGACAGGCTCTGTAGGTGGTGGAAGGTTTACGGCTTCTAAATTTAGAATAGAGGAAATTGAGAGTTTAACATCTACTGACTGGGAGAGTGATATCAATATGACAGTAGATGTCAACGAGGAAGGTGTAATAACTACAAATCCAGAAATAATTGAAGAAAATGTAAAAAGTAGAATTAGTTCATTGCTTTTGACAAAGGAAATCAATCAGCAATTCGTCAGCAAGTTGCCTATAATAGACATGGATGAAGTGCAGAATATAGTTGGATCGGGGAAAAATATAAAACAATCGATTTTGGACATTTGTAAAAATGGAAAACTATTATTTATGGATGCTGTTGTGCATGGAATATACAAGAGAAACACAGCTTCATTTAAAGATACTACTGTCATTTTATTCAATGATGAAGACGGTTTTTCTATTGAAAATGAAAAAGGGCTTATTATACATATACCGGAAGCTTTTCCAATTAAAGGTTGTGTTGTAATTAATGAAAAAGGCAAACATATTTGTCTGGGAAAAACTGAATACATGTATGAGGAAAAAGCAGTGATGGTTCCGCTTGTATACGAAAATAAGGTATTAAATAAAAAGAATAAAATTGCTGTGGAATGGCTTCAGGATGTTGTAAGAAAAAACAGTGCAGAAAATATACAGTTCATAGCACTATATACATTGCCAATATTAGCTGGCAATCAAAAGAACTGTAAAGAGGCGTTACTTCAACATTGGGAAACTGCAGAACTTCCAGAAATTATAGCAGAACTTGAAAAAATTCATCTTGGTTGTATCTGGATGAAAACGGAAATGTTTCAACTTGACATATTTACGGAGGCCCTGATCAAGAAGATTGATTTTGAAGATTATGAAAGCGCATTAAAAAGTATAAAAGCAATCATGGATACAAACTGTATTCGAAAAAATTCTGAATCTCATCGAAAAATGGTAGAGGTTTTAATTGAACATGTGAGGGTCCCAACATCTTATCGTGATTTATTCATTTTATTACAGTCACTCGGAATCACTACACACGAAGATGCACTACGATTTGATGATTTAATTTCCAGTCTTTATACAAAAACTGTTATGGTTGATATTTTGACGGCAATAGCAGATGGGATTTATACAAAGATACCAGAGTTATTTGAATATGATATATTTTTCAATGAATATCAGGAGTGTATATCGGCTATAGAAATTCACGTGTCAGGATTGCATTTATTTGAACAAAGCAGTGAAAATGAAATAAAGTCATCTGTGCTTTCTTGTCCTGATATAGCAGCACTACAATCGTACGTTTCAGAATTGCGTTTTAAGAACGAATATTTATTGAAAAAACAAAAAATAAATATTGATGAAGTTTTGAAAAAGACAATGCCATTAAAAGCCACAGCTTTCGCAGAGAATATTCGACTAGTAGAAAAATATGCAGAGCAGGCTGTAAATGAAGTGTATGAACAGACAACGACAGTAGTTTCTGACGCGGAACCTAAGAAGAATAATGGTAAAAAAATATACATAGTGGATACCTGTGCATTGATGCATAATCCAGATTTGTTTTTATATTTTGAAGATGAAGAATACGTTCGAATTCCAACAAAAGTGATAGATGAGCTTGGAAAAATCAAGGATAAGCGTAATAAAAAGTATGGAGAGGAGCTTTCCGAAATAGCAAGGATGTTAGCAAGAAAAATTGAACGTACATACCTGAAAGTCTATAACAAAAATAATAAAGTACGTTTAATGATAGAAAATGCTGTACCAGAGCTACTTCCAAGAGAACTTGATCAGGATGTACCAGATAATCAGATATTATCGGTGGCATTAAAATATAAGACCTGGGAAGTATTCATTATCAGCGATGACGGTGTTTTTCGTTTAGCAGCTATGGCACAAGGAATTGTTGCTATGAATTCGGAGGATTTTATTAATCAGCATAAGGAATATTATAAATCGTTAGAAGAAAGGATAAAGGAATGTAATTCCGAAACAAATACTGAAAAAATTAGTAAAGATGTTGTTGCGGATATGGGATCAGAAGAGGTATCTGAGCGGTTGGCAGATAAAATAGCGAAGGCTGTAGGAAACACTATCCTTGAACCTACTGTGCAGTCGGAAGAGAAAGATGCTTCACAAGAATTGGCCATAGATGATTTACCAATTCGTGAATTGAAAAAATATATTCCTGATTTTAATGAACCAGTATTTTCTTACTTACAATCCAATCAAGTAAAAACGGTAGGTGTTTTCCGTCACTTGACTGAGAGCAAAGTACGTAATATGCCAGCGAAAGGTAAACAAATGGTTTATAAAAATACGGTTATGCGTGCCGTTAAACAATTGGATTCCATTATTTCTAAAATTAAACTAAAGTAAAACAATGCCCATAGAGGAGATAAGGGGGTGCGGACGCTTTCTTGGACCTAAATTGAGCAATTCTAAGACTGCGTCTATACGCTATCGGATTCAAACCACCTAATGACAGTTTGAACCTTTTATCTCTATACCATTGCATATATCGGTTTATAATGCACCTAATATTACAGCTTCTGGGTATTTGGCGCATGAAAAAAGACACTGTTAACAATAATACAAATAATAAAGAGGACTTTATATGAATATTTTGCAAAAGAAGCTCCAGTGCCTGTCCCCGGCAAAAAAGTATAAACTTTATAAAAGTTCTATAAACAAAAGT
>OCHN01000332.1_pt1 | contig 51305 bp, 39 predicted proteins | sample 1538911 | NCBI WGS metagenome assembly OCHN01 (sample SAMN04571736, study PRJEB22368) | human gut metagenome | biome: human gut; material: stool | host: Homo sapiens | place: Luxembourg | collected 2013-01-11 | reverse complement strand
TGAGAATAGAGCATCTTTTTCACTTTATTCACAATGAATTCCTCCTCTTCTAAAAATAGCAGTAACTTTTCAGCATCATATGGAATCATGGTTTACTGAACAGTTACAGATAATTTCTTTTTTTCTTATTACCATTATCCTGAAAAGAAATCAGACTCCACATCCTGTGAAAATCTCATTTCTCACCAGGATAACAGTAAAGGAGGTCAGGGAATGCGTTTCCCTGGCCTCCCATATCATTTCGGTCACTGCAGTAACCGTTCATTATTCACTTGATCAGTGAACTATTATCATCTTATTATTCACATTCGAAATCAAGATAATCCTGTGCATCCTGAAGCGCTTCATCTACATCCATGCCATCCTCTAATACATTGTTCAGAGTTGTTGTACACATGTAATCGTTCAGTGTCGGAGAGTTCTTTGTTGTGTAAATAGTTCCGATTGCATCGTTTTCAGCAAGTTCATTCAGAACTTCGTATGGTTTTACACGGAAGAATGTGTTATAAGTATTGGATTCATCATATGCGAAATCTTCGTCAGACCATAATGCTGTGTTGCAGACGTCAAATCCAAGTTCGTTCCAGATCAGGTTTTCACCTTCTTCAGAGCATTTAGCCCATGCAAGCCATTCAGCTGCAAGTTCAGGATTCTCACACTGATTTGTTACAACAGTACCTGTACCACCGATACCAACGGAGCATTTCTGTCCTTCTTCAAATACAGGGCATGTTGTGATGTCATATTTGCCTTCCATCTCCGGCATGTAATCTTTGAAACGGCTCATGTACCACATAGCTTTCGGGAAGGAAGCAATTTTACCTTCCATGATGTTGGAGAAACCAGCTTCAAGGTCAACATGTCCGTCTGTGGATACCATTGCGATTCCATCGTTTAACCAGTTCTGCTGCATTGTGAGCATTTCTTTTACAGAATCAAGCTGTACGTTTACAGTTCCGTCCGGACCGCCTGTCCAGTCTTCACCATTCTCAGCCATTGCAAGCCACATCCAGTCAACACCGCCTGTATCAACAGAAGTTAAGTACACTTCACCGTTGGAAGCTTCTTTTAATTCTTCACCAAGTTTTGTATAATCATCCCATGTCTTTACAGATTTGTAATCTAATCCGTAAGATTCAAGAAGATCTGCGTTCCAGTACATTACGGTAGCACCTACGTGGAAAGGAACACCAAGTCTTGTTCCGTCAGCCTTGGAATAAACATCAAGTCTGGACTGTACCATTGTGTCTTCGTATGGAGCAAGTGCATCATTCATGGAGTACAGCGGGCTGTCATCACCGGAATAGTTCGGGAACTGTCCGATCTCGATGTCACAGAGGTCCGGAGCACCTTCACCGGCCTGTAAGGACATCATTAATTTGTTGTGCATGTCGGAGTATGGATATGTACTGAATGTGATCTGGATCTGTTTGTCCGGATTCTCTTCGTTCCATTTGTCTACCATTTTTCCGTAAAATTCATTGTGCAGGTCTACGAATGACCACATTTCGAATTTTGTTCCATCATCAGGACCTACGGTTGTTACGGCGGTAGGTGCACCCTCTTCTGCTTCTTCGCCGTCAGCAGCTTCTTCTGTTGTGTCTTCGTCATCTGCAAAGACATTCACTGCCATGCTCATGCTGGACACTGCCATAGCCGCAGTCATAAGTAATGCGAACAATTTTCTTCTCTTCATAAAAAGATCCTCCTTTTTTTTGCTTTCTTTGCGCTCTTCCGGTTCCAATGATGCTATTGTACAAACACTATAATCAATTCGGATTTTTTTAAAATATGTCAGTCGCCGTTTTGCTATGGTAATTTTGTACAACTTTTTTCTTTTTCGCTCCGGTTTATGTTGATATTATACAATTCATTTCTGTAAATGTCAATATATTTTTGATTTATTTTTATTATTTTAGTTTTATCTAAAATAAATATTTTATGTTTATTCGTCAATCCAACTACATTTCTGCTATTTTCCTATGTTTTTTTGACTAGTTTTATGGTAAAATAACTAATCAAAACGTATTTTTCTAAAGCTCATTGTTTAGTATTATTTACAAAAAATTGCGTCAAAAAAGGAGGTTTTCTGTTTGAAATCCTGTTCTGTAGCAGATGGTCTTACCATTTTCAAAGCACTCGGTTCTCCTCTCCGGGTCAGAATCCTGCGCCTAATTCAGGAAAAAGAGGGGTTAAACATTAAGCAAATTGCACAAAGCCTTCAGCTCCCGGTCACAACCCTGTCCCCTCATCTGAATCTGCTCGAGGAGGCAGGACTGATCGAATTCCGGAATGAAGCCCTGACACACGGCACACAGAAACGCTGTTATTTCATCAAGGACTGGGACCAGCTTCTGGTAAACATGGCTTTATTCGGTCCTGATCTGCAGATTTACAGTGCCGAGATTGGTGTGGGGCATTTTTCTGATTTCTCCGTGACTCCCACCTGTGGAATGGCTACTGCCAGTTCTTTCGTCGGGCAGCTCGATCAGCCTCGCTATTTTGTGCATCCCAGCAGTTATCAGGCCCGGATCGTCTGGTTTACGACCGGATATCTGGAATATATCCTGCCGAATTTTATCCCGGATCACAGTGTGATCGAGGAACTGACCATTTCCTTTGAAATCAGCTCGGAAGCACCGAGATATTGTGATGTGTGGCCTTCTGATATCACGTTTTCCCTGAATGGTGTGATTCTGGGAACCTGGATCAGCCCCGGGGATTACGGGGACCGCAGAGGTAAGTATAACCCGTCCTGGTGGTTTCCGTTTCTGAACCAGTATGGTCTTCTGAAAAAACTGGCGATCACGCCGGAAGGCACTTTCCTAGACGCAGAAAAGCTGTCTGATGTTTCCACCAGACAGCTTGCCCTTACTGATCAGTCCGTTATGAAGTTTCGTTTTTCTGTGTTACCGGGAGCAGAGCATCCCGGCGGATGTACCCTGTTTGGTGCAGGGTTCGGAGATTATAACCAGCATATCCGGATCACGATCGGGTATCATCCGGAAAATGGCTGATGTCAGGAGTTTACAGCAGACTTGCTTTTCTGCGACTGTGCATATAGTTATGGCAGAAGATATTTCACACCCCAGATGGTTTCGTTATTATCACCTTTGGCGCTGAAACACATGGTATCATTGCCTGCCTCGTCGGTCATTTCCAGAACGACCCCTGTGTAGGTGGTTTCACCGAGAGTCACGTCAATGTATGGTGTGCCTTCCTCTGCTGCCCAGGTGCCTTCCAGTTCCTCTCCTGTGACGGTTCCGTCCGCGTTGAGCTGGATTTTCTGCGGTTTGTGTACTTTGTCAGAAATGTCTGTACCGTGGTTTACCAGATAGAAGGTTCCCTGAATCTCGTCTGAGGAATATCCATCTTCGTTCAGAGTTTCACCGCTGGTCGCAAACGGTGCTGCCACAAGCCAGCCATCTTTGGTGCGGAATAACTGATGAACACGCGGCTCATGCATTTCTCCCATTTTTGCAAAACGCTGATGATAAACCAGATATAATTTGCCGTCTTCATCCTCAAATGCAGTCTGTCCGCCAGGCGCCATGTAGGTCTGGGTAAGACTTGGGAAGGTATAATTTCCCATCATTTTCAGACCATGGTCTTTGTGTTCTACAAAAAGATACATGTCCTTGCCTGCTGCATCTGTGTAGGTTCCGTCTACCGTGTCACAACGGAAAAGACGCATCTGGTAGCCGCCTTTTGCCTGCAGGTTTCCATAGGACAGGAACAGATAATAATAGCCGCTGGTCTTATCGTACATGATGTGCGGACCTTCGATAGAGTTGTGGTATCCGCCGAGAAGTTTTTTGCCATAGTAACTGTCTATGTGGTTTTCTTCGTCTGCTTCCGGATAGATCGGATAGCCTGTTTCCTCGTCAATCTCGATCAGGAAAATACCGCCGGACCAGGAACCGTAAACCATCCACATACGTCCGTCCTCATCATAAAAGACATCCGGATCAATGCAGTTTGGCCAGTTGTTGTTGTCATAGGCTGCTGCTGTGTATGGTCTTGGGTCTGTTCCCATCAGTTCTTCAAGATTACTTTCTTTGACATCATGATAGTTATAACCGGAGTACAGGAAGGTGTCCTCGTAATGATAAGGTCCTTCGATGTTATCTGCGGTTGCAAAGCAGATGTTGGATTTCACATAGGAGGATGTAGTGCAGAAATACATCACATATTTTCCCATTTTTTCGTTATAAATAACATCAGGTGCCCATACGGAATAGCCGCCTTCGTCGTTCTTTCCCACATAGGTAAAAGCTGCCGGATCACCGTCTTCTTCTCCGTCAAAAAGATTATCAAACAGCTTATTCTCTGCGTTGACTCCGGAGGAAAAACTGGTCCAGTTTCTCAGATCAGTGGATTTCGCAGATTCCATATGGGAGCCGAAGATGTAGTAGGTGCCGTTGTCCTTGATGATGGAGGGGTCATGCACGGAAGCTCCGGCGGTGAAGCCGCCTTTTTTAATCTGACTCTCGATATCGTCTGTGTCATCGGCTGTCTCTGTGGATGATTCTGTTTTTGTTTCTTCTGTGGCTGATTCATCTTCTGCGGATGACTCTGTCTCTGCATTTTCTGTTGTTTCCGCTGTTTCTTCATCTTTCTCTGCTTCTGCTGCCTCAGTTTCTGCAGTGCTGTCGGCAGTTTCGGCAGCATATACGCCCTGTGATCCCAGTAACATCATCCCTGTCAGTCCCAGGATCATTCCCCATTTTTTTCTCATGCCATTCTCCTGTTTATCAAATATTTTTCTGTTTCAGGTTACAGTTACGATATTTTTCAATCTTCGTAAGAAAATACCGGTGCGCCTGTTTTTTCATCCCAGCGAATCTTCATCAGCATGGCATGACGGTTCGGATTGTACAGCGGATCACCTACGATTTCTGCTTCTGTTCTTGCATGGTAAACCATGATCGGATTTCCTTCTTCGTCTACAGTGAAGGAGTTATGTCCTGGTCCGTAGATTCCTCTGGACTCATCTGTGCAAAGAACCGGATAGCGTTCTTTTGTCCAGGATTTCGGGTCGAGAAGGTCAGAATCTTCATCTGCGGTCAGCATTCCCATGCAGTATGCGATACCTGTCTCAGATGCAGAATAGGTAAGATAGATTTTGCCATCGTGATGGAGCACTGCCGGTCCTTCATTTACCCAGAATCCAACTCTTTCCCAGTCATAATCCGGTGAGGTAAGGAGTACCTGAACGGTTTTCAGTTTGTATGGGGTTTCCATTTCACCGATGTAGAGGTTTGAAATCTGTTTGCCGACTCCTACTTTTTCAGCCCATACATAGTAGTGTTTTCCTTTGTTTTCGAATACGGTTGCATCCAGAGAAAAGGCTTCGAAAGAAAATTCATCTTCATCTGCACGTCCCATTTTGCCTTTCTCTGTCCAGGTTCCTGTCAGCGGGTCTGCGTCTGCGCATTCCAGTACATATGGACGGATTGCCCAGATATCATCCTTGTCTCCGCCTGCGAAATAGATGTACCATTTTCCATCCAGATAGTGAAGTTCCGGCGCCCAGATATGTTCGCTCATGATTCCTTCTTTGTGTTTCTCCCAGACTGTAACTTCTTCCGCTTCTTTCAGTCCTGCCAGAGTTTCGCTTCTTCTCAGTACGATCCGGTCATAAGCTGGTATGGATGCTGTGAAATAATAGTTTCCGTCTGTGTGACGGTAAACATACGGGTCTGCTCTCTGCAGAATCCATGGCTCATTGTACTTAAGTTCTTCACTCATTGTTTGTATCCCCCTTTATTTTTGCTCTTTTATTTTAGATTTATATAAAGTATTTTTTATATATTTAAAAGTTTACCGCATTTTCCACAAAATATCAACTATATTTTTTTCTTTTCATTGCACATTTTTTTCAGATTCGTTATAATTTATCGTAAACGCTGAAATGGCTGAAGGTTAACAGATGTACCAGCAGATGTATCTGCTGCCGGCACTTACAATATTTTACTCTGACCGCCGGAGCCGAAGCCATGAAAGATATCGTCCAGATGATGCCAGGGCCAAAGGTATTTTGCCCCTGACCTGATATCTACGAATAAAAAATTTCAGAAAGGGAAATCCGTTATGTTGTATATTAAAAGTCTGGAACAGGCAGTCCCTGTTTTTAAGGCCCTTGGTTCCGAGCTCCGTGTACGGTTGATCCAGATTCTTCTTGAACATCAGGAAATGAACATGAACGAGCTGGCTTCCAGTCTGGGAATTACCAACGGTGCCCTGACCAGCCACGTAAAGAAACTGGAAGAAGCCGGGATTCTTGCGATTCTGCCAGAGCATTCCGGTCATGGCAACCAGAAGGTCTGCCGTATCAATGTAGACAAAATTCTGGTAGATGTTGCCACCAATAATGAAAATCCGGCTGAGAACAGTTATTCTATTGATATTCCAATCGGCAACTATTTTAATTATTCTGTTTTTCCGACCTGCGGTCTGTCCACCACAGACAGCCTTATAGGTGAGGTAGATGATCCGCGTTACTTCGCTCATCCGAGCCATGTAGATGCAAGAATCCTGTGGTTTGGACGGGGATTTATTGATTACCGCATCCCGAATATGCTCCCGCCGGGCCAGAAAATTGACCGTCTGACTCTGTCCTTCGAGATCAGTTCTGAGGCTCCCGGAGTAAACAGTGACTGGCCTTCCGATATCTCATTTTTCCTGAACAATACGAAGGTAGGAACCTGGACAAGCCCTGGAGATTTCGGTGATGTTCACGGCATGTTTACCCCTGACTGGTGGTTCCCGAACTGGAACCAGTATGGTCTGCTGAAGATGCTGGTCATTGACCGTCATGGTACTTTTATCGATGGTCTGAAGATCTCAGATGTGAATACCCAGCAGCTTACTTTTACTTCTCAGGATGATATGGTATTCCGTTTCCAGGTGGATGAACCATCCCAGAATATCGGTGGTCTGACGCTCTTTGGAAAAGATTTCGGAAATTATAATCAGGATATTAATGTGAAAGTGCATTATACTCCAAATGTGTAATCAAAAATATCGTAACTGTGAAAACACGACACAGTTACGATATTTTTTATCAGCCATTTTTTATTCCCCGCGCATCCAGACTCTCATCTGGTTTTCTCCGCGGTTGCCCCATGTATAATATGGCACCGCAGTCAGGGTTGCCAGTGTTCTTACCGGTGCTACCTCACTGTACAGAGAATCTCCCACTGTCTCCAGTTTGCGGGCTTTGATCTTGAGCAGAACGCAGCCCTCCAGCAGACCTTCTTTGCAGACTTCCTCTTCCATTTTTGCATCTTCAAAGATATGATAAGACTGAAGTAATCCCGGATTGTCCACTCCCTCGAAGCAGTAGACGATCGGTCCACGCATAAACGCTACGCAGCCTGCGTCTTCTCTTACTTTGAGATTTGCATAAATCTTGCGGATTTTCATTGGGAAAACAATCTCTACTTCGTCTTTTTCCCACACCCGTTTCAGGATCAGGTAGCCTTTTTCCACATCTGCACAGATATTTTCCACTTTTCCGTTGATGCGCACCTGAACAGAACCCGGACGTACCCAGGACGGAATGTGGATTCCAAGAATAGTTTCTTCTTCTGTCTTTCCGGTTACATGATAGGTCACTTTGCCATCCCATGGATAGTTGCTTTCTACAGTTACATCCATCTTGTCAAAGTGTGCTTCTGTCCCTGCCGGGATATGAGAATAAACGCCATCTTCTGTCTCACTCCACAGATATCTGCCAAGGGACATCAGCAGACGCACTACGTTTGGAGGGCAGCATGCGCAGGTATACCAACCCGGACGTTCCGGCAGAACGTGTTTATGTCCGTATAATTTTCCGCTGACTCCTGGCTCTGTTTCCAGTGGATTTACATAGAAAAATCGCTTTCCGTCGAGCTGCATTCCACTGATAATTCCATTGTAAAGTGCGCGCTCCATCACATCAGCATAGCGTCCGTCCATCTCGTTATCCAGCATCTTTCTTGCAAAAAATACCAGCCCGATAGATGCGCAGGTTTCTGCATAGACAGTGTCATTCGGCAGATCATAATCAATGGTAAATGCCTCTCCGTCTACGGTGCTTCCGATTCCGCCGGTGATATACATCCTTTTCTGAGTCATGTTCTCCCAGAGGTCACGGCATGCCTGATAGAGTTTTTCATCTTTGTAAAGGGAAGCCAGCTCTGCCATGGCAGTATACATATAAACGGCACGGACGCTGTGTCCCACTGCTTCTTTCTGCTCATAAACAGTGGCATGTGCCTGGTTGTATTCTCTGTTGTTCACGTCCATATTGAAGTGAACCCAGCCTCTTTTTTCCTTTTCTTTTACAAAATAGTCAGGGTCTTTTCCTCGCTGTTCGATGAAATATCTGGCAAGGTCTTTATAGTTTTCTTTTCCGGTTACTTCATAAAGGCGCAGAAGTCCCAGCTCGATTTCCTGATGTCCCGGGATGCCCGGTTCTTTGCCTTCTTCTGTTCCGAAGCGTTTCTCAATATGCTCTGCCATACGCTCCATCACATGAAGCAGACGGTCTTTTCCTGTCACTTCATAGTAAGCTGCTGCAGCTTCCATCATATGTCCGGCGCAGTATAATTCGTGGCATTCCTGTAAATTCTGCCAGCGGTGTTCCGGCTCTTTGATCGTGAAAAATGTATTCAGATATCCGTCATCCTGCTGCGCTTTTTCGATGATTTCGATAACCTTGTCTGCACGTTCTTCCAGTTCCGGGTCCGGGCGGACTTCCAGTGCATATGCCACGCCTTCCAGCCATTTGGCAACATCACTGTCCTGGAAAACCATACCGTAAAATTCGCCTTCTTCCAGACCTGCTGCAATACGGAAGTTTGCCAGTGCATGGCTTTTTTCTACTCCCGGAATCTCATCATTTAATATTTTTTCCTGATAAGGAATGACTGTATCCATTACCAGTTCCTGGTATCCGTGCCAGAATTGATCGGTCACTTTTACCTTGTTTAATAACCCTTCTTTTAAACCATCTTTCATTTCGCTTTCTGCGCCTCCCATTTCGCCGGAAGATCCGGACATTTTCGCACCTTCTGTACAGCCCGCAGTTCCACAAAGCACCCGCAGAGCCTGCACATCCCATTCATTAAGCGGTCACAGGTGCTGCATATGTTAAGTCTTTCTTCGTAGGTTTGCTGGTCTACTTTCAGTTCCTCATCCATGCGCTGAATGTAGCGTGACAGATCTTCGTAAAAAGCCTCCTCATTCTTCTGTCCGGGCAGACATTTCCTGCACACGCGCAGCTTCCCGTTCATACCTAGTCTCCTTATTATCTCACTTCCAGATGAAGAACACTGCATTTAGGAATTGTAAATCTGATTCCTTCTGCTGTTTTTTCTACTTCGTTAAATTCTTTTACACGTACCTGATCCGGTGTTTCGAAGGTGTTCATTTCGTGCATTTCTCCGTGTACGATCTCACCTTTGACTTCATTTACCTGATAGTCTGTGAGGATAGTCCTGATCTCATAATCTTTATCCAGAGACAGGTTGGTCAGTGTGATATGTACGGCTCCGTCCTGTGCTACAGATACGGATTCTGTCAGGTTCGGTACCTGCCATTCTTCTTCCACACCGATGGTTTCTGTCTCGATAGAACTGTCAACGAGCATTGCATCCTGATGATATTTGTACATATCAAATACATGGTAGGTTGGTGTCAGGATCATATCAGCACCGTCTGTAAGGATTACAGACTGGAGCACGTTTACAATCTGTGCAAGGTTTGCCATCTTTACTCTGTCGCTGTGTTTGTTGAAGATGTTCAGAGTGATACCTGCAATCAGGGCATCTCTCATGGTGCTCTGCTGATACAGGAATCCCGGATTTGTACCTGGTTCTACTGTGTACCATGCGCCCCACTCGTCAACGATCATACCAATTTTTTTCTCAGGATCATATTCATCCATGATGTGTCCGTGGCGCTCGATCAGAGTTTCCATGAACAGTGCCTTGTTTAAGCTCTTATACCATACTTTATCATCGAAGTCTGTAGCACTTCCCTTGATCTCCCATCCTTCCGGATGTACATAATAATGAAGGGAAAGTCCGTCCATGTTGCCGTGAAGTTCTTTCAGACAGTGGTTGTGTGTTGTTTTTAATACTTCAGATGTCCACTCATAATCATCTACATTTGCACCACAGCAGATCTTGCTGACCGGATGATCCGGATGATAATTGCGGACATAGGTCTGATAACGACGGTATTCGTTTGCATAGAAATCAGGGTTCATGTTTCCACCGCAACCCCAGTTCTCATTGCCAACGCCAAAGAAATCCAGTTTCCATGGTTTCTCATGTCCGTTTTTCTTACGGAGGTCAGCCATCGGGGAAACACCTTCGAATGTAATGTACTCAACCCACTCAGACATTTCCTGTACTGTTCCGCTTCCCAGATTTCCGTTAACGTATGCTTCACATCCAAGCTGTTCGCAGAGTTCAAAGAATTCATGAGTACCAAAGCTGTTATTTTCTACAACACCGCCCCAGTGTGTGTTGATCATTTTCTTACGTGTTTCTTTCGGGCCGATACCATCTTTCCAGTGGTATTCATCTGCGAAACAGCCACCCGGCCAGCGAAGTACCGGAATCTTGATGTGCTTCAGTGCTTCTACTACATCTGTACGCATTCCGTTCTTGTTCGGGATCGGGGAATCCTCTCCTACATAGATTCCTTCATAGATACATCTTCCCAGATGCTCTGAAAAATGTCCGTAAATCTCTTTGTTGATTTTGCTCTGTTTCTTTGATGGATTAATTACAAGTTTCGTCATTTTTGCCTCCCTGATTCGTGCTTTTTTGCTTTTATTTTACTTTTTTCTAAAATAATATACGTTATTTTGTGTTTTTATTATACACAAGTTCTATCTGATATTCAATATCTTTTCTGCAAAATTGCTAAATTCTTCCGGAAGGAGTCAGGCAGATATTCGCAATTGAAGCAGGGAACTTACTTGATTTGGTTAAAGTGTAAAATAAAAAGAGCCACAACAGATTTCTTATCCATCTATCGTGACTCTCTCTCCAATTATATTTTACAGACCTACATTTCCACTGTTCAACCCTTCTTTGCTGTCTTTATCCAATGGCAGCCAGTCCAGAACTTTCTTGATATAGCGGTTCCAGAAGTCCCACTCATGAGCTCCGGGGCCTTCCTCATAAGTTACATCTGCGCCAAGTTCATTCATAAAATCTCTGAACTTGCGGTTTGGAGGAAGCAGCGGGTCATCCAGTCCGCAGGCAAGATACAGATGCGGGAATGGAATCCCTTTTTCTTTCATATCTCTGGCAAGCCATTCCGGATTGATCTCGCAGTCCGAAATCTTTGACAGATCTCCGAATACGCTTTCGAGGAAACTCTTTCTCTCAAAAAACATAGGAGAACTGTCATCTGCCACATTCATTTTCTCAAGGATCATAGCAGAAGAAAGTCCTGCAATATATCCGAATGTGTCATGATATTTCAGGCCATTTCGGATTGCACCGTAACCGCCCATGGATAAACCGGCAATAAAAGTATCCTCTTTTTTATGTGATAACGGAAACATCCTTCTTGTGATCTTTACCAGTTCTTTTCCGATAAATTCACTGTAATTTTCGTTCGCATCCGGATGATCCATGTAGAACATATTTGCTCCGGAAGGCATCACCACTGCCAGGTTTTTCTCCTCCGCCCATCTTTTGATACAGGTTCCGGTTACCCAGTCTGTGTAGTTTCCCATAACTCCATGCAGCAGATAAAGTGTCTTAAAAGGCTTGTTATCTTCTTCTGTCTCTTCCTCAAAAAACACCTTGTCCGCAGGCAGGATCACGTTCATTGTTACCGGCCGCATCAGTGCCTTTGAAAAGAAATTTACTTCCATCAGTGCCATCTGTTTTTCCTCCTTGTGCATATGTAAAATATCTTACAATATCTAAAAACATCTGAATGTATTATACAAAGAATATCTCAAAAAAGCTACTGTCTCATACGACAGTAGCCTCTTTTATAATTTTTTTCAGTTATGGAATGCAAAATAAACAGTAATACTTCTCACATATATAAATGCTGATGTAAATATTTTTCTCTGGTTGCAAGACCGCCTCTGATATGCCGTTCCTGCTTGTTCACATCCAGAACCTGTCTGACCTCGCATGCCAGTCCGGGATTTAACTGCCTGAGACGGTCTGTACAATCCTTATGTACGGTACTCTTACTGATGCCGAATTTCTTCGCTGCCTGACGCACGGTTGCCTTTGTTTCAATAATATAAATCGCAATTTCCACTGCCCGTTCCTCGATATAATCTTTCACGGATAAGCCTCCGGGAACGCTGTTTTTACAGTGTATGCAGAAAAATAAAACTGTATGTCTCAGAGTATCATTATGTACAGGTACCTCTCAGATATTCGCTATGAAAGCAGGTAAGTTATCCGGGGCAGCAAGAAAGAAGCCTGCTTGCAGGATTCTCCGCCTGCGGGGGCGCTTCTGCGACATAAAAAACGGCCGTCCTCCCGGACGACCGTCAGATGGGAAATCCCATTCTCTGTTTCGCTTATTTAAATTTAATCTCTTTTCCTTCCAGTCTCCACTGTCTGAACTCAGCAGATGCAGATAACAGAAGGTCTGAGGAAGAGTTCAGGGCTGTCTCTACGGAGTCCTGAATAACACCGATAATGAAACCTACTGCAACAACCTGCATGGAAATATCATCTGAGATTCCGAACAGAGAACATGCCATCGGGATCAGAAGAAGTGATCCACCTGCAACACCGGAAGCACCACATGCTGACAGAGCAGCAAGAAGACTCAGGATGATCGCTGTCGGAACGTCTACATGAATACCAAGTGTATATGCAGTTGCCATTGTCATAACTGTAATGGTAATCGCTGCACCGTCCATGTTAATGGTTGCACCAAGCGGAATCGTTACAGAATAAGTATCTCTGTCCAGACCCATTTCTTCGCAGACTTTCATATTCACCGGAATGTTGGCTGCGGAACTTCTTGTGAAGAATGCAGTCAGCGCACTTCTCTTTAAGCAGTGGAAGATCAGTGGATATGGATTCTGACGGATACACCAGTAAACCAGAAGCGGGTTTGTCACGAAATAGATAAACAGCATACATCCGACTAACAGGAGAAGCAGTTTTCCATAAGTTGTAAAGATTTCCAGTCCATTGGTAGATACTGTATTAAATACCAGACCAAAAATTCCGACAGGTGCAAGGTTGATGATCCAGGTTACTACCATGGAAATTCCATCTGCAACATCAGCCAGAACTTTCTTTGTCATCTTATCTGTTGCACGGAATGCAAGTCCCAGAAGAACTGCCCACATCAGAATACCTACATAGTTCGCATTGACCAGAGAAGATACCGGATTTGCAACTACATTTAACAGAAGATTATTTAATACTTCTGCAATTCCCTGCGGTGCGCTTGTATCTGTTGCCGCATTTGCAAGTGTCATCTCTACAGGGAACGCCATACTTGCAAATACTGCGATTACTGCTGCCAGCACTGTACTGAACATGTAGAGAATAATAACAGTCTTAATAACTCCTCCGTGAGATTTCCCTGCGTTACACAGAGAACTGATAACAAGGAAAAACACCAGTAACGGTGCGATTGCCTTTAATGCACTGACAAAGACATCTCCCAGAATTGTGATCCCTGTTGCCCCCGGAACTGCAATTCCAAGAACTGCACCCAGGATCAGGCCAACCAGAATCCTCTTTACCAGAGCGATCTCTGTCCATTTGTCCCAAAACTTTTTCATTTCTTTGTTCCTTCTTTCCTTTACTTTGGTAAAACACTGATACGACACATTATAAAGGAAAAGCAGAAAATATGCAATAGCAGACTGCTCTCCCCGGCAATATTTGCTATCAGCTTCAGTTACTGAGCACGTTACTGAGCACAAAATAAACAGGAACGGATTTCATATTATTATTGTTGAGTCTGCTGTTTCGTGATAAAGTGTTATTGTGGCTGTTGTTTCTATTTGTTACCGGGCACGGAATGAATTGCAATTTATATCTTCCGCGATACAGCGATGCCTGAACAAAAGCCTCACATTCACACAAATTTTTTCAAAGGAGTAAAAAGAAATGAAGAAGAAAACAGGAACCAGAAAAGCAGTTTCCATACTCTTTCTCATGTGCGTGTTTCTCATGTTTTCCACTGTAACAGTATCAGCCGGTACCAATGTGCTGACTTCTGCAAAACAGGCGAGAGAGGGAAGCTGGCACAGAGACAAAAAAGGCCGCAAATATGTCTACAAAGACGGTCTTCATCCGAAGTCACGCTGGCTGAAAATCAAGGGAAAATATTATAGTTTTGACACCTACGGATATGTAGAAACCGGATGGAAAACCTATAATGGAAAGAAATATTATCTTTCCAAAACCCGTGGAAAAGAAGGACAGCTTCTTCTCGGAATGCATACAGTCAAGGGTAAAACCTATTATTTTGCCAAAAGCACAGGAGAACTGTCACATGGCTGGCAGATCCTCAAAGGAAAAAAATATTACTTCGGTATGAAAACCGGTGCCATGCACAAAAATGAATGGGTCGGAGGCCGTTATGTCTCTTCTGACGGTTCCGTCACCAAATTAAGGGCAACCTCCAAATCCCGTCTGATCGTCCTGGGCGACTGCCGTACAGAGGCAATGGTCGAAAACGGCATCGGAACCGGAAGTGCCATTTATATTGCAAAATCATCCATGGGATATGACTGGCTGAGATCCACCGCAGGTCCCCTGCTGCAGTCTTATCTTGCCACTTATCCGGAATCCACAGTGATCTTCTGCTTCGGACTGAATGATTATCTGTATCAGCAGGCAAGATATATTGATTACTATCGTTCCTTTATTGCAAGCTATCCGGATGCCAACATCTATCTTATGTCCCTTAACCCTGTAATCGGAGTAGGTGCTTATAATGTATGCAATGATAACATCAAGATATTCAATGATGCATTAAGAAGTAATTTTCCCAAGAACTATATGGACTGCTACAGTTATCTGGAAAAAACAGGCTACTATGCTGCTGATGGCCAGCATTATGACGTTACTACCTATCGCAAAATTTACGATTACATCATCAGGACTACCGGCTGGGTATCCTGACACAAACAGGTGCTGCCAGTCTCTTCATTGAGACTCTGACAGCACCTGTTATTATTTTACTTCTGTAAATTTATTTCTGTGAATTTTGTTTCTGCGAATTTTGTTTTTGTTATTTCTATCTCTGCTCTGCTTCTGTCATTTTTACAATTCTATCTGCTCAGAACAGTTTTAACAGTTCATCCCCCGGCAGCGGTCTGGAGAAGTAATATCCCTGTACCATATCCACGCCCCACTCCCGGAGCATTTTTACTTCTTCCTCTGTCTCAGCGCCTTCTGCAACGATCATATATCCCATATTCTGCATAACCATCACAATACTGCGGTAAAAAACAGCCGCCTGTTCATCACAGGAAATTCCGGTCAGAAGCGAACGATCCATTTTTACCACATCAAACGGCAGTTTCAAAACCGCATTCAGATTCGCATATCCGGAACCAAAGTCATCCAGGCACAGGCCAATTCCCGCTTTCGTAAATTCCTCAATCGCCTTACTGAAACTCTCACTGTACTCTGTCGCAACCGTCTCCGTAATCTCAAACTGAAAATATCTTGCAGGCAGCCCATACTCTTCCATGATGCTGATCAGCACCTGACTGTGTCCCGGTTTCAGCAGCTCAGAAGGAGAAAGATTGAACTTTACATTCCGCAGTTTCTTCATGATATGCTCGTTTTCTTTGATAAACCGGCATACTCTTCGGAACTGAAGCAGTCCCACCTGCGCGATCATTCCCTGCTTCTCCGCAATCCCGATAAACACATCCGGCGGGATCATTCCCATGGAAGGATGCCTGAGTCTGCTCAAGGCTTCCAGCGTAATATACCGGTCCTCCTTCAGCCAGTAAACCGGCTGATAATAAACTTCAAACAGATCTTCGTCCACTGCTGTTTTCAGGAATTTTTCCACTTCTTTTTCATAGCGGAAGCCTTCCAGAATCCTCTCATCTGACTGGATCACCACTGTCTCATCTGTATGTTTTACCAGAGATGCCAGATAGTCAATATATGCCAGAAGCACATCCTTCTGTTCCATTTTTTCTCCGTTCAGAATGCCGCAGATAATTGCCGGAAAATCTATTGTTTCTCCATTTACCACAAACGGTTTCCTGAAAATCTGTTCCATTTCTTTTTTATTCTTCTCATATTCTGCAAGAGAGTCCGTGACCATCAGAAAGCAGTTTCCTGTGATCCGGAAAATTTCCACAGAGTCTGTAATGCTCTGTAATTCCTTTGCAATCTGAGCCAGAAGCTGATCTCCCACACTGCTTCCGTAAACTTTATTTACCTGTTTCAGCATATAGGCTTCTACTGCAAGCAGGTGAAATTCCGTTTTCTTTTTCAGCTTTTCTCCGATCCAGTTGTCAAAATACTGCTTGTCAAACACGCCTGTGGTACTGTCTATGTAATCTCCCGGATTGTTCATGGTCAGATAAAGGAATACCAGTCCCAGTGCCAGTCCGAAACTTGTCAGGAGCAGCCGCTGCGTATACATCTGGATTACCATACAGATGCCTTCGATCACCAGAAACTCACTCAGTATCCCAAGTTTTTCTGATCCACGATTGCTGCAGTTTTTCAGTGTGATCCGTATAACTGCCAGTGCATAAGCCAGAGCATAAATATAAAGGAATACATAGCCTTTTCCTGTCACAAATTTACCGCTTTCATTGAAAGAAAAGAACCATCCTGTTTTCAGGTTTGTCAGGGTAAGAAACAGCATGACTACGGTCACTGCAGCATACGCAGCTGAAAATCCTGTGATCTTTTCCCCGTTTTCGCTGCATATCATACTGGTACAGCAATACAAAACGAAAGGAAGCATCACATCAAACAGGTAGATTCCTGTAAGAGCCAGCATGATGCCATTTGCTCTCTCCGGTGTATAATTTATAATGATCAGCGTATTGATCCGGTCAAGCAGAATATACAGACCTGCCAGGATCAGAACATAGGTAAATATTTTTGCATTTGCATTATGCAGTTTTTTCTGTGTCAGAAAATGATGTAAAAGTAAGGCAACTATAATAAGCGCTGCAACCTGAAAGTTTATATTATAATCCATGAGCTTTACCTTCTTTCGTTTTATTCTGATACATATCCGTATCTGCTTCGTACTTCCATTCGCTCAGTGCTTTGATCTTTCCATCCCGGTCGCGGACGGAGCTGAAACCGCAGGCAACAGACAGACGATATCTGCTGTTTCTGTTATAGTTTCTGATCTCTTCCTCCAGCCGTTTCGCCAGCATTTCCTGATTCATTTCCGGATCATAGATCAGTGCGGCAAACTCGTCTCCTCCGGTACGATAACAGGTTGCATTCTTTCCAAAAGCATTTTTCATGCATCTGACTGCTGCAAGTACCACCTCATCTCCAGCAGTTCTTCCGAACTCACCATTAATGGTCCGTAGATGATTGATGTCCAGAAACACCAGCAGGATATCTTTATATTTCTCCGCATTCTGTCTGATTCCTGTAAGGCAGTTTTCAAAAGGTTCCCTGTTTGGCAGACCGGTCATCCTGTCTTCCTGCATCAGCCGCTCATACGCCTGCATTTCTGTACGGTAGCGGATATTTTTCGCCATGTTTACAATTGTATCCTGAATGATCAGGATCAGGAAAATAAGGATTCCGATTCCATAGATGGTTCCATAATAGGAAATATTCAGCAGCCAGTACAGAATCAATGCCACGATCCCGCAGACTCCGAGAATCGTATATGCGATCATGACCGTAAGGATCTCCCGTTTCGGCTCTTTTCTGTATTCTTTCCACAGAAGTGTGACAGAGATCAGTACCCATGCCAACAAAAGAATATGCGTTACAAAAAGCATCTGTGTAAACCGGAAAATCCCCAGATAATTCAGGAGTCCCTGAAGCAGAGCATTGATATAAAATAAGAAAATTCCCAGATTCAGGATCCCGTATTTCTTCATATCCCCGATTTTCTGTACAAAATGCAGGATCGGAACTGCCAGCATCATAAACATATAAAAGGAAACAATACATATAATATCCGGATGGGAACTGTAACTCTGAACCAGAGAAGAATCCGTGATCAGCCAGATTCCGCATATCATCAGAAACAATGCCACGTCTCTGAATCTGTCTGCCGGTATCTGGCGATATCTCAGATATAAAGCATCCGCAAGTGCGATCACACTCAGAATAATAAAGCAGAATGCACTTCCCATGGTTCCCATCGAATCCAGGAAATGACAGATCGCAACATCTCTTCCACTCCCGATATAGACCGGTAATATCTCATATTTTCCGTGCTGTGGCTGAGAATATGTCAGAATCAGCGTTCCATCCTGAAGATCAACAGGAAACTCCCCGTCACAGTCAAGTTTCGATTTCATCTGTGTGTTTCTTTTAAAAGAAGATTCCTGGTATTCATAAAGAATCTTTCCATTCAGACTGATCATCAGATCATACTGTGCCCCTCTGGTCGAAATGGTTTTGCCGGCATCTTCTCCGGTGATCCCGTCATTGTACAGAGTCAATGGTTCTCCGTTCTCCGCCTTTATTACGGTCGGAAGCGTGATTTCTGTCTTCTCCCCGTTCTCCATATAGTACCAGCCGGAAGACAATATCCGCATCTGCTCCATTGCCTGTTTCTTTCCCCCGCTGGTCACTACACCAATCACTGCTGCAAAAACAGCAAGCACGACCACAAACAGAAACAGTTCTATCTGTTCACCTCTTTTTCTCTGATTATCCTTCACTTCCTCACTCCTTCTTACAGATTACTGCGAAACGCCTGCCATTCATATGCAAAATTAGCAGCAATCGCATCCATTGATTATTATAACTCTTTTAGGGCAAAAAAAGAAGAACTTCCGCTTTTTATCACGGTTGTTCTTCTTTTATTCTTCTTTTATTCTTCTTTTATTCTTCTTTTATTCTTCTTTTATTCTTTTTTTGTCTTGCTTCTGGCTGCCGGTTTTCTGGATTCTGTCAGGTGATCAGTTTCATTATACTGTTCGAAACGTCTCTCAATTTCTACCAGCATATTTGCATATTCCCGAAGTTCCTCTTTGAGCTGTTCTTTGTCTGTTCGTTCCTTCTTATAGGAAATTCTGTGTTCCATGCTCGCCCAGAAATCCATGGACATGGTACGAAACTGTATCTCCACCGGAAAATATTCCATTCCGTCCAGACAGTACACCGGAACTCCCACGATCACATGATAACTGCGGTATCCATTCGGCTTCGGATTTCCGATATAGTCCCGTTCCTTGATCACAATCAGGTCGCTCTGGCTTTTCAGAAGTTCTGTGAGATTGTAAATATCATCCACAAAATAGCAGATCACCCTGACACCTGCAATATCCTGCAGATAATCTTTTGCATTGATCACAGTTTCTTCTTTGCCTTTTCTTTGCAGTTTTTCTTCGATACTGCGCTTCTTCTTGATCCTGCACTGAATGTTGTGGATCGGTCTGGCGGAAGATTCCCCATACAGATTATGGTTCAGCACATCCAGACGGGTCAGAAGCATCTGCTTGGCATCTTCATATGGTTGTATAAATTCATAGTATTCTTCATCAGTCATTTTTCATTTCTCCTGTAACAGTTACTGTTTTTCCCACACAATAACACGTTCACACTGTAAAAACCTCTGTTGTTACATTCATCCCCAATTACGTCTTTATCATACAGGAAAAATGTGTTCAATTCATGTTGGAATTCTAATCATTTTATAAATATATTACTCACCTTGCAGGAAACGTGAAGTTTTTCTCATATACAGCAGCCCTGTCAGATCTGCCAGAACCCATCCGATCGGAACCGCCGCCCAGATTCCTTTTACCCCGATCGCCGGTACCGCAGACAGCACATAGGCAAGCACAACTCTTGTCCCCAGTGAAATCACTGTCAGCACCACGGACATGGCAGGTTTGTTGACAGCCCTGTAATATCCGTACAGCAAAAATAAAACACCAATTCCAAAATAGAAGCTTCCTTCGATTCTCAGATATCCAACCCCGATCTCAATAATGTCCGGTCTGGATGCCTCAATAAAAATCTTCATCAGCGGTGCCGCAAAAATAAATACCAGCGCACTCACCACAAAGCAGAACACGCAGGACAATGTCACAGCACTTCTTGTTCCCTTCCGGATTCGTTCTTTTTTGCCGGCACCAAAGTTCTGTGCCACAAACGTAGAGAACGCATTTCCGAAATCCTGTACCGGCATGTAGGCAAAAGAATCAATTTTCACAGCCGCGGCAAAAGCTGCCATAACCGCTGTTCCGAAACTGTTTACCAGCCCCTGCACCATCAGGATTCCCAGATTCATGATCGACTGCTGCATACAGGTCAACACAGAAAGACCTGTAATTTCTTTTAAAATAGAAGAATCCCATTTCATATGGCGTCTTTCCACACGCAGATGCGGGAATTTCACATAATAATACAGCAGGATTCCCACACCGGAAACATACTGCGAGAATACGGTCGCACCTGCTGCACCTTTTACACCCCAGTGGAAAATCAGTACAAAAACAAGATCCAGTATAATATTCAACACAGCCGAAAATGCCAGAAAAATAAGAGGAACCATGGAGTTTCCCACTGCCCTCAGCAGATTGGCAAAATAATTATAAAGAAAAGTAGCGATTAGTCCCATAAAAATGATCCACAGATAATCTCTCATCAGCCCCTGAATTTCTGCCGGAATCTGTAACAGCCGGATGATTAGCCCCAGTTTCCAGACAACGATCAGATTCAGGAGCAGCGTGATCGCTCCGATCAGCACAAACGACAGGAAGAAACTCTTCTTCAGCCGTTCTGTATTTCCTGCTCCATACTGCATGGAAAAAAAGGCACTGCTTCCCATGCAAAGTCCAAGGATGATCGAAGTCAGAAACACCATCAGGGTATAGGCAGATCCCACTGCCGCCAGCGCATCTGCTCCCAGAAACCGCCCCACGATCAGGGTATCTGCGATATTATAGCATTGCTGCAAAAGATTTCCTATCATAAGAGGAAATGCAAATTTCAGAAGCTTCCCGGTAATGCTTCCCTCTGTCAGATTGTATTCCATTGTTTATTCCTTTCCGTCCTTTCCCGTTTTTTGTATTTTTGTTTGCATTTTTCTTTACGTTTTTATGTACGCTTTCTTTTTATTTATGTTTTCTTTTTATTTATGCTTCTTTTTTATCCGTATTTCCAATTATAGCATATCTTTTCCCCTCCTTGCTTGTTTTTTATCGATAAACGTGTTACTGTCAGTATAATAGAATTTTTTCAACAAACCACAGAACTTACGTCAGCCTGCATCCCTTCATGCAGACTATAGCAATCCTCGTAAATAATGCATTTAAGACAGTTCAGCAGAGGGTGAAAGACAAGGAAGATATCTGCAGGCGTGCTGACGCACGGCAAAGATATCTGACGCAGGATTTCACCCTCTGATGGACTGGATTAAGATGCGTTATTTTAGAGGATCGCTATAGTCAAAATCATAAAATTTATAAGGAGCAAACTATATTTATGAAGAAAAAAATCCTGCTGATTGCCACAGGCGGCACCATTGCATCCAAATATACAGATGACGGACTTTCCCCTCAGATTTCCGCTGAAGAACTACTGGAATATATTCCTGCTGCCGATGAGTTCTGTACCATTGATACCATCCAGCCATTTTCCCTGGACAGTACCAATGTCTGTGCTTCTCACTGGCTGGAACTTGCGAAGCTCATTGAAAAAAAATACGAATTTTACGACGGATTTGTCATCTGCCACGGCACAGATACCATGGCTTACACAGCCGCCGCACTTTCTTACCTGATCCAGAATAACCGCCGTCCGATCGTCATTACAGGAGCCCAGAAACCGATCGATCTGGCAATCACAGATGCCCGTTCCAATCTCCTGGACAGCCTCCGTTTTGCCTCTCATGACAGAGCGCATGGCATCTGCATCGTGTTCGGCGGCAAAGTCATCGCAGGTACCAGAGCCAAGAAAGAATTTTCCAAAAGCTACAATGCTTTTTCCAGTATTAATTATCCGGATATTGCCTCCATTCATGACAGCCGGATCATCTTTTACATTGATGACAAAGACCAGAATACACGACCGCTCGTCTTTTATCATGAGATGAATAACCGCATCTTTCTCATGAAACTGATTCCCGGTACAGACGGAAAAATTCTGGATATGCTGGCATCTTCCTATGACGGTCTGATCATCGAATCCTTCGGTGTCGGCGGGCTTCCCAATTACGGAAACGACAGCTTCCTCCACGCCCTCTCTGACTGGATGGAAGCCGGCAAACTGGTCTGTATGGCAACTCAGGTTACACATGAAGGAAGTGACATGGAAATCTATCAGGTAGGAAAAGTCATCAAGGAAAAATTCCCGGTACTGGAATCCTACGACATGACCCTCGAAGCCTCCGTCACCAAAATGATGTGGGTGCTGGGGCAGACCAGAGATTTGAAAGAATGCAGGGAATTGTTTTATACTACGGTAAATCATGATCTGCTGTTTGTATAAGGCTTTAGAAGTTTGCGGTTTCATAACCAGTTGCCGGATTCTTTTATCTGGCAACTGGTTTCTATATTATTCAAAAGTATCCTCTCCTGATATGTAGTAATTTTCTGTGATGTAAAAATATTTTTAATCTGTCTGCAACATTTTCCCCATCTCATCTGTATCTATAGTAGAAACTACAAAAATAAAATGTCCAGAAATACATTCCGGAAATGCTTTATCTGCAACTGTCAGGCACAGGAATGCGCATCCAGACGTAAACACAGTGTTCCTGAAATGCAGGAATTTATTGATTTAAAGATACAGGAATATCTTTGTTCTCAACAGTAGAATTTATTCTTCCTGTTATCATTTAAAAAGCACTGTCTGTAATAATCCTGCATTACAGACAGTGCCAGTGAACATTAACCTGCTCGCTTCATGCACAATAACACGTATATTTCAGAATCTGTATTTTTAGCTCCATGGCTCTGTCTTTATTCATCTTAAAATGTTATAATCATGACAGATTAAAGACAAAGCATCCAACTTAAGAAGGGAGACTTTTTATGGATTTAATAAAGGAAGCACTTTCCATGGGATTCGCAAATGCGGCGATCATGGATACGAAAGACCTGGTATTTGTACCGGAGTACAGACAATTCTGTGAGGACAATCTCTGCGGAAATTATAATCTGGTTCCGGCATGTCCGCCTGCCTGCGGCACTGTGGAAGAAATGCACGAAAAAGCATTAAAATATGAGAAAGCACTGATTCTCCAGACTATTCTGAAAGACCCGGTTATGGATCCGGTTCTTTTCAAACAGGCGAAACATGCGCAGAATATTCTTACAGAACAGCTTGCCAAATGGATGCAGGAAAATGGAAAAGAAGATGTCCTGATCATGAGCGCAGGACCGTATAAGAATTGTTCCTGTATGTCTGCTTACAGTGTGGATGCACAGAAAATGGCTGATGCGGTTGGTATGGTATGCTGGGCGGATGACTCAGATGTACGATTCTTTACACAAATTCTGTTTCACGAAGATTGATTTGGTTAAATACGGCTACACTGTATCTGAATTTAACTCAGATATAGCGCAGCCGTATTTTTATTATTTCTTTATCATTCTATTTTATTCTTCCTCATGATGCTTATGATGTTCGTGACGTTTATGATGCTTATCATCCATCTTATGATGATGTCCATGCTTATGTTTCGCATTTCCGCACACTTCACATCCCACCTCAATCTTACCCTGTGTATCCTCATCCCAGGTTCCGTAAGATACCATCGGAGTATCTTTCATAATGCACAGACTGATTGTCTGGTAAAGAATAATGCCGCCCATTTTGGCTCTGTATACAAACAGTTCTCGTCCAAAATAATCGCAGATCCTTCCCAGCACTTCGCCCTCTTTAAATGTCTCACCCGGCTGTTTCGCAGGATACCAGCATCCAGATACCGGTGCATCCTCATAGATGACAGGACTTACTTCTACCGGCGGTTTGCCATGCATATGGGATTTACCGCGAAGGACTCCCAGATGTCTGAGAATATTTTTTACATCGTGAACATCCTCTGCCACCAGATCTTCACACCAGCGGGAGCTGTGACCACGTTCCAGAAGGATGCTTGGAATCCCCATGCTTCCGGCATAATTGTATGCTCCACCTGTTCCATACATGGAAGTTACCAGATAATCCACATGTGCGATTTCAGCCATCTCACGGCTCTTTGCAGCTACTTCCGGAGCTGCTGCCCCTGTACAGTATACATAGGACACCAGTCCCTCAAATCCATCCCCGCAGTGCAGATCCACATAGTAATCTGCCTTCGGGAAAAACTCTGTCACAACTGTATAAGCAATTCTGTCACTGAGTGTACCATTCGGATTTCCAGGGAAAACTCTGTTCAGGTTTTTTCCATCCTCATAGGTAAGACTCATGGTACGGTGCTCAAATCCGGTCCTGTTCATCAGACGGATCACTATGATATTTCCCGCAATTTTTTTCGGATCCAGTTCGTCTGCAAGCTGCATGGCAGCCTGGATTCCTACATATTCTGCATTATGCACACCGCCGGAGATCAGGACTGTCTCGCCCTCTTTCTCTCCGCAGATCAGTGTTACCGGGATTCCGAATTCTGCGCCAATGATATGCACAAATCCGGATACTTTCTCACCCGGCTTCGCCTCTAAATCTGCTACTCGTAATGTCCTCATCCAAAATTCTCCTTTTACTCATTCCACTTCTGTCAGGTCTTATCATCCACTGACAGACTCTTATTTCATTTTGTAAATACCGATTTTAATAGTTAGTTATATAAAACTTCTGTATTTTCAAACAGGGAGCGCATACCTGAAGTATCAACTCCCTGATTTGGTTAGATTAATTTTCTTCTACGTGTTCTCTTCCCTGATCAATGATCGTCCGCACATGATCATCTGCCAGAGAATAAAAAATGGACTTTCCCTCTCTCCGGTTCTTCACCAGTTTTTTTTGCTTCAGGATTCTAAGCTGATGGGAAATTGCAGACTGTGTCATGTTCAGTGCTTTGGCAAGATCACATACACATACCTCTGCTTCGAAAAGCACAAACAGAATACGGATTCTTGTAGAATCTCCGAATATTTTAAATAAATCTGCCAGATCTTCAAGTTCTGTTTCCTCTGGCATTGTTTCATTTACAATTTTCAGTGATTCTTCATGAATTTTAGAACAGTCACAAGGCTCATCTTTATGTTTTTCCACACTTTCACCATTTTCCTTCCTGTCTGCAACTATCTGTTATTCTATAAGTTTTTTACAAATAAAGTACGAATCGCATTTAATACCGCAATGATCATAACACCTACATCTGCAAAAATAGCCATCCACATATTTGCAATTCCCAGCGCACCAAGAATCAGACATAAAATCTTAATGCCAATCGCAAAATAAATATTCTCATATACAATATGAATACATTTTCTGGCAATCTTGATTGCTTTGGAAATTTTCAACGGATCGTCATCCATCAGCACGATATCTGCTGCCTCAATCGCTGCATCAGAACCAAGTGCACCCATGGCAATACCAATATCTGCTCTGGACAGTACCGGCGCATCGTTGATACCGTCACCCACAAATGCAAGTTTCTCTTTTTCAGATTTCTGATGAAGTAATTCTTCTACTTTGCTTACTTTATCTGCCGGAAGAAGTTCACTGTAAACTTCCCCAATTCCCAGTTCTTTTGCTACCTGGTCTGCAACACGTTTAGAATCGCCGGTAAGCATAACTGTTTTCTTGATGCCTGCTTTCTTCAATTCTGCAATTGCTTCTTTTGCATGAGGTTTCAGAATATCAGAAATAAGAATATGACCTTCATATCTTCCATCTACAGCCATATGAATTACTGTACCAACATGATGACATTCCTGATAGGAAATTCCAAGGCGTTCCATTAATTTTGCATTTCCTGCTGCTACAGATATACCATCCACTTTCGCAGTTACACCATTACCACTGATTTCCTCAATATTCGTTACTCTGTTTCTGTCAATTGGTTTTCCATATGCTTTCTGAAGGCTCTTACTGATCGGGTGAGAAGAAGAACATTCTGCAAGAGCTGCATATTCCAGCAGTTTTTCATCTGAAATCTCATTATGATGAACTCCGCTTACTTCAAAAACACCCTGTGTCATTGTACCGGTTTTATCAAATACTACATAGCTGGTCTGTGCAAGTGTTTCCAGATAGTTGGAGCCTTTAACCAGAACTCCCTGATTACTTGCTCCACCGATTCCTGCAAAGAAGCTTAAAGGAATACTGATCACCAGTGCACATGGACAGCTGATTACCAGGAAAGTAAGTGCTCGATAGATCCAGTCACCCCACATAGCTGTTTTTCCCATGATTAGAAGTACGATTGGAGGAATAAAGGCCAGTGCAAGTGCTCCGTAGCATACAGCCGGAGTATAATATTTGGCAAACTTTGAAATAAAATTCTCTGATTTTGATTTTCTGGAGCTGGAATTTTCCACAAGTTCCAGAATTTTAGATACTGTAGATTCTCCAAATTCTCTGATGGTACGGATTTTTAGAACACCTGTCATATTGATACATCCGCTGATCACTTCGTCTCCGGCTTTTGCATCTCTTGGAAGGCTTTCTCCGGTCAGTGCACTGGTATTTAAAGTAGAAACACCATCAATGATCACACCGTCGATTGGAACTTTTTCTCCTGGCTGTACAACAATTACAGTACCAATTTCAACTTCATCCGGGTCTATCTGTTCAAGTTTTCCATCCACCTCAATATTTGCATAATCCGGACGAATGTCCATCAGTTCACTGATGTTACGTCTGCTCTTTCCTACTGCATAACTCTGGAAAAGTTCTCCAATCTGGTAGAACAGCATAACCGCAACACCTTCAGAATAATCTCCGAGCAGAATTGCTCCCACAGTAGCTACTGCCATCAGGAAATTCTCATCGAATACCTGTTTATTTCTGATACCTTTAAATGCCTTCTGAAGAATATCATAGCCAATTACCAGATATGGAATCATAAACAGTCCAAATCTGACATATCCATCTATCGGTAATTTAGAAAAAAGCACGATCAATACCGCCGCTACGATGATTCTGATCAGCATCTTCTTTTGCTTCTTATTCATCTTAATACCTCACTTCTTATAAAACAGGACCGCCGCCAGAACATATATCAGTGGATAACCATAACCGTCTGACATATCTCTGTGCTGCAGTCCCTCTCTGCTAATTTACGACAATTCCCGTAAATATATCATCAACAGGAATCGCTCCTGAATTAAAGATAGATTTCGCAGTCGTCTTCTACCTTCTTGCAGTTTGCCAGAACGTCTTTCATAACTGCTTTCGGATCCTGTCCTTCTTCAAATTCAACGATCATTTTCAGCATCATGAAGTTTACTGTTGCATCCTTAACACCAGCTGTATTCTTAGCAGCTTCCTCCATTTTGTTTGCACAGTTTGCGCAGTCTACGTCGATTTTGTAAGTCTTTTTCATTGTATTTTTTCCTTTCCGTCTCATGAATAGATTTTCACATCATCATATGAGCACTTGTTCATTTGTTAATTTTATTATAACAGCTTTTTATTCTCTGTCAATAGCTTATTGTTAAAAAAATTGCAAATATCAAATTCTTATATCATAGGAACATTACGGAATCATTTCCTATGATATAAAAACAGAGGATACCGTCTGATTCTTCTTCCTGCTGCACCCTCTGTCTCATCTATCATTTGCGAAATGATTATAATCTTTTTATTTACTTTTCTTATGGTAGAATTTTTCGACCTTTGCCAGATATAAAATAGTAAAAGTGACACCTGACACTATCCATGATCCAATATAAATCCATACAATACATTCCATTGTTTCAAATGATGGTAAAACAACCAGAATGCAGACTACTCGAAACAGGCAGATTGTAAGTAATGTAGTAACCATTGACACCAATGTTTCTCCAAGGCCGCTGCATGCTCCTGAAAGAGCTGCTGCAACAGCATAGAATACAAAGAACGGTGCCATCATCTGCATATATCTTATAACCAGCGGTATCAATGTCGGAACGTCTTTCTGATCGATAAACAACGGTCCGATCAGTCCGGAACCGAAATAAAGGACAATACTGATAATTCCTACCGCGATCACAGATAAGCCCATACCGATCAGGGCTCCCTTCTTTACTCTTTTCGCCTTACCGGCGCCCAGATTTTGCGCGGTATATGTAGTCAGTACAGGTCCCATGGAATCCGCTATCAGCCAGATCAGTAAATCCAGTTTATCACAGATTCCCCATGCTGCAATACTGTCAGTTCCCATTGTGTTAATACTTGCCTGAACAATAGAATTGGCAATTGGAAACAGCATGGACTGAAGAGCTAACGGGAAACCTTTGTTTATCATCATTCCCATATGCTCTTTGCAGATTCTCATAGTTCTGATTCCTATCTTTTCTTCCAGGAAATCAGATTTCACAAGAAAATATGCGGTAAGTACAACACTTACAATCTGAGAAAGTACAGTAGCTGCTGCCGCTCCTCCAACACCAGTATGCAGAAGTCCTACCAGTATGAGATCTGCAACAATATTGACCACACTGCATACGACCAGTACATATAATGGCTTTTTAGAATCTCCAAACGCACGCAAGACTCCTGCCATCATGTTATAAAGGATCATTGCCCATATTCCACCAAAATAAATACGGCAGTAGATCAGTGATCCTGCACGGACTTCTTCCGGAACAGACATGATATCAAGCAGCCATGGAGAAAAAATAACACCGGCTGCTGCACAGATAATTCCCAGAATACCTGCAAGCAAAAGAGCCGTCCGAACTGCACAATGCAGTCCTTCTTTATCTTTTGCCCCAAAATATCTGGAGATCATAATCGTTGCACCTGTTGCAAGTCCGTTCATAAAGTTAAGCGGAAACTTAAAAAGTGTATGCACAGAGTCAATTGCCGCAAGTCCAATTTTTCCGGTAAACTGACCAACAATAACCGCATCAACCGTTGTGTACAACTGCTGGATCAAGCTTCCCGCAATCAGTGGAAGTACAAAAAGTAATAATGCTTTTCCTATATTTCCAGAGATCAGACTATCTTTTTTCATTATTTACTGCCCTTTTGGAACAAATGGCAGGCAACACTGTGTCCATTTTCCACTTCTACAAGATGCGGATTCTCCTTTTTGCAGATATCCATGCAATGCTCACATCTTCCCTGGAACGGACATCCCTGTGGAAGATCCAGTGGGCTCGGAGCCTCACTTTCAATACTCTCGATTGGTTTGGAAAAGTCCATATTAATATCAAATACTGCACCCATCAGTGCTCTTGTATATGGATGCATTGCTTTCATATCAAGATCTTTTCCAGGAAGAACCTCTACGAGGTTTCCAAGATACATAACGGCTACCTGATGTGCCACTAACTGAACCAGTGCAATATCATGACAGATAAAACCAAATGTGATGTTCTTTTCTCTCTGAAGCTTCGTGATCAGTTCAATTACTGTTTTCTGAACAGAAACATCAAGAGCGGAAGTTGCTTCATCCAGAACAACGATTTCCGGTTCCAGTGCCAGTGCTCTCGCGATTGCAACACGCTGACGCTGTCCACCACTCATATTGTGAGGATAACGATCCGCAAAATCTCCCGGTAATTCTACCATCTCAAGAAGTTTTCTGCAGACAGCATCCTTCTCAGATTTCTTAATCTTTTTGAAATTCATCAAAGGTTCGCACACAATATCACGAATGTTCATTTTCGGATTAAAAGATAAGGTCGGGTCCTGAAATACCATCTGAATGTTCTGACGGTTATTTCTCAGTTCTTCTCCCTTTAATTTCGTGATATCTGTACCGCGGTACAGAATCTCACCCTCTGAAGGTGTATCAAGAGAAACCAGAAATCTCATAAATGTACTCTTACCACATCCGGATTCTCCTACAAGACCCAGTGTTTCGCCTTTGTACATTTTCAGATTGATGTCATTGTTCGCCAGCAGAGTACGTCCATGTGATGCCGCAAATCTTCTGGTTACATGTTTCGCTTCCAGTATGACTTCTCTTTTTTCAGACATATCGTTCACCTCCCCGGGATGGAACTGCTTCCAGAAGTTTTCTGGTATATTCGTTCTTTGATTCTTTCAGAATATACTCTCTTGTTCCCTGGTCTTCCATTCTTCCGTTCTTCATTACAACAATATAATCTGACATGTAGGCAGCTACACCCAGATTATGGGTTACTACAATAATGCCTGTATGGTAATCATCTCTGAGCTTCATCATCTGACGTACGATCTGCGCCTGTGTTGTTACATCCAGTGCAGAAGTCGGTTCATCTGCAAGAAGAAGCTTCGGCTGATAAGTCATTCCCATCGCAATACCAACTCGCTGTCTCATACCACCGGATAACTGGAAAGGATAAGATTCCATAATATTATCCGGAGACGGAAGTCTCATTCGCTCCAGCATTGCGATTCCCTTACTCCATGCCTCTTTTTTGGAAATTTTCTCATGAGTAAGAATATATTCTGTGAATACTTTTCCGACTTTACGTGTCGGATTCATCATTGCACCACTGTCCTGAAAAATCATGGAAATATCAGAACCACGAAGTTTTCTCCACTGTTCCGGTGTATAGGATAAGAGGTCTTCTCCTTCAAATGTAATACTTCCTTCTGTGACCTTACCGCCACCTGCAAGAAGTCCCAGAACAGCACGGATAACAGTGGTTTTTCCACTTCCGGATTCTCCTACCAGAGAAACGATCTGTCCCTCTTTCATATCCAGATTAAAATTCTGAACAGTTGGAACATTTTTGTAGGAGATTGTCACATTATCTAATTTCAGCATGTTTATTCCTCCTACTCATTTCTTGGATCGAGGATATCACGGATGGAATCCCCAAGCATATTAAATACAACAACTACTACAAAAATAGCAAGACCCGGGAAGATCATCAGCCACGGAGCGGACTGCATACACGCTCTTCCTTCATTCAGCATATAACCCCATTCCGGTGCCGGCGGCTTCGCGCCAAATCCCAGGAAGGACATTGCTGCCAGTTCCAGCATCATGGAACCTATATCTGTCGCAGCAGTAATGATCAGTGTAGGAAGTGCATTTGGAAGCATATATCGAAACAGCATATACGGTGTTTTGGAACCGGTAACGATCGCTGCTGATACATAATCCCTGTCACGGATCTTCATAACCAGGCTTCGTGCCAGACGCGCATATTTGGTCCAGCTTACTACTACAATAGCGATGATCGCATTTTTGATACTTGCGCCCATAATACCTGCAACAGCAAGAGCAAGTACCAGTCCTGGGAAAGCAAGCATCATATCTGCAATTCGCATAATAACAGCATCAATGACACCTCCGAAATATCCTGCAAGGACTCCGGTAACAGTTCCCACCAGAAAGATCAGGGCAACAACACCAAAGGTTGCTGACAGAGATGCACGTGCTCCATAAATAACTCTTGAAAAAATATCCCTGCCCATTTTGTCGGTTCCAAAAATATGTTCCTTGCATGGCGGAAGCAGTGCATCTACCAGAGAACCTTTTAACGGGTCAACCCCTCTGGTTACCACCGGTGCAAATACTGCTGTCAGAATAATACAGACTGCAAGAATAGAAAACACGACAAAAGTTTTATTTGCTAAAAATCTGTTTTTCTTTTTCATGATTCTACTCCTTTAAACGCATACGTGGATCAATATAAACATAAGATGCATCAACGATCAGGTTAATGACCATATAAATCAGGGCAAGCCATAATACATATCCCTGGATCAGATTGTAATCACTGGATGTGATTGCTGAAACTGCAAGGTTTCCAAGACCCGGATAAGAGAAGATTACTTCTACAACACTGGTTCCTCCAAGAAGTGATCCTATGGAAAGACCAAACATTGTGATCAGCGGAAGCAATGAATTTGGAAATACATTGCCCCAGATAATCTTTGATTTCTTTACTCCTCTTGCCTGTGCACCGATCACATAATCCTGACTCAGTTCATCCAGCACCGCTGTTCTTACCTGTCTGGTATATTTGGAAGACATTGCAATCGCAAGTGTCAAAGCCGGAAGAAACAGACTCTTAAAGTCTCCCGCAGAACTGATAACCGGAAATGCATTGATATAAACACAGAATGCCAGCATTAACAGAAGTCCAACCCAGAAGTTAGGCATCGCACATCCGAGGAATGTAATTCCCCGGACGAGATAATCGATCCATTTATCTTTATATATGGCAGACAACATACCTAAAGGTACAGAAATAACCAGCATAAGGATCATGGCCATTAATGTAAGTTTCAAAGTCGGCCATAATCTGGCTGCAAGAAGTTCTGTAACTGGTTTATTTAAGCTGTATGATTTGCCAAAGTCACCTTTCAGACAGTTCTTAAGCCATCTGGTATACTGCACCAGAAACGGATCATTCAGACCAAGTTCCTCGCGTGTCTCCTGAACCATTTCTTCAGTAGGCATTACACCGGTTGCCGTGTACATGTTTCGTACAGGGTCACCTGGTGACATAAAGGTCAGTGCAAATGTAATAAAGCTGATACCGATCAATACGATCACAATCTGTAATAAACGCTTGATTATTTGCTTTTTACTCAAAAAAGACACCTCTTTTTATTTCTGTTTGTAACTATTCAGTAACTTCACAATTCGCAGACTTTTCTTATTCTGCAGGAGTAATTTCTGTTGACAGCCAGTAGTAATCTGCTGTATGGATATGTGCAGAACCAACTTTCTTACTGTAGATCATAGATGAGTTGTAGTATCCATCAATCAGAACCGCTGCATCATCTACCAGGATCTGCTGCATCTGGAAGATCAGATCTTTTCTCTTTTCCGGATCCATTTCACCTTTTAATTCTTCATATAACTTATCATAGTCCGGGTTGGAGTATGCGCAGTAGCTGGTATCAGTTGCCCAGTTAGCCATATATGCCAGAGGATCTCCGGTACCAACAGTGATCCAGTTATTGTTATTAAAGTCATAATCCAGTGCTGCAAGTTTACTCCACTGATCATCTGAGCTTCCGTATTCAGGAACAACACCGATGCCGATTTCTGCAAGATACTGTGCGTGAGCATCTGCAAAGTCATTCAGAAGACGGTTTTCATAAGAAATATATCTAAGGTTGATATTCTGGCCATCCAGTTCACGGATTCCATCTCCATCTGTGTCAACGATTCCTGCATCATCCAGAATCTGTTTTGCTTTTTCCGGATCATAGGTATATGGATTCTCAAGTTTGTCGTAATCATAGTTCAGAGTAGATGGCAGTACGGAAAATCCTGGTGTATAAAGTCCACCGATTGTTCTGGAATTACAGATTGTATCATAGTCAATTGCCATCAGGATTGCCTGACGAAGTGTTTTGTTTCCAAGAACACCATCAAAGTTCATCCATGCAAATCCGCAGCGTACACCGGATGCAATATCAACAGTAAAGTCATCACTGTCCTGGAAATCCTGAATATCTGCTACATTTGTGATATTCTCAACCAAGTCTACCTGACCACTCTGGAGAGCCATTGTTTTTGCGGAGTTATCTCCCATGAACAGCAGATTGATCTTATCGTATGGAACATCTTCACGATAATACTCATTTGCAGCTAATGTATAACCAACACCTACACCATTGAATTCTTCAATCTTGTATGGACCTGTTCCAATAATTCCATTATCGTAGTTTTCAATATGTTCTACATCTGTGATTCCCATAGTTGGGTGGCAGAGCTGTCCTACAAGGTTTGCATATGGTTTGCTTGTTTTGATGTTAATAGTATTTGCATCATCATCTACAGTAACTTCTGCTTCAAATTCCAGATATTTCTCCGGTTTGGCAGATCCGGAAGGTCCTACCTCTTTCATGTGATCAAAATACTCTTTTACCTTTGTCGGAGTTAAATCACATCCGTCAGAGAATTTAATTCCGTCTTTCAGCTTGATCGTCCATTCTGTATGCTCGTCATTTACTTCATAACTCTCAGCAAGCCACGGGATAACTTCCATATTGTCATCGAATTTAAATAATGCTTCAGCAATACCATATCTCATAGCATTCCATCCACTGTTTTCATCATTTGCACTGTTTACACATCCATCTGTGTACATCTGACATCCGAAGTTTAAAACCTTCTCATCACCCTTCGCCTGTACAGTAACTCCCATTAATAATGCAACTGTTGTTGCCGCTGCTAACACAAGTAATTCTCTTTTTGTTTTTTTCATCCTTTACTTCCTTTCTTTTTTTGTTTCTTCGTTGTTTTTCTTCCTTCTCATACTGTCCATTCCTGTGATTTTGAACGAAAAAAAAGACAGATGCTCCCACATCCGTCACGAAATCTTACCATTAAAGAATCAAACATATATATGCAACACATGAAGTTGTAACTCTTAATCAGGATTTCTCGTCGTCCGCAAGAATCTCTTTTACCAGAAATAAGCAGGTCTCCTGACTTAAGCTTACCCATTTTCAGCACCTTCCCAGAAAAATATCTTCCAGTGGCATTCAGCTGAAAACCAACTATCACAGTGACGGGATCGTACCGGATTTACACCAGTTTCCCTTTTAATCAGACCAGCAGGACGCTTCTGCTGGTCTGAACTTATCTCTAAAATCATTAAATGACCGTATGAATACTCATCTATCATAACATACCATCATGTATACGTCAATTATTTTAGACTCTTATTTTCTATCTATTTTTCCGTAAATTTCCGGAATTTCTCAAAATTTGTTTCCGGTGTATAGGATTTCAGAACTTCCATCATGTCCTCTACACTATATGTATTATCATACATTCCAATAGATAACGCATACTGCTTATTAAACTCATCTACTGAATCCGCTGTCCAGAATGACTGCTGCAGCCGGAAAGCACTTCCATCTTCACGGTAATCTTCTGCAAAGCCTTCCAGAGCATTTTTCATGGCAACAAATGATGGTGCAACGATAGCACCGTATTTTCCTACAAGATAGTCGATTCTTTCCTTGCCGTTATATCCCTTTTTATTAAACATTTCGTATGTATCTTCTGTAAAACAGTCAATGGAACCCAACAATACATCTGTACTGTTCTCTTCTTCATAAGCATCAATTATCTTGATAAAATCACTTGCGCTCACTACACTCAGAATAACATTATACTCTCCTGTATTCAGCGAATCAGCCAGCTTTTCATCCAGGTGATCTTTTGGATACCCCGGAACCAGAGTAATCTTAATGTCACTGCCTGTTTCAATTTCTTCAGTATCCTGCGTATTCACCAGTTCTTCTACAGACTTCTCATATGACAGGCCATATGCTTCCTGAAGCTTATTCAGAATACCAATCGTTCTCAGACGATGCATCTCATTACCGATAGCAGATCCTCCACATGCTATTATGTAATGATTCTGGTTATTCTGATCCTCTGAAACAAAATACTCCGCCATATTGGCAGCCGCATCCATTTCTGTTTCAACAGATGTTCCTATTGTTCCCAGAAAATAAGGATTATCCTTTACTTTCTCATACATTTCATCACTGATCGTTCCTGAGCCACGTACATAATACATACCATATTCTTCACATACCGGAAGAACTTCTTCAAGATCTGAGGAAAGGAAAGAAATAATTCCCTTTACATTTCTTTCATGAAGCTCGTTGATAAAGCTGATTTCTTCTTCTGCTGTACTTATACTGGAAGAATATAAAAACTCGACTTCAAAAGCCATGCCGACATAATTTTCAAAATAATTTCTAAATGCTCTTACTTCTGCATCATTCAGATTATATACAGACACCCCTATCGTCATTTTTTCATCCTGATCTGCTGTATCATTCAGGGTATCGGCTGCCATAACTGAAATACTGGTACAGGTAAGCAGCATAATCATTGTCAATATAAAACTTATTATCTTTTTCATTCCTTTTTTACCTTTCTGTTGTATTTGTATAAAAATTCAATTTTTCTTTTTTTCACATCCTTTCCAGAAATAAAAAGTACACTTTCTCAGGGGTATTTTGGGTATAAAAATAAAGCCTTTCTTATACACCGTAAGAAATAACCTTTTTTCAATGTAAGCAGGTCTCCTGGCTTAAGTTCATCGCATTTTATCGTCTTCCCACTTTTACAGCAGTGACATAATAATAAAAAACTCCCTTTTACAGTGGCGGGACCGCATCGGTTTTTCACCGATTTCCCTTTTAATCCCATATTCATGGTAACATACATTGTTTCTTAAATTGATTATATTATTACCTTTAATGGATGTCAATGAATTTCACAATATGGCTATTCCTTTTTTATTCATATTGTCTTATTCTCCATTCATATGCATTCTCTTGTAGCGTCCTTCTGTTTATGGTAAAATATTTTCACAGTATATTTATATATAAACACCTGGATAAAAGTCTTTTGTTCAGTGTGTCTACAACATAATTTACACTATCAGGAAAGAGGCGATTCCATTGAACATTGAAGATTCCTGTATTTCCTGCATTGACACCAGCTGGTCCTACCAGCTTGCCAAACGCATGGAAAAAGAAAAAACAAATCCTGTTCTGGGCTACCGCACTGCAGGTTCCGCCGCAGAGACAGCTACAGGAGATATGTTATATGAAGAAATGAAACGCATCGGCCTTACCGATGTCACCAGAGATACTTTTACACTGGACGGATGGGAATTCGAGAAAGCAGTCCTGAAATTCACAGACAACAGTGGTCTGGAACATACCTTTCAGATGGGGGGCTATCAGACAAATTTTGAAACCAATGGTTTTCAGAATTATGATCTCGTTTATCTTGGAAAAGGGACTACTGCAGATTATGAAGGCGTAAATGTCAAAGGAAAACTGGTCATGGTCGAGATCAACCAGCGTGATGAATGGTGGATCAGCTTCCCGGTTTATCAGGCTTACCTGCGGGGGGCCGCTGCTCTGATCGCAGTTCAGGCAAACGGATATGGAGAAATTGCGGAAACTGCTCTTAACGCACAGGATATCGCAGGTCCGGATTTCGCACCTGCTTTCTCCCTGTCTCAGGCAGATGCACGAATCCTTAAGGCTGCCCTTCAGGACAAAATTTCTGCTCAGAAAAACAATACTACTGATTCTGAGCATATCCAGAATGCTTCTGAACCGGATTCCGTTTTTTTACGCAACCATTCATTAAAAGTATCTCTCGATGCCCGTTCCAGAGTCATTCCGGACACAAAAGCCAGCAATATTGTCGGCAAAATCCAGGGAACTGAGACAGACTCCATGATCGTATTATCTGCCCACTATGATTCCTATTTCGATGGATTTCAGGACGATAATGCAGCGATCGCCATGATGCTCGGCATCGCCCGTGCACTGGTAAAAGGCGGTTATAAACCGGCCCACACTCTGGTATTCTGCGCCATGGCAGCCGAAGAATGGGGCATCATTGATTCCAAATATGACTGGTCCACAGGTGCGTATAATCAGGTATTCCGTGTACATCCGGACTGGCAGGGAAAAGTGATCGCAGACCTGAATTTCGAGCTTCCGGCTCATGCACACAACACACAGGATGCTATCCGCTGCACCTATGAATATGCAGACTTTATCCGGCAGTTCACAGACAGCCTGACGGTTCCGAAGGAAGCTTATCCGGACGGGATCACAGTCCTGTCTCCGATTGAGACTTGGTCCGATGATTTCTCCATGGCGATCGCAGGAATCCCGTCTACCGTAAATGATTTCAGTGCCGGACCATTCATGCAGAACTATTATCATTCCCAGTATGATAATCAGGATGTCTATCAGGAAGCGGTTTATCAGTTCCATCATGAATGCTATCTGAAACTTGTAATGGCCTTTGACCGTCTGGTCCTGCCGCCGATGAATTTCAGCAATACAATAAAGGCAGTGATTTCCGGTATTCATGAAAACGCCCTTTCCTTCGCATCAGAAGAACAGGATAGCCTGACAGCCCGTCTGGAAAAAGTACAGGAATTATGCAGTCAGATTTATACACACATCTGCCAGATCAATCAGAAATATGCAGAACTGACAGCACTGAAAGAACGCACAGCTTTCCGCAAAAGCCAGGAAACAAATGCAGCGGCACTGTTAAAAATTTTCCGCAAGACACAGGATTATCTGGTACGCCTGAACTGGCAGGATGAGGTCATTTTTCCACAGGAATCTGCTTCCAAAAATATCTCCCAGTTAGAAAAAGCCCGCCTTGCCCTTACCGAAGGAAACATCACAGACGCACTGAAGGCACTCTACCGGGTAGATAATAATATGTACGCATTCCTTTTTGATGAAGAAGTATACTATCATTTCACAGAATACATTCTTCACCAGCCAAAAGACCGCCTCATGTGGGGTGCCGGACGCATTATGCACCACGAAAATCTTTATGGAATCGTACAGACATTAAAGCAGCGCATGAAAGAAAATACACCGGAACTGGACGAAGAGATCCGCCGTCTGGAAGCTGCCCTGCGCAGACAGAAAGCCTACTATAAAGATGACCTGCGTTATCTGAGCAGTTCTGTCGAAAAACTCTCAGCCATGCTGACAGAGCTTTCTGACAGACTGGATAGCTGACTACATCAATAATACATATCAAGCACATATTTAACCAGATAATTTTATCTGTCTGATCCAGCCAAAAGTTACTGTTCACTCCGTGCACAGTAACAGATAAAATCAAACATAAAAACACAAAATCATAGATTTACAACCGATAAACTTATGAAAGATGATCGATTGTAAATCACAACAAAAACGAGGAGAATTTACATACTTATGGAAAGTGATAATTTGTACCGGGTACAGGAAGAAGATTTACCAAGACTGCAGAGACTGTTAACTGTCTGTTTCGCACAGGACCCACTGTATCATACCCTGATCCCGGATGACGACACCAGAGAACGCCTTTTGCCGGAACTTTTTTCCTGTGATCTCACAGAATTTTTTCAGACCTGCGAAATCTATTCTGACAGCAGCGAACTGAACAGCATTCTGGTTGTTTCTGATGAAAGTGAGCCTTACAATGTTTTACAGTATTGTCTCACAGAAGCCAAAGCTACCCTTACCACAGATGGGTGTCTTATCAAAGAAGATCCAAGCCTGAAAACCTTCTGGAATTTCATTCAGGGAAAAGATTACCTGAATTCCAGCTGGACAGACCAGCTTCACCAGACAGACCGCCTTCATGTAATCTACCTCGCAGTAGATCCGGGGCATCAGCATCACGGACTTGCAGAAGTGTTAATGGATGAAGTCATCCAGTACGCACAGAAACATAAAATGCTCATCTCCCTGGAAACCCACAATCCCAATAACGTTCCTATTTACGAACATTTCGGATTTAAGACTTACGGCATTGTGGAAAAACATCATTTCGGACTGAAACAGTACTGCATGATCAGAGAGGCTACTGTCTGAGTCAGGCGGATATTCGCAATTGAAACAGGGGACTTACCTGATTTGGTTAAAGTGTATTGCAGATAACGAAAAAAGTTACCGTTTTCTGCGAATTTATGTTATACTGCTTTTAACTGGGAATGATATAAATTAACCTATTTTCAACCGTAAATTTTGTACAATTATTCGCCTAGTAATATTTATATTTTTATATTAAAATAATACTTATGTATGTACCAGTGTACTGTCAGAATTTACGGTGACCAGTCGGCTGTACCACAGTAACTGGGCATCTGTACACAAACTATATGATACTAATAAGGAGGACTTATAATGGTACGCAATGCAATGAGCGCAACAGAATTTTATATCTTAGAATACTTATGGACAAGGGAAACACCTGCAACCTTTTCTGAGATCATGAATCATTTTAACAACGAAGAAAAGAAAGAATGGAAGAAACAGACAGTCAATACCTTCCTTACCCGTCTTGCTCAGAAAGGTTTCCTGAACATCGACAAGAGCGGCAAAAGAGCCCTGTATATTCCATCTGTTACAGCTAAGAAATATTATGAAGATTACGCAAATCTGATCATCAATGATTCCTATAAAGGTTCTCTTAAAAACTTCATTTGTGCCTTTACAGCCAGTCATAAATTAACAAAGGCAGAGAAAGAAGAACTGATTGCTTATATCCAGTCTTTATAATTCTTTTTCCATTGAATATAGACTCTTGCGGAACCTGCCATTGGCAGTTTTCTGCAAATACACAGTCAGAACATTACGAAATAATTTCTTTATAAAAGAAACAGCCCCGGATTACTCAGGGCTGTTTTTTTCTGCATATTCTTCAATGTTATCCAGTGTCACTTTATGGTAAGGAATTCTCACATACTTTCCGTCTATCAGAGGAATATCGTCTTTGTCTCCATTTGTGGCAAGGGCAAATGCGAGGTTCAGCATTTCTTTCGCCTGTCCTTCTTTGTCATTGTAAACGGTTCCCAGCATTTCACCGTTTTTGACTGCATCCAGTCCACCGCTGGTTCCGTCTATTCCGACCACTACCGGCCAGTTTTCTTTTGACATTCCGGACACTTTCAGTGCATCGATCGCACCCAGTGCCATGTCATCATTATTGGCCATGATCAGCTCAATTTCTCCGCCAAACTGTGTCAGCATAGCTGCTGTTTTTGTCTGTGCCTGCGCTCTGTTCCAGTTCGCCATGGCATATCCTAATTTTTCAGTTTCAACCCCTTGTTCCACCATTGTGTTTACCGAATATTCCGTCCTCACGATCGAATCCTGATGTCCGGCTTCTCCCTCCAGAACCACATACTGGCAGATTCCGTCACCATTTTTATCCATCGTACTGTCATTTTTGAAAGCGTCTGCCGCAAGCTCACCTTCCAGCCTTCCGGACTCGGAAGCATCTGCCCCTACATAATACAGTTCACTCCAGCGTTCCAGATCCTCCGCTACCAGTTCGCGGTTAAAGAAAATTACAGGAACATCATTTTTTTCTGCCAGATCTGTAATGGTTGTCGGCTCTGTACGGTCTACCAGATTCACGCAGACTACATCGCATCCTTTTTCGATCAGGCTTTTCACCTGCTCATTCTGTGTGAGCTGGCTTTTGGAAGCATCCAGAATTTCCACATTGATCGCAATTTTACTTGATTCTTCTTTTTCTGCTGCATACGCTGTAAATCCCTCCATCATTTCCGAAAGAAATGTATCATACTGATCATACAATGTGATCCCGATCTTAATGTTTTTTACAGCTTCCTCCTGACTGCTGCCGCATCCTGCCGCTGCCACAGTCACTATACCCAGAACCCCGGCAAAAACCAGATACCTTCCATTCATTCGTTCTATCCCCCGTCCGTTTTATCTATGGTGTCATTTTATCTCACTGTAGGAAACAGGATTCTGCTTGTTTCCTCATCATAAAGATTATCCTTCGTTACTCTGAAAAAATCAACCTCTGTCTGCTCTGTTTTTCCCGTATGATACTGAACCGCCTGCGCCGCCAGACACATGCTCTGATATCCCATATAATACTCATTCGGCACAAGAAGCTCCCGGATAGTTCCTTTATCCAGATAATACATCAGTTTCTCAGAACGACCCTCTCCATAGATATGCCAGGAAAGGTTCTCTGTATTCAGGATCAGGTCAACAGCCTTCTCTGTATCATCATTTTCCAGAGACAGAACCGCATCCACAGAAGCATTCTTAAAGTAATCCTGATTTCGCATTTTCTTATACAGTTCTTTATCAGAGATCACCCAGGCGATTTCCACTCCTGCCTCTGAAAGGCGTTGTTTCAATGCTTTTAACCTTTGTCTCATTCCAAGCTGATTCTGATTTCCGCTGAAGATCCCGACGGTCTTTTCACCGCCTTCCACAGCCATATCTCCCAGAGTTTCTCCGAATTTCACATGATCTGTCATAACTGTGGTAAAGAGTGTATCTGTCTCAATGCCTGTCTGGATCAGCACAGTCGGCTTCGCAGTTTCTCCCGGAAGAACGACATCCGTATCACTGGAATAAGGTGCCACGATCACCCCGTCTGCACTTCCGTCCAGCTCTCTTTTTACAATCGTCTGCTCCTCCTGTACATTCTGAAATTTGCCTGTAGATACCAGATTCAGATGCACATGATTATCTTCTGCCCCCTGTTCCAGACCTTCTCTGAACGCATCCCAGCGTTCACTGCTGCTGTCATTTACAATAACAGAAACGGAAATATAATCCTCTTCTTTTCCCTGATTCACCATCCCGTAAGCACTGTATATGATCACTGCAAAAATCACTGCGGAAAAGAGAAGGATAGATAAACGATTCTTTTTCATTTCGTCTCCTCCTGACTTCCGGTGTCACCAGTTCTGCTGCCGTCTGACATCGTTTTTCCGGACTGTGAGTATTTCCCGCTTTCCAGTATTTTCTGTGTCTCTGCTGTATAAGGAGTATATGGAATATGGATCTGAACCAGCATTCCTTCATCCGGACAGCTTTTGATGATCAGACCATACTGATCTCCAAAGCGAAGTTTGAGACGGCTGTGCACATTCACCAGACCAACACCGGAACCATGCTTATGCGGCCGTTCTTTTCCATTGAGAAGCTCTGCGGCTTCTTCCTCCGGCATTCCAAGTCCGTTATCTTCTACCTCCAGATAAACGTCATTTTCTTTCCGGTATCCGCGTACATGGATTTCTCCTTCTCCATCCATAAATTCCATTCCATAATAGATAGCATTTTCCAGAAGCGGCTGGAGAACCAGCTTCACTGTACATCCGTCCAGAATCTCCGGATCTATCTGGAAATCCACCTCAAAACTGTTTTTATAACGGATTTTCTGGATGTTCATATAGTTCTGCGCATGCTTCACTTCATCCTCAATCCTGATCACTGTTTTTCCACGGCTCAGGCTGATCCTGAACAGGCTGGCAAGCTGCGTGATCATAAATACCGCATCATCATAACGCTCTCCTGTGATCATCCATACAATAGAATCCAGCGTATTATACAGGAAATGAGGGTTGATCTGCGACTGAAGCGCATCCAGTTCGCTCTTTCGTTTTTCTTCCTGTTCCACCACAATGTCATCCATCAACTGGCGGATCTGTGCCACTGTGGAGCGCAGGGTTTTCCCAAGATGTTCCACTTCCATGGAACCGCCTATATAAATATCCGGTTCCATATTTCCGGCCTCCCATTCCTTCACGGAATCATTCAGTCTGCGCAGAGGTTTGGAGATTCTTGCAGATACCATCTGATTCAGGATCACTGCTGCAAAAACTGTCAGCGCAACCAGAAGAACCACCAGATTTCTCATTCCTGACATACCCATACTGAAAGATTTCATCGGAACCACACTGACCAGTTTCCATCCTGTATAGCTGATGGTTTTTACAGTGACCAGACGGTTTTCTCCCTGGAAATTTTCCTCTGTCGTAGTATCCTCATATCCTGCTGCCATACTGTTATTTTCCTGATATAATCCCATATGAATCAGATTTTGTTTCGGGTGATAAATGATCTCCCCGTCCGGTGCCATCAGGTAAAGATACTCTCCGGAAGTATCGGAATTTGCCTTATCCAGAAGCTGCTCGATACTGCTGTAATTCATGTCTACCAGAAGCACACCAAGCATGGAAACACCATTTCTGGTAAGTTCCACCGTACGGCTCAGTGAAACCACCCAGTAATATCGATAAGAAGGATCATCAAACAGATTCTCCACATGCGGTTTGGAAAAATGAAAGTTTTCCAGTTCTCCCACCGCATCCTTAAACCAGGACTGAGACGTGACATCTATCTCTGTTTTCTCCGTATCAATCGGTGAAGCTGCCACCAGATTTCCATCATTTGTATAGCAGGCAACGCTCACCAGCTTATCTTTATTGGACTCATACAAAAGTGTCATGGAATCGTCCAGACTTCCACTTCCGATGTCCGTATTTTTGATCACCGTATAATACATGGCATCCGAAATCCGTCTCATATTTCTGAGATAGTCTTCCAGATTGATCGTTGTCTGATTCAAAAGCTGCCTGGAATTTTCCACTGTTAAGTTTTCTGCTTTCTTCGTAAACTGCTGATAAAGCATCACACCCAGAAAGCACATACAGCATACTGACAAAACGGTAAAAGAAACCGATATGGTCATCTGCATGCTCCTTGTTTTCTTTCCCTTACGGGATAATAACTCTCTGATCTTTTCCACTGACTCTCCTGCCCCTGTATCATTATTCTGATAATATTTTCAGTCATCTGACAAATAAAAACAATCTTATTTTATACCTGTTTTCTTTTTACTTCTCAACTGTTTTCTGTCTGACCCGGTTCTTACTTTTACCCATTACTGTTCGCACTTCGATACTTGGATGGTGACATACTGTACTGCTTCTTAAACGCATAACTGAAATAATTCGGGTCTGCATAACCTACTTTTTCTGCAATAATATAGGTCTTGTCATTGGTTGTCATAAGCAGTTCCACAGCCTTCTCCATACGGTAGTCTGTCAGAAAACTGATAAATGTTTTACCTGTTTCCTTCTTGAAAATTGTAGAAAAATAAGCAGCACTTACCCCCAGTTCCTTACAGACAGATTCTATGGTTATGTTCCGGTCACTGTAGTGTTCCTGTACATATTCCACTGCTTTGGACGCAAAAGATTTGGTAGTTGCCTGACGTTCCTGCTGAACGGTTTCCTGTAATTTTTCCCCAATCTCCAGAAGCCATCGCTCCAGTTCTTCCGGGGATTCCATCTGCATGCATTTCTCAAAAACCGCACTTTTTTCACCGTAAAATTCCTCAATATCCAACTGATTATTCGTACAGAATCTGAAAATTTCCGTGATCAGACCCATAATAAAAATCTGATATTTCTGCATGGTTGTTCCATCTTCCATAAACTTATGGATACAGTGATCAATCTCCTCTTCCAGTTCTTCTCTGCTTCCCATACGGATTTTCTTCAGGATTTTCTGAATTTCCTGTTCTTCCCAGCGCTCATCCGCATTCTCCATAGGATCAATTTCTGCAATATTGATGGCACGGGCATTTCCATATATTACGCGGTAAGAAACTGCACTTCTGGCACCCTGCCAGGAGAGGCGGATATCAGGAAGATTATTGGATACATAACCAATTCCGGCGGTTACGGTAGCTTCACAGACATGTTTTGCCAGACGGCATAACTGGTCCATAAAGTCTGTAAATTCCGTGATCTGTTCCTGGCTCTCAAGCTGTGTGATCACCACAATATCTCCCAGATACATAAGGATTCTGGACTTCCATTCATCCTCCATATGCTCCTCTGCCAGTTTTTTTACAGATACGCCAAGCAGAAAAGTATTCATATTTGGAGGGATATTTGTTGTACTGATATGTAAAATAGAAACCACATAATATGGTCCTGTCAGACTGATCTGATAATCATCCACATATCTGTCAATCTCATCTTCCGGAATCCTGCCATCGATCAAAGAAGTGTAGAAATTCTCCTGAAGAATCGGAATACTTTCCATATAATACTCTCTCAGCTTGTCAACGTTTCTTTTCTCATCCATCTCCCGGTCTATTTTCTCACGAATACGGTCGAAAACTTCTTTCAGATTTCCGGCATCAATTGGCTTTAAAATATATTCCTCCACTTCGATCTGAATGGCTTCTTTTGCATATTCAAATTCATCAAATCCCGAGAAAATAATGATCTTTACTGTACGGTAAAGTTCCTTCAGTTTGCGGCTCAGAGTCAGTCCGTCCATGTATGGCATTTTGATATCTGTCATGACCACGTCCGGCTGAAGTTCCTCCGCCATCTCCAGTGCTTCCACACCATTATGAGCATATCCCGCAACCTGAAAGCCCATGCTTTCCCAGTCCATTTTTTTCATAATAATCTGGATAACATCTTCCTCGTCATCCACAAGTAATACTGAATACTTCTCCATATTTACACTCCGCCTGTTACTTACTGTTCTGTATGTTGTCCGTTGCTCCGGACAATCATTTTATTTCTTTTTATGAGATTTTGTATCTCCATATTTATCATTCATTCTCTTCCAGAGAATCCCGAAGATCAGAAACCAGACTGCAATCTGAGTCACTGCCACATAAGCATTAAAATACATAATGATCGCCATAATAAATGAGCCTGCTGCCATAAAAAGAATCAGCTTTCCTGACTCTGTCACATATTTTTCCTTGTCCTTAAACTTGGCGCCGTTTTTGCCCGTAATAGATTCTGTGTCGTGAAAGATCAGCAGACGTGCTGCATAGTATCCCAGAACCAGAGTCATCATCAGCGGAATCATTGCGCTGGATAAATAGCTTTCTCCCATTTTTTTATTTCTCCTTTACATTTTTTAGTCTATATATAGAGAAAGGACCGTCGTACCAAAACGGCGGTCCTGTATGTAACATTATATCGTTTTTCTTATCTTCTTGCAATGTATTTTCTGATATCCAGTGAAATAGCAATGAAGATGATGATACCAAGTGCGATGTACTGAGCGTATGGGTTTACTCCCAGGAACTGAAGTGCTGTTTTCAGGAACTCGAATACTGCAACACCGATCAGAGCGGAAGAAACTTTACCACGACCACCAGTTACAGATACACCACCGATGGTGCAGGCTGCGATCGCTTCCATTTCATAACCATAACCTAACTGAACAGATGCACCGCCGGCTTTTGCACCCATCATAAATCCTGCAAGACCATACATAGCTGCTGCTTTTGCATAGATAATGATCAGAGTCTTTTTAACCGGAACACCGGCAACTTCTGCTGCCTGTGGGTTACCACCGATTGCATACATATATTTTCCATGACGGGTCATGTTAAAGATGAACCATGTGATAATACCAACGATGATTGCGATCCATACCAGGTAGCTCATTCCAAGGAATTTACCTGTTGCAAGTCCTGTATACTCACTTGTGTATCCACCAAGAGGAGTTGCGTTTGTATAAATACAGCAGATACCATAAACGATTTCCATCATAGCCATTGTTGAAATGAATGGCGGTACGTTAAGGTATGCAATAAAGAATCCTGTTACAAGTCCGAATACAGCACAGATCAGCATAACAACGATCAGTGCAAGCCAGATGTTTAAAGGTTTCATATTCGGAAAGAATTTGTTGGAGTAATCCATTTTCTGAAGCAGTGTACCTGCGATACATCCGCCAAAACCGATCATACGTCCGGCTGACAGGTCACAGCCTGCAGTGATGATACATCCGGCAATACCAAGTGCAATTACAAGACGGAAACTCATAGTTGCAAGAATGTTTGTCAGGTTGTTTGCTGTTAAGAAGTTTGGTCTTGTGATTCCGGTAAATACAATGAGGCAAACCATGATGATAATAACACCATAATTCGTCATAATTTCTTTAAAACTTAATTTCTTTTTGTTTCCCATGATTATTCTCCTCCCATCAGAATTTTGTCGCATAGGCCATGACATGTTCCTGAGTCATCTCTGCGGTCTCTGTAATTTCTCCGCGCATCTTGCCGTTACACATAACGTAAACACGATCAGACATACCAAGCAGCTCTGCCATTTCGGAAGAAACCATGATAATGGCTTTGCCTTCTGCGGCCAGGTCATTCATAATTTCATAAATCTCGTGTTTTGCACCAACGTCGATACCACGGGTCGGCTCATCCATAATCAGAATATCAGGGTCATTTGCCAGCCATCTTGCTACGATAACCTTCTGCTGGTTACCACCGGACAGGTTTGCGATATGCTCCTGCATGTTCGGAGTTTTGATACGTAGCTTCTTGATGCTGTCATCTACGACATTGTTAATCTTCTTATGGTCAAGCACAAATCCGCCTTTCAGATACTTGTTATAAATAGAAACACCGACATTATCTTTGATGGAAAGACATCCGAAAATACCATTTCCACGTCTGTCCTCTGTGATCAGACCGATTCCGGCTTTCATGGCATCTGCCGGATGTTTGATATTTACTTTCTGACCTTTGATATAAATTTCTCCGGATTTGATTGCTCTCATTCCGAATACACCTTCCAGAAGTTCGGTTCTCTGGGCTCCTACCAGACCTCCGAATCCAAGGATCTCGCCTTTACGGAGTGTGAAAGATATATCCTGGAAAGATTTCTCATGGATAGAACTCAAATGTTTAACTTCCATGATGACTTCTCCCGGTTTGTTCTTTCTTTCCGGATATACATTGGTCAGCTCACGTCCTACCATTTTGGTAATGATATCGTCAGTAGTCATTTCGGCTGCCGGCCAGGTTCCTACATATGTACCGTCTCGCATGATCGTGATATCATCTGCGATTCGTTTGATCTCATCCATCTTATGAGAAATGTAGACCATGGCAACACCTTTGTCTCTCAGATCATTCATGATTCTGAAAAGAGCTTCTACTTCGTTATCTGATAATGAGGATGTAGGCTCATCAAAGATTACCACTTTTGCATTGTGTGAAACTGCTTTTGCAATTTCTACTGACTGCATCTGTCCGATAGACAGGTCACCCAGTAAGGCTTTTGGATCGAAATCCATTTTTACTTCTTTCAGCCAGTAAGCTGTATCTTCATACATCTTCTTGTGATCAATTACCTGTAATGGTCCGAATTTCTTGGTCGGAAATCTTCCCAGATACAGGTTCTCAGCTACGGTTCTGGCCGGAACCGGCTGCAGTTCCTGATGTACCATCGCGATTCCATATTTCATGGCTTCATCAGGGTTGTTTACTGTGATTTTTTCTCCATCTAAGTAAATCTCTCCGGCATCCATTTTGTAGATACCAAACAGACATTTCATCAGAGTTGATTTGCCTGCACCATTCTCTCCCATGAGAGCATGTACTGTTCCCGGACGGAGTGACAACTGTACATTGTCAAGTGCCTTAACGCCGGGGAAGGATTTGCAGACACCCTTCAGTTGCAGTTTGTACTCAGACATGTTTCTCCTCCCTTTCCTTTTTCTCGAATTTCTCAAAGAAAGGTGCGGGTGCCATTTGCGTCACCCGCACCTCTATGATCATTCATTGCTGTGAATTATTTTGTCATTTCTTTGATGTCAGCTACGTTGTCTGCTGTTACTTTTACGTAATCGCAACCGATGTAGTGGTCATTTCCTTTGCCTGTCAGATAGTTTACAGCTGCATCTGCTGCTGCATGAGACTGGGAAATGTGATCGTTAAATACTGTACCTGTCATTTTTCCTGCTTCTACGTTGTCAAGAGCTTCGGACAGAGCATCTACACCTACAAGGTAGATATCTTCGCCAACTGTACGTCCTGCTGCTTCGATAGACTGCAGAGCACCAAGTGCCATAGCGTCGTTGTTACAGAATACAACTTCTACGTCATCACCAAACTGGCTTAAGTCGTTAGCTACGAGGTTCTGAGCTGTAGCCTGATCCCAGTTACCAACCTGATCATCGAGCTGGTTTACTTCAAGTCCTGCATCCTCAAGTGCTTTTACAGAGAATTCTGTACGATATTTAGCATCTACGTTCTCCGGGTCACCTTCGATCATGATGTAATCAACTTTTCCGTTTCCGTTTTTGTCGATTGCGTCAAGGCCAAGGTCAGAAATGATTTCACCCTGCATTGTACCGGACTGACGAGCGTCACATCCTACATATGTAACATCCCAGTCGTTGTCTTCCCATCTCTTTTCTTCGTCTTCGCTTGGCTCACGGTTGATGTATACAAGCGGAATGTTTGCTGCTACTACTTTATCTGTAATGCTCTCTGCTGAAGAGGAGTTTACAGGGTTGACAATCAGTAAGTCTACGCCGTCAGCGATGAAAGCATCGATCTGGTTGGACTGTGTTGCCTGGTCGTTAGCACCATCCTGGATTGTGATGTTATCTTTGGAGAATCCAAGTTCTTCAAGATAGCTTTCCAGCTCGCCACGGAACAGTGTCATGAAGTTATCAGAGAACTGATAGATACAAACACCAACTTTTTTGTCAGCTAATTCAGGATTAGCTTCAGGTGTTTCGTCTGCTGTTTCGTCTGCTGTTTCCTCAGCTGCTGTGTCGTCAGATGCGAATACAGGCATTGCCATCATAGATGATGTTACCATTGCTGTTGCAAGTACTAAGCTCACTAATTTTCTTTTCATTGTAAAAAACCTCCTTGAATTTACATTATATAGTTTTTTTAACACGAAGCGCTTTCTCATCGTTCCTGCTCTTGCGTGCCCGTTTGTTTTACTGTGATTGTATTATAGCAATGGTTTCTTAAAAAAACTATACAAAATACTTCGGTTTTTCTTGAATATCCTATTTTTTTTGTAGAAAATAACAGTGGTTTTTCTTTGAGGTTTTATTTTTATTGTGGTTTTATTGTAATCTTTGTTGTATATTGTATCTATTATTGGGGTGTTTTTATGGTTTTAGGAGTGTTTCTTCCTATTATATGCAGTTTTATGTTTTATACTTTTTTGTTGGTGCTTACTTGTTGTTGCTTACAAGGGACGAAGGGGAAGAGTTGGTGCCGGGATTCAGGTTGCCGTGACCTAGAAATTCTAAGCCTGCGGAAATCTGCTAAAACCATTCGAAAAAACCTCAAACTCGCTCCGTTGCAAACTTCGCTCAAACAGTGAGTGTTTTTCCGAATAACGCAGATTCCCGCAGACTAAGAATTACTACGGCCCCGTCAAATTCATCCCGGCACCAACTCTTCCCCTTCTGATATCGACCCCAGAACAATAAAAAAGAACGGGGCGCTTCTGCGACATAAGTCATAGGAACATTACGGAGTAATTTCCTATGGCACAAGAAAGAATCTTACAGGCAATTCTCTATCTGTCCATCTTCAATGATTCCCTTCATCCTTCATCGATATAATCACTGAAATGTAATCCTATGGAAGATCAGATTCCCTGGAAAGTGGAAAGCTTTTCAAATGAAGTATTATAGCAATTCCAGAAAATAATGCAAGCAAGACAGTTCAGCAGAGTGCGAAGGACAAGGAAGGTATCTGCAGGCGTGCTGACGCACGGCAAAGATATCTGACGCAGGACTTCACGCTCTGATGGGCTGGATTGCTTGCATTATTTTCTGGAATTGCTATAAGTTAATGCACAAAAAAGCAGTCAAACTAATGACTGCTTCTCTTCTCTATATCTTCAAAACTACATACATGTTGACATTCCCTGAGATCATTCTTCCTGCGATTCTTGGTCAAGCCCTCACCCGATTAGTAACAGTCAGCTC
>OCHN01000330.1_pt1 | contig 51412 bp, 43 predicted proteins | sample 1538911 | NCBI WGS metagenome assembly OCHN01 (sample SAMN04571736, study PRJEB22368) | human gut metagenome | biome: human gut; material: stool | host: Homo sapiens | place: Luxembourg | collected 2013-01-11 | reverse complement strand
AAATAAGAGGCAAAGAATAAAAACAGAGCCGTGACACAGTTCAGTTTACACTACCCATTACATGGAACTCTAAAAATCTCTTTCTCTCTTCATTATGCTGTTTAGCCTCTTCTTCTGTATAATAAGTATTTGTTTGTGAATTTATTGAATATTCTGAAACGTTACTCGTATTCAAATCATACTTTTGAGATGCCTGTTCCCAATAGTCCATCACCCATTCGTCTTTTCCATAAAAGACTTGAAGTCTAAGATTCGCCCAAAGTATAGTATATGTATCCTCTGATATAAAACCTTCAGGATATAGTAACAATGTCAGAAAAGCATTACCATTATTGATAGACATCGGCTCATAGCTTAACCTACATAAGTTTTCATTTATTTTAGTAATTCCATCGTAGGCATAATTGTCATAACGTACTTTTGTGCCAATATGACTTTTATGGAACTCAGTGATATATTCAACCCATTTGTCATACACATTTCTTGCGGCATTTCGGTTTGTTGAGCGAAGAATATAACTTATCAAGTCCACCCATTCCATAAAATGAACGGATGCCTTTTCCGAGGACTTTCCAACAGCTATTTTATAATCGTTCCATATATTCACATGTAAGGTCTCTGCATCATTATACATGCGTATTATCTCAAACAAGTGAAAGAAGCATCCTATCAAAAATATGGTAGCAAGAGTTTGAATCGCTATGTAGATGTAATAATATTTTGACAGGTCTAACAGAAAAGGATTAACGACCGCAATTATCAAATTGACAACCAATAAGACATTGAATATTGCAAATGCCTTCTCATTTTTAAGTCTCGTTGTTAAAAGAGATGAACCATATTTGTCATCTATTCTTTCTATACTGGCATTTATCTGGGGATAAGCAATGCCAAATACTGCAGCAACAATAGACAACATTCCACTATATGTGTAATTTGTAAAGTCGAACATCATTTTCCTTTCTTAATAAAAGTTTTTAAAAGTCTTTTTATTGACTTAATTTCTGTAGTCAATGCAGATAACTGAGAAGACAAAGTATCTGTTTGCTTTTCAAATAGCTGATTCATTGTTTGAAGTTTCAAAACCTTATCTTTATCTATTTCAAGTTTTATAGAATCTTGTATGAGTGATGTTGAATCCAATTTGTTTTGCTCCTGTTTATGCTCGTTGCTTTTTCCTTGATTATAAAAAGCCAAGAAGACCACAACTATACAAACGAACCCGCAACAAGCTAATATGCAATTTCCATATAGTGCAGATTTGTGCTTTTTCTTCTTTTCGTCTTTCATAATTACAATTCTTTATAATAGAAAATTGGCTTGTATTTTTCCCAGTCCGCATCTTCTAATCCGAAACGTTTCAACCACCTATTCATATTAATCATGCAGTCTTCCACTACATTCTTATCTGCATTCAAGTCCCATTCCTCTATATCTTTCCCTATGAAATATGGCTTATAAACACGAAGTATTAACAAGACTATTTGCTGAAAATTATGAGAAACAAAGAACTTTTGGTATTTCTTATAAGCTACAGCCCATGAGAAGTGTCTGATGCACATATCCAAAGCCTTTGTCTTGTGTTGTAGAATGATGTTGGCGATAATCTCATATTCCAAGAAGAAGTTTTTGATGCCATAAGTACGGACACCCTTCATCAATTCCGATATTCCTTCTTCCAACTTATACGATTCTTGCTGCACGAGTTTTTCTTGTGGACATCTCTGTCCCGATATGTTCAAATACAAGTCGTCGCATTTTCTGATGAGGGCATCTATGTCTTCATAGGTTGACAAACTCTTATAATGTCTAACCAGGAAGAGTTTCATCGAATAGACCTCCGTACTCCAGTCTTGGAACCAATCTTCATAGAAACGAGACTTTCGAGCTTTTTCCAATAATGACAATTCCGCCTTTATCCTCTCAAATGCAACAATTTCTGCTTCCCCTTTGATACAGACATCTCTATCAAATGTATCCACATCAATTGACAGGGTGTCTGAAACGACAATATGTCCATCTTGTTCATTGATACCAGTACTCCAAAGATAATCACTCTCTTCCAACAATCTCAAAGCAAGATTCTCGAAACGCTTGCACTGTCGTGCGACTTGACTTACAGCAAGTATCAGACTTGGATATTTCAGAAATTTCTTGTCCAAATGTTCCAACCAATCATAGAAATTCCGTTTTGGCATGAAGTTTCTCATATTAAACAGAATAAAGACCTGAGCCTCATTCATTGTATTGTCCATAAGGGAATATGCCTTTTTAATCTGCTCCTTGCTTAATTCTTTTATGTTTTTAGTCGCAGCAATCAATAACGCATTATCGTTATGTGTTATATTAGCACCTTTATCTAAAATGCTATCAATTATTTCATGTGAAAAAGAGGCGTCATCCATATAAGCAACAGCTTGCTGGGCAAAACTATATTTTGTCTCATAAAATTCCCTTTCATTTCGATTCCCCAAATCTTGCTTCCTATACAAAGTCTTAAATTCTTTCCTCCAATGTTTAGGATGTACACGTTTGATGAATGCGGTTGCATAGATATACAACGTGTTTTTTCTTTCCTCTGATAGATATTCAGAACTGCAAGCCCTAAGTATCTTAACGAGAATATCTTGCAACGCTTTTTGAATTCCTTCCGAACCGCTGAAACAATACAACTGCGCTACTCGTCTTGAAAAATCTTTATTGGTACATTGAGAAGCAAAATAAAGGCATGGATAAGGATAGAAAGTATAAAGTCTTTCCACAATCCGATAAACACTTTCATTCGAAAACCATCTTGCAAACGTATTTCTTGTTACGAATCCTAATTTTACAAGTACCTGCAATATTCGTATGGCTCCAAATATTACACTGTCAGAACTTCCGAATGTCATTGTACGTCCGCTACGTCCCAACGGTTTTATATTCTCTTCTTTTCTTAGCTCTTTCTGTAGTCTCGTAAAATAATCTGAAAGTCGTATGACATCTTTGTTCTTGGAAACAATCTCTTCTATTTTAGCTTGTATCGCTTGAGACTTAGCATTGAAGTTTTTATCACCCCAGAAATATTCATGAAGTCCTAATGGCAATTCCAATGCTACCATATATTCTTGGTCATTATTGTATTCATAGCTCTCATGAACGGTAAGTATACTTTCCACGCCATCAGAATTTATGCAAAACGAAACCTTCATCAGAAAGCGAACCGTTTGATAATATTGACTTTGAGGTGTCCATTTCATTATCAGTTTATAGCATTTCTCAAAATCAAAATTGAAAAGGCTTTGTGTGATTTGATTAAATACTGATTGGTCATTATTATTAGACTCGTCCGCTTCCCACTCATTATCCAATAACTTTCCTTCATCTATCAACAGTTTATAGTTATCTTTTAATGAAATGTCATCTACGGATGAGACAAAGTCTGAAATATAAGCTACTTCATCATCTTCAAGTATAACATCCAAAGGAAGATTGTCTTGATTTGCTGCCATCAAAAAGGACTTACAGATACTTTCATCCATCAGTCTCGCTTTGATAACATTTCTAATTCTTTCCAAAAAATAGAAACGGTAATACTCGAATGGTTTTGCCAAGAATGAAAAATAGTTGTCTTTGGTTAGATTCCACACCTTATCAATTTCCTTCTTATCATATACTACCGTATTCTTTTCTTGTAAAGAGTTGCCTGAGTTGAAATTAAAATGTTCCCAAAAGTCATTTGTTATAGACTTGGTAGTCTGCATCTTGTTTATATCATCAAAGAATGCGAGTAATCTTTCTTTTCGGTCGCTTGCTGTTGGATAGACCTTATATAAATCGACCACCCTTATATAATGATTATGGAGTAACAATTTCTTGTCTGGCTCTAATTCCTTGTTATCAACATTAATGTAGTATTTGTTCCAAAAGTTTTCTTCTTTATTTGCGGCAGCTTCCCTATCTACAATATCCTTTACCCAATTTATCCAAAGTAAGAAATTAGGATCATCGCAGGAGAAACCGATGATGCAGTAAGCGTCTTTCAACAAACTGATACGCATCAAATCAACAAAAGCCTCATGCTTCTTGTTGTATGAGTCATAATCTTCCTGAGCTATGATATACTGTGCATGGTTATCATAATCAAATCCATAGGCTATTCCATTTTTCTTACCTTCCAAATCTCTCAAAGATCCATGTAGCTTGAATATATTCCTTCTCGCTTCGCAAATGGTAATGTCACCACTCTTTTTAACAACAAAATAGGCATCTTGCTTATTTGTATTCCAATGTTTTACTGAGTCTAAGAGCTGACGCTTATAAGATTTTAAGGAATCATAAACATCATTTGTTTGTTCCTTTATACCCCTTTCTTTATCATTCTGAACACCACATACTCTCAGAACAATATCCGTGTTCATGATTTCATGGAATTCTTTCTCTAAATCAAGATTAGAATCTGTTTTGTCAAGTTTATCTGAAGCACGATCTTGCGATGTTGTAAAATCGTTTCTCAATTTTTCAATCCTTGTAAAAACATCATCGATGTTTTTTATCTCAATATCGTTTTCTTTGATTTTTCTTGCTCGTTCCGAAGTATAAGTCAAATCCTTATATACATCCAAAGCGTTGTCATAATTGAATGTATAGATATTCTTGACTTTCATATTCAATAGGCTACGATGAAGGGAAACATCAACGTTTTTTACAACATTATTTCCTAATCTCATATCATAGGTACCATCCTCATTATCTATAAGCACAGGTGTCCGTTGTTCAATATATACATCTATTGCCTCATGGTACCCCTTTCGCCTGATATACTCACTGGCAATGCCTAAATAGCCATATTTGTCTATTATTTCCCAATCATTCATATATCCAGAACGCATTTCCTTGGCATACATCTCATGCATCATATCCTTCAAGAGCTCTCCCCATGAAAGATACTTGTCAGAGATATTCTTGCTGAATCCTGCACCTATGATAAATGACATCGAATGAATATCACTGCCGATTTTCCTTATATAGTTTTTGTTGTTATCCATAAATAAATGAATGAAATCGAAAACACATCACTTGTATTTTGCCCAAAATTCCGTTTCCACAGTTTTGTCATTCACTATACAATTTCTCAAATAGGCTATATGCTTATTAGCCCATTCTCTTAATTTGCTATTAGAATGTTTAGTTAAAGTTGATAACATGCTTATTTGATTTTCAAATAGAGGAATGGCAGAACCTGTTACAGCAAAAGTTCCAAGATTATCTTCCAATGCTATCAATACATCCTCTTGATTACCATACTTATCCAAAATCGTCAATAGCAGGGGAGTGAATGCCTTATTATCTGTGGTTACAGGCATCAAGTCTACCAATATTTGTGGAGCCATCGCCGGATTTTTTTCACACCACAGCAAGAACTCATCCGTATGGTCTCTCTTAAATAATACAGGGTTCTCATTGATTGCAGAAACTCCAAGTAAATCTTTTAGCCGCAGATAAAACAAACTTGTATTATCACTAAGTAACGCCTTTGACAAATCTTGCCATATATTTCTGAAATATTTAGCGACAAGAACTTCATATAAATCTCTTAACTGATAGTCATAATCTACATTTATATCTGTTTTTGATAAATATTTTAATATTTCTTTATGTATTTCTACAGCAAACTCATATTCTCCTTCTTCTGACAGTATTTTCTGTGCAATATTTATATAGTCATAATCATCCATCATTGTTGCAGAGACAAGCCTAAAGCGTAACATTAATGATTTTAAATAGCCCTTTAATAACGGAAAATTAACCAATTCGTTTCCAAATGAATACATCATAGCCATTCTCAATATGCAACTTACACCATTTTTGCAGGTTTCTATCTCTTTGAATATACGAACTATATTGGCTTCAGTCATTACTGCAAATTGCAGATGTTGCCAATACACGATAAATGCATCTGTAGCCACAAAGTCTTCGTTAACCATTTTCAGCAAAAAAACAAAATATTTGTCCGATGGCAGAGCAGACCTCTTTCCCAATATGGCGAACAACAATTTCTTATCATTTAATGCACATAAATCATGGAATACAGTTTCAAATATATGATTCTCCAAAGTGGCAATAAAATCAACGTAAAAATCAGTTTTTGCCTTAGGTTCCTTATTTAATACATTGATACCATCCTTAACAAACTGGATAGCTTGTTTATCCTCCATATTCTCCGCCAATGTCTTACCAAAAGGAATGGTTAGGTTCGTTTCGGCAAGCATTAAGTTTCGCAATAATTCAAAAGAGTAGATATTACTATTTACCAATTCCTTTGCCACCTTTTCAAACTCCCATTCTTGCTTCTTCATTTTTTCTTCAAAAGGAACTCCCAGTGAAGCATGGCAAGTTTCTTGTTCAATACGTGAAAATCTTGACACGAAGTCGTTCTTGGTCAGCTGTTGTTGCAACGTATTATATATCTGTTGCAATTTCGCATCCATCCTTGGGTACAATCTATTGCGAAATAAAGACAAGTTCTCTTGCATCTTATCCCAATCATATTCCAATAGTTCTGCTATCTTTTGCATATAAGGCAAGATTAAAGAAGCCATGCCAAAATTACACAATACCCCAAAACTAATCTCAAAGATAGATATAGCCTTACCTTTCCATTTCGTATTATTCCCTATTTCTGTCAGTAGCAAGTCTGCACACCCTTTCAAATAGGATTGTATTTCGTTTCTATCTGTTGGAGAATAGCATTTCAATTCCGTTGTTCCTTGTTTTTCTGCTCCAGAAAAGTAAATGAAACTACTTGTAGATAAAGCTCGCTGCAATGCGGATAACACAATTTCTTTGTACTCATCAACCTTTATGTACTCATTCAAATAGTCAAGTCTTACGGCAAGACTTACACTCGTTGCAGGAAGATAGATTGGAAATAAAGAACAAAAATCAGAAGTTGCGTTATTTGCCCATTCTTCATTTTCCGCTAATGCAAGTTTCATCATTAAGACAGTTCCTTCATGAAAAGTTCGATGGTCAAAACAGAGTTTTTCTATGGTCCATACTATATTTCTCCGACCAGCGTCTATCTTTTTTAACTTCTCAACTGACAAAGGAGACAAAACTCTATACAATAATTTGGAAACAGCAACAGGGTTCACTTCTACAAACGTGCGGAAGAGTCGTGAACCCAATTCAGTGTTAATCACTTCCACGTTTCCAAAAGGGCTTTTTTCACCTAACAAATTGTTCAGCATTTCACGAGCTTTTTCATGAAAGCCCATATTCTTGAATTGTTGGTGAAAGGCATGTGTCAAATTGTCGGAGTCTTTTGATGTTTGTATTGCATTAATAACCTTCAACAATCTTTCTGTAGTGCATTTATCTATCCATTCCACTATCAAATATAAGGCCAATGGAATTGGTCGTATCCCGACAGTTCTTCCAGATTCCTCCATTACCCCTCGCTTTAAACATTTTTGAATGAGTTCATCAAAGTCATTCATCAATACCACTTCGTCAGTGTTTGTTATGGAAGTAATGCTCTTATTTTTTGCCACATATTCCAGTTCTCTTCTTCGTTCATCTTTCCAACCAATAAATCTGAATAAAGCCAAGGTTTGAATCATAGTACGTTTTACATTCGTCTCTTCAATACCTAGCAACTTTGTCATCAATTCTTGATTTCCTAAATTTCCTAAAGCCATACCTTTGTTTAAAGAGTCTATCAGTAGGACTGCCATCATTGGGATACCACCTGAGAATTCTTGGATTCTTTTCTTTTGAATTTCATCAAATCTCCCTCCACGTTGTTCTAACAATTGAGCAACAACTTCCTCGTCACTATTATCAAACACAATGTAGTTTACATCAGGTCTTTGCCGTTCCTCTGGTTCATTATATATAGTGATAATTGTATTGTTGGCATTTTGAGTATTGGATTTCAACTCTACAGTATAATCAAGTTTTTCTTTGTTACAATTGTCCAATACCAAAACAGACTCCTCGTATTCTTTGAAGAAAAAAGAGATCTTATTCCCCAAGGCTTCGATTGTTGTTCTTTGGCAATCACAATATAAATAATGTACGTTGGTATCTGAATCTCGGAAGCTCTCTAATACTAATTTTGTTTTACCTAAGCCAGACAATCCTAAGAGTCTAACAATACATTTCCCGTTTATCAATTGTACCTTGTAGTCATGAAGTTTGGTTGTCCAAATAAATTTTCCAGAAAGTTTCGAATTTTTAGCTTGTTCTTGCCATCCAATAAAAGGAACATACTTCTTTCCAATATTTTTTAATGCAGCTAATGCAGATTGCTGAAGAGCAGTTTTTAAAGCTTCTATCAATTTATTTTTTGCAGCATCTTCTTGTCCATTGTTCTTCAGGTGAAATTTTATCGGGAAACGTCGGTCTCTAGAATCAAAAGGAATCAATTGGGTGTCATCTTCTGGAGTTCCATTCACATCATTCATTACTAAGATGATTTGCTCTTCAAACTCTTTAGATTTCCCTAAAGCTCGATGAAACTCGCCATATACATTTGAGTTTGGTTCCCTACGTAACCCTTTTATCAGATTGAGTTTTCTACCCAAATTTAGCAACCAAGAATTTGGCGTTGTCACCGTCATGTCTCCTATAAAAATGTCACAATTATCTATTAGTTCCATCATTTTAGCAGAAACAGAAGGTGTACCAGAAACCCCACCTAACCCCTGATGCAACTTGAAAAATACGCCTTTAAGTTTTCCCTTATTTTCTATCTCGTTGCAAACTTTTTGAATGCACGCAATCAGAAAGCTTTTATTATTAAATCCTTGGTCATTTGTTTGTACTTGCCAAGAAAAGAATACATGAAGAGTCATAAACTTTTGTTATTTTAAACGGGCTACTTAGCCCCATCCCCGAATAGCTCATGATAAAAAGGGTAGAGGCATCCGTTCGCCAGATATATCTGTTACTTTTTACTTGCTCTTTCTATATCCTTTGTTTCTTCTTTGGCATCTGTCACAGCCATTTTGATGACCATGCCAATAAAACCAACGACAGCTAATCCTATTACTCCTAAAATTATTTTCCACCACATTACTTTTCTAATTTTAAGATGTTTATGATGTCCTGTATATTCACAAATAATGAGCCTATCACTTGAATTTAGCCCCGATAAACTGTGGCACCTTCCACAGCATCTTCTCTATCTTTGTCAATGTAGGATTCATGCCGTGCGACTGATACATTCTGATATCCTCCTTCCACATCTGCTTCCTTCGAGCGGAGTCCGTACTAAGTCCGCCCATGCGCATTCTCACGATATATTCATGCAGATAAGTGACGCTCAACTCGCCGCCAAGCAGATAGCGAAAGAGGAAGTCCGAGTCGGCGGCTATCTTATAGCTCTCGTTATACAGTCCCTTGCGCTCGATGGCGCTGCGCTTGATATAGCAAGTGGGATGGAGCGGCAACCAGCCATGACGAACTTTCCACAGACGATAGTCGCCACCAATCCAGTTGCGCACCACCTTATCCGTGTTCTCGGCATTCACGAACAATCCGTCACCATACAGAAAATCGGCATGAGTCTCCTCAAACCGCTTCACTATATTGGATATTGTCTGAGGAGAATACAGAAAATCATCCGAATGCACCAGACCGATGACATCGCCAGTAGCAGCCCGTATTCCCTTGTTGATAGCCTCGTACATGCCATGGTCAGGCTCAGAGATAATCTTACTTATCCTGTCCTTATACTCATTGATGATTGAGAGCGAAGCATCCTTAGAAGCCCCGTCCACCACAATATACTCAATGTCAGGATAGTCCTGCGCCAACACACTCTCTATACAACCGCGAATAGTCTTCTCACGGTTGTAACAACTTGTTATGATTGAAACTTTCATTGTCAGTTTATTCTTTTATTTTCCGTTCCCTGATCTTCACCGCAGGATTACCTTGGTATATAGCGTTTTCCTCCATATCCTTTGTAGCCACGCTGCCTACAGTAAGTATTGCGTTACGACGAACTGTTACTCCTGGACATACCGTTGTCTTGGCGCCAATCCATGCTCCATCATCAATTTTTATAGGTGCATTGCGATAAGGCATAGAAGATATGGTATAATCATGATTGCCTGTAAGCAGCATGGCACCCTGCGATATACACACATTGCTGCCTATGACCACCTTGTCAAGATTGTCAATCCAGCAATTTTCACCTAACCAGCAGTCGTCACCCACCACCAAATTCCAAGGCGACTTGATGATAACATTGTTCTTGATAACCAATCCTTTGCCAATCTTTGCCCCGAATATGCGAAGCAATGTAATCTTGATACTCATGAATGGATTCCACGAAGCTCTCACGAGGAGGGCGTTCACAAAATACCATATCGTAGTCTTTAGAAATCCTGCCCCCTTGTTGAAATCAGAACCATCAAAGGCAGCAAGTCTTACTTGTATGTCATTCATAAAAATCAATAATGATGTTTCGTTATTAACTTGATATTTAAGCTGATCTTATTCAAGAAAAAGCTCTTTGCCTCCATTGGCATCAGATTCTTGTATCTTCGGCAACGCTTATAAAAATAGAAGACCGATAGTATTTTGCGTTGCAGTCTGTTTTTGCCTTCCCTATATGTTACATTCTTCCTTCCGAAGTTTCCACCTTTAAAAACCTCATTAAGAAGAAAATCTGCATATTGCTTATTCATCTTAAAAGGCAATAGGTCTGCTTTAAGTCCAAGTTTATTGACTAATATGTAGCCGATGCTTTCGGTAACGTTTACAAGTTGTAATTCATTAAGATAAGCATTCAGTTTTTCTTTATCTATTACACTATGATATTTGTCCAAATAAAGAGCCAAATCGCAAAGCTGTCTAAGACCTATTCCTGCCGCTAATAGGTGCTTGCTTATGTGAATGATTTGGTGAAGTACTGACAGAGTAGGAGGCACAGTTTCAGTCTGTTCGCCTTCAATGTCCACAAAGCATGGTTCATTATTATAAAACTCTTCATCAATAATCCTTTGCAGTCTCTTTTGTAATGTTCTATTTTCAAAAAGACACAAATGATAATGCAACTCTATTATATTTCTGTTCAAAGTGAAGCAGAAATGCTGATTATCTCGTTTATTATCATCCGATATAGCCGCAGTCTTATCCTTCGTTTTAGCCCAAGCTACAGCCTTATAACAGTCGTTGTGTTTCTTGAAATACACATCTATATCACCGCATTGACGATGCAAAGGAAAAGGATAATTGGCAGCAAACGCTTGACCTTTCATTAATATGGGTGAGAGCCCCATTTCTTTTAGCAATCCGAAGATCTTACCCACCGAGACATTCATTATTCGGTTTTCCCGTTCCTGTTTGATTACATAGCAAGCCCATTTCATACTTTCCTTACTGTCATATTGCTTTGGTGTCAGGAATCTGAACGAGTCTGCTATTAAAGCCAGTACACATTGTTCTTTAGCAAGGTCATACAAACAGTTCCAGTCAACATCTGCAATATTTTTGACATATTGTTTGTCTTGCCACAAAGCAGTCTTCAGTAGATTGAACAGATCTTTTATTGTTTGTGTTTTCATAAATGATATGATTTGGTGTTTTTATAAAACCTTACCTCTCTTTTAATATACTTCTTGTTTGATAATCAGCGTATATTTTTCCATCATCACTTTAGCAACCGTATCAGATGAAAAATGTTGAATTACATATTCACGTCCGCGTCGTCCTTTATCCTCCGCAGTCTGCTCAGAACAGTCTAAAGCCTCACCGATAGCTGCAGCAACTTTCTCAGGTGTTCTTTCAATCCACCATCCAATAGATTGCTCGTTTATACAAGCCCAAGGCGCACCCTTACAAGTTATGACAGGTGTTCCAGAAAGATAAGCTTCGGCTATGACTATGCCAAAATTCTCGTTCAGCGTAGGCAAGATAAAGAAATCGGCATGTTGCATGAGCGTCCATTTCTCTTTACCAAAGACCCCACCAGGAAACGAAACAATATCGTTAAGACCATATTTATCACACATGCGTTTTAATGTAGAAAGATACCCTTCTGTGTCTGGGCCAGCAATAATCACCTTGTAACCATGCAACTTATCTTTAATCAGCGATAACGCATCGATAAGCACGCCAGCTCCTTTGTTGGGTCTCAACAATCCCATATATAGTAAAGAATGTGTACGTTCCCATGATTTCTTTATTTCAATACCATCAACTATTACTCCGTTAGGAACAACCTCCACCTTATCATTATATTTAAGCTTCAGTAGGTTTGCTTTTTCACTTTCAGCTGTTGCAATCAAAGCGTCAGCCTTACGTAGTGCACGTTTCTGATACATAATTAAGGCTGGCAACTTTTTTGTCCAATGGTTTTTTGCCAAGACCCAAGGTTCGAGCATACCATGTGGAGAGACTACAGTAGGTATGCCTCGCTTTTTAGCCCAAAAGACCGTAAATGAGCATAATGGAGCCCAACAACTGTTTACATGCACAATGTCAGGCTTTATCTCGTCAAGCAATCTACAGAATAGTTTCTTTGCCTTAAACCATTGCAGTTGACCACATTCCATGTAGTGAATGGTGCAGTTGTCAAGACTCAATTCTTTATCCGAATGATGCGTTACAATGTGCAGATCAACCATCTTACCTAATGAATGAGCTAAGAGTTGAAGATACGAGCTTACTCCACCAAAATTTTGGTCGATAGAAGGAATGTAATGTATTACTATCATAATATTAACCTTATGATCTATTCTATAAAAGGTATACCTATTCTTATTACCACAAACGACAAGAGTTGTCACCAGTGAGATGTTCAACAAAATAGCGAGCCACAGCCCTACCATTTATATGCTCTTCACACCATTTGGTACGAAATGCCCTGTCGGCACGCACCTCGTCAATATGACCATTACACCACTCCATACAGTTTGCCAACATGCCAGCATCGCCCCTACGGAACACCCTCCCTAAACGTTTCTCGCTGTTTAACAGGTCGCTTGCTCCACAAGCATCGCTACATATCACATAACATCCAGCTTGCAAAGCCTCGTTAACGACAGCTCCCCAACCATCATAAATGCTGGGTAGAATAAGCACATCAGCCTGTTGCATGTATGAAGGGACTTCTGTTTGTGGTTTTGTGCCTAACAATTCGATGACATTGTTCAATTTGTTGTCGACGACATATTTTTCCAATTCAGTACGTATAGGTCCGTCGCCAATAAATTTTACGCCACCCGTAAACGGGTGGCTCAGCCAAGAAAGAGCCCTTGCGATAGTCAAGGGCTCTTTCCTGGCTGACAGGCTACCGCAATACAGGTATTGCGGTAGCCTGTCAGCTTGGAGGGGCTTCGCCCCTGCTTTCGCGGGTTCTGTGCAGTAGCAGAATGGTAGCACCTGCCAGTTCATACCAAGAGACGAGAAATAGTTTACCGCCTCCTGTCCCATAGCGAAAACCATTTTTATATGTTTTGCAAACTTACGGTCCTGTATCCAGAAACGCAGACGATGAATCCAGTAAGGTTTAGCGTTTGGTCTATTATGCTTAAAATCGTAGGTGTTAGGACGTTCGCTAATCATTCCACGATTTAAGTTATATTGCAGACTCATCTTCAAGCACTTAAAGACAAAGGCGTAAGCTCTGATTCCAGAAAACCAGTGCCAACTCTCTTCTTCGCGTTCTTTCAGCAAAGCGTTAATGGTCGTATCGTCGGGGTTAACATACAACTTGCATCTGTCAAGCCCCTCATACTGACCTACGCTCCACCCCATCTCTTTACGGTCTGTGCTTACATCCTCTGCTGCACACACCACCACTTCATCCACCCTGTCGTCATCCATCAAGTGGACGATAAAAGGCAGCAGATGTGGACTAAGACAATTCTGCCAAAATACTATTCTCATTTCTTATTCTTTGTTTTTCCAAGTTTCAATAATCTTCTGTCAAACCATTTCGACTGTTTATAAACAGAGAGGTCAAGATCTTCTTCTCTTAACACCCCTTTACGGAACGAATCGATGACGCTATAATTTAGCCAGAACAGACAGCACAACACCGCACCTACCGTTGTGATATATCCTTCACTGATGGGCTGCATAACAAACATCACACACATACCAGAATACCAGGCAGCACAATAAGAGTTGCTACGATATCTGAACAGATAAACGATGTTAGGTAACACAATAATCAGAATGCAGACAGCACCCAGCAAACCAGTCTGACTAAGAACAGACAGCCAACTAGATCCGCTTTCAATAGTTCCTCCAAGTTCTTCTGCTATGTCAGCACAAAGCCCATATTTAATTCTTGCGAATCCTATACCATAGATAGGACTTTCCTTAAATTCAATGATACGGAATGGCCATGTTTCGTCACGTGAACTGGTATCTGCATTTTCAATCTGATTGGCATTCTTTGCCATCATAAACCTAAACTTGTCGCCAAATAGCGAAGACACCACAAATATGCCAATAATAAACAGAACAGCAGCACCTAACAGCTTTTTAGGATTCTTGCTGTTCAGCTTGTAGAGAACGAAAATCACCGAAAGCAAGGTGCATATAAGGCCCATTCGTGATGATGCCATACCCATCATTGATATAGCACAGACAAGACATCCAAGCATTATGATTTTTTCTATCTTTGAAAATGTCTTTATATATTTGCCACAAAATGCGATTATGAACATGATAGAGACAGCTCCCAACAATCCCATCTCGTTATTCATTGTCGAACCAGTGTAAAGACCGATGTTTTGATAAGTAGACGCTTGACTGCTGTTTATTTGTCCTGTGGCAAACATAATATAGTTTATCACGACAAGAATAGTCGACAAAATACAGAATGTATGAAAAAGGTGTAGGCGCATCAGAGCAATTCGTCTGCTGTTCACAAGGTTTGAGAAACTTACGAGTAGGCCAGCAAACACAATTAATCGTTCCGTTGTTCGGTAATATTTTGGAATGTCGTTAAACATATAACTTAGAAGACAAACACCAAGATATGCCACAAACACCCATCCTATTTTTTTGCTATGCATTAAGCAATAGATAGCCGTTAATCCTAATATAGGATAATAAAGCTGATAACCAATAGGGCCCATGATGCCCGACATATCCATAGCAAAGAACACAAAGGCGCACAGGAAAGAGAGCGACCAAAAATGAGCGTACAGATAGTTTATAAGAATTTTCATACGAATTATAACTTTTCTATTTTATTAAGAAAATCAGCGACAAGCACATTTATGTCATAAGGCTTACACAGTTGTTGTTGTGTAGGTTTAAGATAAAACTGTTCTATCTTGTCCGCCAATCCTACAAAATCATGAGCCATGATAAGCCATTTGTCGGCTTCTGCAGGGTCGACACACTCAGCAGCACCCTGTGCTTTTACTCCAATAAATGGAACCCCACAAGCATAAGCCTCCGTGTAGACGCATCCAAAGCCCTCATAAATGCTTGGAAGCACAAAAATGTTGAGAGAGTTATAATAATGTGGAAGATGGTCATGTGTCATTTCTTTTACCCATTCAACATATTCTGTCAAACCATGCTCTTTTACATATGTCTCACACATTGTTTTTGTTTCTCCACTTCCTAAAAGCGACAGTCGCATATTAGTATAGCCTTTACCAATAAGAATGTCGAACGCCTTTAGAAGCGTTATATGATCTTTCAGCTCTTGAAAGTTGGCAATGCATCCTATTCGGAACACACCATCGTTCTCTCTATCTTGTTTAAAGAAAATGCTTGTGTCTACGCCATTGTTCAAGATATATGTAGTCTTAGGTTTTATGTGTGGAAAATCTTTAACACATTCCAGTCTATCAAGATAGCTTTTATATATCTCTGCCTTTCTTGCCTTTGGAAAAGCAAGCAGATTGTCTTCCACAGGCTTACTTATACTTATAAGCATATCGGCATGGTTAAAGGCCTCCAAACTTTTTCTTGCCCTATAGCGCACGTTCCATCTTTTGTTTGCCCATTTGCCATTTCGTAAGCAATAAGGATCGAGGTCATGAAACTGTACAAGCACTTTAGTTTTTTTATTCCTTCTTTTAACGCCGAAACCGAACGCTGCATGGTTTGCAGTATGGCAATGCACCACAGCCACATCTTTTGTATTGATGCCCATGTGTTGCAAACTACGTACAAACAAGCGTCCAACAATCTTCTCTGTCAGACCATTAAGAATGTATGAAGGCATCAGCAAAGGTTTTATGGTATGCACCTTTATGCCGTCAATCACATAGTCGAGTTGCTCTTCACCAAAAGTAAGAGTTTTTATCACCACCACGTTATAGTCCGACAAACGTTTTATAGCCTTCACCTGGTCAAGGACATAAGCACCTTGCCAATGAGTCGGAGAAGGAAAGAAAGGAGTTACGCAGATATAGAATTTTTTATTTTCTGTCACGTGATTTTATTTAATTGAGAAAACAAATTATCTGTTACCAGTCAATGCCGGAACATATTTTTTTATAAATGGATAAATCAATGTAAGAACAATAACAAGGAAACAGTCGCCGAGCAATGTGCCTATTGTTCCTCCTTGATAATGGGTTAACGCTTGCAGAGGGCGCATAGCCATCATGTGAAGGCACATCACCACTATTGATGCTTTTGACACTTCAACAATAAATGCCAATTTAACGCCATTAAGCAGTTTGCATAAACCGAAGAACGCTACCAATCCCACTGCTGTTCCCAGAACACCCATCACACCATTAAGTTTTGCTGCGATATAGTTAGGTTGTCCATACTGAAGATAGTTTTCCCAACATAGCCATCCAGCTACCACAATAATAATGCACCACAATACTTTCGGTATCGTTATTAGTTTTTTAAACCGCTTGAAGAGAATGCCAACTATGAACCACGGGGCTCCTGCTAATCCACAGTCGATCGAGAACGGATATTGCGCCCCCGTCTCTCTACGAACATACATCAGAACAGCCCACAGAACTATGCCAACAAACGCATGTTTCCATGATGTCATAACAAACTTACACAAATATCTACACCATATAAGCGCAAGCAGGAACCATGTTGGACCAACAAAGATGCCGTTTGCTAATCCAAAGGTTGTGCGCCACAGTTGGTTTATTATGTATAGATTCCAATCTACCCCACCCGAAATGCACATTTTAGCAATACAGATTGCAAGATAATAGAAGAAGCCGATAATGTTAAAACCTATATAAGGTATAAGCAATGTTTTCACATTGCTTATTGATATCTCATACCAAGACCGCGATGTCTTAAACAAATATCCACTTACAAAAAAGAAAAGCGGCATGTGTATGACAAAGATAAAGCTTGTCACGTCTTTTGAGGCATATACGCTGTGTCCCATCACAACGAGTAAGATGCCAAGGGCTTTAGCCCAATCTATCCAATTCTCTCTTTGCATATCGAAATTGAATTCTTTCACTTTATTCATTTTTTATATTTTTAAGAATTTACGCAAATTATAGAATATAATTGTAAACAATATTGTTAGGCTTAAGAATTGCAACAATGGCAAAACTGTATAGAGAGGACGAAGAATCATCAATGCTTTGTTGTGGACAAGATATATGTCGTACGAGCAAGCAGAAAGCCAGTGAGGGTAATTGTTTATTTCAATGTTATGAAAAGCAGAGAAAAAGATAAAAGCAAGGATGAACACAACGTCAAACATAAGATGTATGACAAACATATTGGTATGAAACATTGCACATACCGCAATCACGCCTATTAAGCATACACCCCAAACATATCGTTTCCTTGCAAGCTGCCACCACGCATCACCATGTTCTGCAATGTTGACTCCTACAAAGAACATAAAAACCGAACCGCCATGTACCAAACTCAAGTTTGTCCACCATACAGCAATAATGCTTATAAGTGAAAGGGCTAACAACCTATATTTTATAATGATATTATAAATTGCAAAGAATACGTAAAGCCATATTATTGTTCTTACGAACCATAAAACCTCATCATTAAACTGCCAAAGTATTCCTTTTAGCAGCGATATGTCATATTTACCCTCCCCAATTACATTATAACCAGCCCATAATGCAGATACAAGAACAGCTGGTAAATAAGTTTTCATCAGACGTTTCTTAAAGAATGAAGGAACCGATAAATGTTTAGCTTGTTCACTCTTCATCAAACCATAGCCTGACAAAAAGAAGAAGATGGCTACACCAAGATAACCTCCTTGAGTAGCAAATAGAAAATATACCACATTGCTTGCTCCTTCAACACTACGTATCTGAGAGAAGTGGTGTAAGGCTATCATTAAGCATGATAGAAACTTTATAAAATCAGTAAGACCACGATTAAACTGTAGAGTTTTGTTTCGTGATAGTTGAATGTTCATAATCTATTTTTTGATTCAGATAAAAAAATGGTATCAAAGAATGTAATGTTTCGTTTTGCTTTTCGGTTTATAAAAAATGAAAAAGCGTCAACATAAATCCAATAACATAAGATAACTGTAAGTTTTACTATTGTTTCTTTATTTTACTGTCGTCTCTTTATTTAAAATTGTTAAACATGCTTATCCATAGTTCTGCCACTTTATTTATGTAGAACGACTTTGCTCGTTCAATAGATTTTTTCTGTAAAATCTGAAGAGAGTTTGTATTTTTAAGGATCTCAACAACTTTTTGTGCATAAGCATCTTCGTCAAAACAGGGAATAGTTATACCAGAATCAGCTATAACCTCTTTAGGTGAAACAGGGCAATCAAAAGCAATGCATGGAACACCATAATACATAGCTTCAATTATAACCAATCCGAAACCTTCAGTGCTTGATGTCATTAAAAGCAAATCCGCATTCTTATATATTTGCTCTTTGTTATCGCAATATCCCATCATTTTAACGTTATTAAGATGATGCTCTTTGATAAAGGAGCACATTTCTTTTTCCATATATCCATCGCCATATATTGAGAGAGAAACGTTTGATAAAAGCTGTTCTATCTTTTTCCAAATGTTGAGTAATCTAACAACTCCTTTTTCTATACTTAAACGACCCACAAAAACAACGTTTTTGTTTTCTAATGATGATAAGCATGGGCTATCCTTTTCATACATGACAGGATTGGGTATAATGTAGAACAGATCTTTGCTCAAACAAGGTACAATGCCCATTAATTCTTTCTCTGCAGAAAATGTGAGAGGAACTATCTTGTCAAATGTGGGCAATGCTTTGTGCCAACGAGAAGTAAGGGCTTTCAACATCGGAAGACCATATATTTTTTTTAAAGAAGTATTATACTTGGCTTCCAGTTCGGCTTCATATCCTTTTACGCTCCAATGCAAGATTTGAGCTGTTCGTATGCCACTCTTTGTAGGTATGGCTGCACATAAGTCGTAAGTGTGGTTAACTATCCAATCTGTACCAATTTCTTTGGCTTTTTCGAGAATCTTTTTTCTCATATACGCATCAGACCAAACATTGCCGAGCAACTTGTTTAAAGGATTGCGACAAATATTAAGCCAATGCTTATAATCTTTCTCAATAAATGATAAAACAGCAGGATTTGAACCGTGATAAGGTTTTTGGCTAAAGAGGTAGCAATCAATACCTTTTTTTCTTAGGGCGTGAAGAATATTGAAGGCAAGAACCTCAGTGCCTCCATAAGCATTGGCATCAGCAACTATAAATAAAACTTTCATTTCCATATTCTCTCAACAAAACATCCCATCCTTCTTGGATAGATTTTAAATAGTGTATTTTACTAATGTATTTGCTGTTTCTAACATAACAGCCGCTTTTTTATTGGCTCTAACAGAAGTATCCCTTCATTCTTACACTACAAATAAGACCCAGTGTATTCTGAAAATTATTTCCAAAAATTATAACTTTCATATATTTATTTTATCATCTATCTTTTAATTCCTTATTTATTTCATTTAGTCTCTCCTCATGTTTTTGTAGATTTTCGAATAGTAGGCCATAATGTGGGTTTTGTGTTTCCCATTTGGAATACGCTTTCTTTGCTCGTTCCTCTTCTCTATCGTTCAAAGCGTACATTCGGTTAAAAAAGAACCATGAAGCACCACAAACTGCACCTACAATGGACAACATCCATGATTCTACCCAACCAAAGATTACTAACACAATGACCAAAACACCACAAAAAACAGATAGCAATCCTCCAATCTTATAAAATAAGGGACCGTAATTTTTAAAGGCTTTTTCTCGATTTCTTTGCATAGGGACAAGCTCGGCTTCTATTTTCTTTTTTTCTTGAACCAACTTTTGTTGTTCTTGGTATAATTTTATTTTTCTATTAGCCTCTTCCTGTTCTTTGCGTGAATGTGCTAGTTCTGCTGCTGTTTCTTGCAACTCTTTCTTGTGTTGTTGCAACGAATCGGACAATTTGTTTTTTTCAAATTCGAGATTATCTATTTGTTGATTGGAATCAACAACCTTGTCTTTTAAATCGGCTACGGTATTTTTGATATTCTCTATTTGTTTCTCTTTATTCTCCGACTCTTTTTGGAGTTCTTGATTCTTTCTTGTTGCCAGAGCTAAGGAATTTTTGTATGCTTCGTTATCTTTATCGACAGCCTCCTTTATCAATTTTGCTATCGACTGAGGGATAGGCCCATTCATACTTATTTGTTCAGCTGTAGAAATAACATTCTTTGCTCTACGATATAGATGTGCTATGAAATCCTTGTATACCTGAGGATCAAAATCGTCTTTTGTCTGGTTGTAAAACCGAGCGACCTCCATGATTTTGTATCTTACATTAGACTTATGCAATCCCAAACAACGAGCCATAGTTTCTGTAAGCACACAGTCAGATACATCAATTTCTTGTTTGTTGTGCATCCATAAATTTAGAATAACCTTTCCTGTAGTAATCATATAGTTTGTATCTTCATGCTGTGCATGACAAAAGTTCACTAAATCCACGTTATCTGTCATAAAATGGATGTTTTCGCTCAAATTCTTTTCTTTTCGACGTGTTTTTATATAGTCGTCCATATAGATATCGTGTATCTCTCTGAAGTTATCTTTGAAAGACGATGATTGGTTATTATGCCGAATATCTCCTAATAGTTTAGTTACAGTTTTTCTCTTATAATCATTGATTATTTTCTGTATTGCACCTGGAGACATATTGGGGAAAACATCAATTTGCAGAGCAAGTAGTTTTTTCTCCAAGTTTAAACGTATTTTGGCTAAATCGTTAGGTATAAGTTTCTTTCTTGTATATGAATCATAAATATCAGTCAAAGGGTTAGGCCCATTTTGTTCTACTTTTTCCAATATATATTTTATTTCTTCTACAGTCATAGGGTTCACCCTGAGCAAACCACCAGAGTTTAAAATAATAGAACAAACCTCTTTGGAATAAGTTTCTTTAAGAGATGTCGACAACTCAAGTAGTCCTAAGACAATGGAAGTATCTAAAAAGTATTCTGTCTTTATACCATTAACCAAATCATTAATCAATGGCTTTTCGCTTTTAAGGAAAGCCACGACAACAGAGCTCCAAAACAACTGATGAACGACCGAATACAGTTCTTTGTCTGCATTATGCACATATTGCAAGAAAAGTATCAATGTCGCATACCTTTCATTTACACAATTCTTATTCTCATTCTCAAAATACCCTAAAATTTCATCCGTATTGTCTGCAATGAATTGTACAAACGTAACTCCATCATCAGAACAACCTTGTTGTGTCAGAAACTCTTGATACTTTGTTTCTATTTCTTCTAATTTGTCAGAGAAGAAGCGTTCCTTTTCTTCTATATTATCCTCGTCATAAAAAGCTCCTTTTATTTGGAAGGTGTTTCCATTCTCGTAAACAACAAGGCTGAAGTTTTGATTGTTTCCAATCTTGCATACAGACTTAGCTATAACAATGGTGGGTATCTTAATACCAAACTTATCATCAATAAACTCAGATACCTTGTCGGCCGTACAATACACATTCCCATCTATTTTCGCTGCAAATATTTTTGCCAATGCGTATTTGATAATTGGGAAATAAATATCTGAATATAGCCCTTTAGTCTTACTTGCATATAGGGCGGATACAAAAGCATAATTTGACTTCTTCATCATATGTAATTAAATTGTTAGGAAAACTTTGCTTTTCCAATGGTATACCAATAAGATACTATAGTTGTGCTTTGCTGTTGATTGGATGCTTATTTTACAATATTTTTCCAATACAAAAATATTTAGCCTTCAAATTTATATAAATTTAAATAATTCAAGACCAAGAATATATATGGAACAAATATATAGTTAAAAACGATTATCTGTATCTATAAATGAAGCACTTTCAATAATTTTAAGCGTATGCGCTCCATTAAAAAGCTACATAAATATCGAACATCTGTTGCTACAACTGTTTGACCTAAGAACTCAGCAAAATTCAGTTGGTGGCCACCATTTTTATATAATGGCAAGTTTTTAGGTAACACGTTCTCTTTTAGAACATGTTCTTCATAATTAGTTGGTGAAAGATCATCAATCTCCATTAAATGTACTTGCCCTCCGTACACTATTGAACAATCTTGCGCAGGTCTATATAGTTTGCCATCTTTTTCGATTAGAGAACCAGCACAACGTCCAAACATGTTTCCTTCACACATGGGTGACATGGGATGAAGAGAATAAGGACCTTCAAGATGCTCAGAAATATATAGCTCTAAATGATATTTTGCTCCATCATAATAGGATGTAAACAGATAATAGTTGCCCTCTTTTTTATAAATGCAGCTATCTGCGAAATCAAACTTTATACCATCCCAGTATTCTTGCTTACGTTCAAGAATAACTTTATATTTGACAAATTCAGTCAGTTCGTCATTTGCAGCTTTATACAAACGGATGTTGTGGTCACAACCTGTTTCTGGCATCATATAGATAGATCCATTATCCTCGAAAACCCAAGGATAGGAAAAATGACATTGAGGTTCGTGAGTTATAAGTTCTGGCTTCGACCAATGTGTCAAGTCGTCAGTATGCAGGTGTTTTATAACACCAAGCCCTTTGCCTATACACATTTCTTCATAAAACAGATGAAGACGGTTGTTATGGACAAAAAGGAAAGGGTCTGCTTTCATAATTGTCGGATAGAACAGATTCCACCATTTGCTTTGTTTAAAGCGAAAAATGGTCTTCTTATCTTTTTTTACCAAAGGTTTGTCCTGTTGCACAGAAATGTCAATGGTAAAACATTCGCTACTTTTCATTTGCTCTCTTTTTTAAATGTAACTTTTCTAATAATATGCGGAAATTTACTAACAGAGTGAACAAGAATGGCTTTGGATCCCGTATGTTTAACACAAAGAAGGCTCTTGTTCTACAGAGGTCTCTCAACCATCTTGTAAAAGACAGCTCATGATGCAAGACATTTGAGAAATCGGCTTGTTGCATTAAATAGGTCGGAGTTGTACATCTCACATTGTTTATTATTGATTCTGTGAGATTCCCCGTTGAATATAAAGCCCATAAATAAGGATGATTAGCTCCAGTTTTAGTATAAAGGTATCCTACGCCATCATTTCGCATATTTATCTCAAGAAAATAGGCTCTGTCTTTTTTGCACAAAAACTCTATACTGAAAAGACCTTCAAACCCTATTGTTGATACAAATTTGCAAATTGCGTTTTTATCAACTTGTGTATGGCGAGATATATCTTCGAGAACTATATAATCTGATTGTCTATATGATTTATCCCTTATTTTTCTTACTGCTGCTGGCAACACAACATCACGGCCATGGTTATAGGCAAATCCATTTATATCCAACTCATACTCTTTTTCAATATACTCTTGTATGAGATAATCGACATTGTCACGAAGACACGTTTCTAATTCGTCTTTGTTATAACATATATGAATGTCTTCTTTGTCTCCTCCTAAGCTGTTGTTAGGTTTTGTTAGACAAGGAAAAGTGATATCGTCAGGAATCCTTGTTTTGTCCTTAATATGCCATGTCTTAATAACATTCAATCCACATTTTGCAGCAAGTGGAAACATGTTTATTTTGTCCATGAAATGATTAATTCGACCTTGCTCTCCTGCATTAAAGAAGTAAAAGTAGTCTTTTAATTCGTCGTAATGGGAATCAAGTAAACTTATGGAAGCATCGCTACCACAAAGAATGATAGGGCGTTCTTCTTCATTCTTAAAATCAGTGTGCAGAATAGTTAGTACTTCTTCCTCACTTTTAAGCAAATACATCTTTGTGATATATTTGCTAAAGCGAAGATTACAATAGTCTAATGTGCTGCATGGCTCAAGCATGAGATATACGGGTAAGCCCTTTTCGCCAATGCTTCGTATCAAACCTAACGTGTTGGGGTGATTTCCGCCGATAACAATAATCTTGTTAGTAAGCATAAAGTTTTTATTTGTTTGAATTCGGTTTAGAACATAGTAATATGTGTATGCTCTTTTACAAACGTCTATATATTAAGTTGTTATAATTTTACTTGTTTACTATCTTTATAGTCCCGTTAAAATGGACTTATCATCCTTTGATCAATTGAAACACAGTCTTTTGCAAGAGATTCTAAGGGCGCGATGATTTAAAATAGCAAATTTATCCATTCTCGTAAACCTCTTTGAAAAGACAGACTTCAATAATGCAAAATAACTCTATAGACCATTATTTTGAGGATATTTGATTAAATCTATTCCCTATATTAATGGGACACGAATATCCTAATAAATGTTTATATAAAGTTTTTTTCATCAAATATATGTAACAACCAATTGTCAAGCCTTAAGTAAGATAGATCCACCTTCTTGTTTGGACGATTCCAAAATGATATATTTAATTGGGGATTATTCTCATCTATAATATAAATCATATTTGGGTCGTAAAAAGACTCTTCTTTAAGTCTTTGATTCGTTGTTATCAGTTTTTGTCCATGGGCTAGTGCTGTAATGCAATTAATAGTCATGCCTTGTCGGTCTTTACGGCTTAAATCGAGCAATACTCGTGATCTTGATTGGACTGCATTACAACAATCTAAAGATATAGACTTAAAATGCAACCATTCTTCATTTCTGAATTTATCAATTAGCTTCCAAAATTCTGGAGTTCTTATATAATTATTAATGATATATCTGAACGGGTTTAATGATTTTTTTTGCGGTTCAAATGTTCTAAGATATAAAAAATGAGAAAGGTTGTTGTCTTTACAGAAAGTATAAACATAATTTATTATTTCAATACGATGTCTTGTTGTAGATGCATATGCTGTACCAACAAAGCTAATGTCGTATTTAAAATTGTCAGATATTTTCTGAGGAATATAAAAATCTGGAAAGTATTCCATTCCATATTTTTTTGCATCGTCTCTATCAAATGAAAATGTTTTATCAAATAGATGACGGTAATGCTTATATTCTCCTTGCTGTGTTTTATATGTATCCCATAGAAACAAAACTGTTTTAATGCCAGGATTTTTCTTACGAAGAAACTGTATGAATTTTTTAGTAAAACATGTGTTTTCTATACAAAGAAATAAATCAAAGTGCATGTTTTTAATCTCCTTTTCAAAATCTTTTGACCACTGTTGTCTTTTGAAGGGATTTTTCAAGAACAATCTTAAGCTAAAGTCTTTTAAATTTCTTAGACTTGTGAAAAAGTATTCTGCATTTTTAAGATATACATCCTTTGCGCCAAGTTTTAATAACTCTTCTTTAATTTTTATGTCATAATCATAAAAATTTTCACAAAGCAGTAGAATCCTTTTATCTTTTATATTGTTATTCATATTAATTACAGCTTTAACCAACTATTTTTAATCCGTTTATTGCAATAGGCTATACCGCAAGTCGTAAATATTGCTACGAAAAAATATACAATCCACCAACCTTTATTGGCATATTCTACCATAACAGGAAATTCAGCAAGTCTTTCTATTGGCAATCCATAAAGTTGAATAATCAACAATGAGACAAGTTTAAATGTCGTCAAGTGCCATATTAATATAGTTAAAGTGTTTCTACCAATAAACGTTAAAGCAATTGTAAAAACGCTCTTAGATGATTGCAACTTTTCGAACAAAGAATAAAAGCTCCATGTTGCAAGTACTGCGGTGAAAATGTATGGTAAGAAACGAAAATTGCTATAATAATCCATATTTAAAGCCATTTTCCATATTAACGATCCTACAAATGTCAATAGCAATGACAACGCTATCATTGTGTTGTTAAATGGTTTTATGTTGTATCTTGACATGGCAAAGCCTATTGTTATTAAAAGAGCTGCGGCAAATGCTTGGCTTGATATAAGGAAATAGGGAATATGCCAATGAAAAAAATTGAACATTATACATATAATTAACAGTGCCCCCCCACCTAAAAACAAATTAGAAATGTATTTTATAATAACCCATGCAATAAGTGTTCCCCAAAATAGCGCATTAAGAAACCAATTTGCGCAAAGAAGTTGTTCGGTTCCTATCATCTTTGTTACAATATTAATGGCATGGCTGGAGATGTCAGATAATGTATATATACATGACGTTGCTCCATTATGTCCATATTTATCATTATAAAGATGTAAATTGAAAAAAACATTATGAAGCAAAAGAAACAACAACCCCCATTTTACATATGGCCACCAGATGCCTTTGACTTTGTTATATAGATATTTGCCTGGACTTGAAAGATATTTCTCTTTGAAACAATAGCCTGATGCAATAAAAAATATTGGCATATGAAACATCACAATAAAAGGCATCAACAATGGAAAACCTGGTATGTTGTCTGAGCAGGCATGTCCTAAAACCATTAGCATTATGGCAAAGGCCTTGATATAACAAATTGATAAATTATAATTCTTTTGTGTCATTATCCATTACTGTTTTATAAACTATTTCAATTTTTTTGCCATACTTTTCTTCTGTAAAGTTTTGAATGGCAAATTCTCTTGCTTTTTCGATAATTTTAGTATTGTCTTTTTTTACGATGTCTTGCATAAGAGAGGACAGCTCTTCGATAGAATCAAATAGAAAACCTGTTTCACCGTTATCTATCAATTCTGGAGTGCCACCCGTGTTACGTCCAAGAACGGGACAACCATTCCAAAAAGCCTCAATTGTTGTACGTCCCATAGCTTCATTTTCTGAGCACATGAGAAAAGCTGTTGCCTTAGAAAAAAAAGAAGTGGTTTGCTTGCAATATCCTAGAAAATCAACATATTCTTCTGCTCCCACATCGTGTGCCATCATTAATAACTTTTGTTTGTATTCATGACGACAATTGCCAAGATATACTAATTTGTAGCCGTCATTAAACAAACCTGATTTGCAAAATGCTTCCATTGCCCAATTTGCTCCTTTATAATCTTCTAAAGCTGTAGAACAAAAGAGGAAGTATTTTTCTTTATGTTCATAAATATTCTTCAAAGAAGATATGCTTTTTACAGCATTAAAAAATTGGAACGCATTCTCGGTCTTTTCATATATCCAATGCTTTTTAACGGCACTTGTTATAGAAATTGTAGCATCTGCAGAATTTATTAATTTGCGAAGCATGTAGAAGCCAATGTATGGTTTCCAATGTAGGTCTTTATCAAGAAATTCTCTAAGATGCCAAACGTGTTTACAATGAAGATATTTTGCCAACACATAACCAGTTAGAATTGCTGTGGTATTAGAGTGCACAATGTCTATATTGTAATCTTTTAGTTCTTTATGTACAATTCTACAGGCTTTAATGAGGCTTCTTACATAAATTCTGAATCTTGCACATGCATGTATGCATCTGACCAGTAACTTCGATTCATCATGGGTTCGAAACAAACAATCGACTGGCGCAATTATACATTTTACACCAAGGTCTTCTAATTGCTGTTTAAAATCACCGTCACCAGGAAGCAATACAAGTGGAGTTATTTTGGACCTATCCAATGATCTTATCATGTTTAAGCCAGAATAAGTAGCTCCACCGGAAGCTGAAGCTTCATGGAAAATGTATAATGTTGTTATAGTTTTATTCATAAGAAACGTCTTTCATTGATTTTATTCATTATGTCTAACAATCTTTGGCAAAAGTTTTGATAAAATAGCTTTTTTAATGATCTCACGCTCATGCTTCTCTAAACCCAAATAATAAATACATAAACTGGAGCTACAAAAGCATGCAAAAGAAACGATGATAAATCTCAATATAGATTCTTCTAAAATGCAGCACAACCCTAAAGGTACTACTGATGCTAAAATAGAAACGGGAAAGACTTTAATGTAAACGGCGCGAATATAATCTTTTGAATTTAAAAATATTAAGTCTTTAATTAAATATAATCTTAAAAACATAAGAATTAAATAGATTGAAGCAAAGACCCAATAAGCGGCTTCTGGTCCCAAACCAATTTTAAAAGCAAGATATGTTAGAGGAAAATTGGAAATCTCAACCATTCCTACAATTATCATATAACGTCTAAGTTTGCCAGATGCATGTAATCCTGTAATAAGCGTATTTGACAAAGAATTTACAATTGTTATTATTAGCGTCCATCTAACAAACTCAACTGCATATTTAGGCACATTGCCAAGCCAAAGATGAAGAATGGTTCGTGTTTCTAAGCAAATGGGCAACATCAACAAAAACATTAGAAAGAAAGCAAATTTTGCTCCTCTAAAAATTAGTTTGTGTGTTTCTTCATACTCTTTTGCAGCAAAGGTTTTTGTGATTTGAGGGTTTAATGCTACCATAAAATTATTTGCGAATTGCGTAACATAGGTATTTACCGATACAGCAATTCCTCGTGCCGCATTAACAGTAACTCCAAAAAATAGATTTATAACAATATTCACTCCTTCATTATTTATCACATATGCACCCTGCCCCATAAAGTTCCAACCTGCAAATCCAAAAATCTGCCGTAATAAAGGCTTGTCTAAAACAAAATGGTAGCGAGCTACGCTAAAGGTACGATGACAATAGATGCGGTATATTATCTGCATTATTACAATGCAACATAAGCCTAATAATGCATAGGTTTTAAGCTTGTCAAAAGGAGATATATATAACGCATATACGACAAGCAATTTCAAAACTGCATCTATAATGCTGAAATAAGCCCAGATAGACATTTTTTCATAAGCAATTATCAATGCATTATATGGAAGGTACAATAAACTTAATATACATGTTGCAATAGAACATTGCAAAACTACATTTGCAGCATCTAATCTATCAGGAGGTATATTCAATTTATTGTATAAGAACCATAAGCCAACAGTTTCACCTAACAATAGCACAACCAACGAAAGCAACGCCATTACATTTATAGATGTGCAAAACACTTTATTCAGTTCATTCTTTTCTTTTTTACCTAATTCGAAAGTTAAGAACCTACTTACAGAATTTACTAATGCCCCTGTGACAAGTGAGAACATTGCTACAATGCCACCTACTACATTATTTATACCATAATTACTTACTCCTAATGCTTGAAGAGTGATTCGGCTTGTAAAAAGACCGATAGCCATCATCAAAAACATTCTCAAATACAGCATGACTGTATTTCTGGCTATTCTTTTATTTCTATCTGAGATTTGAGACATTCTATCTTTTTTTCATCTTTCCCAATAAAAGGAATGCTATAATATTATTGATTGATAGTATTTTAGTTATATATACACAGCTATAAGACATAATTAACGATAGAAACAGGACTATTAATACTTCTATTGTGTAATTATCAGATCCTTGGATAAATTCGCCTAAACGATTTAAGTTACAGGTTGAAGTCATAAATCGATGAAACATATATATTTCCAAACTATATTTTCCAAATAAGACTAACGCTCCACTGACCTTATTGGAAATTTGAGCGCTTAATTTTGCGAACCAAAATGATATAGGATATAATGCGAGAAATCCTATACAAAATACCATTATTAAAGGATATGAGCTAGGAGATATGTTTATATTCCAGATAAGCAGTAACCAAATTATGCTGCTGACACTTGCTATCAAGTCCCCCTTTTTCCAATTGGGGGGGTAAAGTTTAATCTTTTTAATACACATCCAATAAAAAAGAATGGATACAGCCTAATAATATGAATAGATCCTACAAGTTTATTTAGTTCCACCGTACATAAAATAGTTATCAGTTTCACTATTCCATAAACCAAAACAATCCAAAACACATCCATTACAAGAGTAAGATATACATTTTTTTTGGCAAATGGTAACAAAACTATGTTATATAGATGTGTAATAAAGTAACATTGCCACAAAAAGAACAGATACCATAGACCTAGTTTATATGGCTGTTGTAAAAAAGACTCACCCTTTCTTATCGTAAAGGCATAAATTAGTCCCATTATCAGAAATGGAACTAAAAGCCTGTAAGATTGTTTCAGAAATTTCTTTCCAACTGTTCTTGCTTCAGATAACGAAGAAAAGACCAATCCAGAAAGAAAGGCAAATAATGGCATATGAAAAGAATATATGATATCATGTAAAAATGACGTCTTGTTTTTGTATAAACAAAATTCAAGTACATGTCCCGCAACAACAAGCAAAATTGCGAAACCTTTTAGTTGATCAATATACGTCAATCTCTGTTCCTGCATATTCTAGTCTCTTCTAAAAATATCTCTTGTATAAACCTTATCTTTAACATCGTCTAAACATGCATCGTAGCGGTTAGCGATGATGGCATGGCTCTTGGTCTTGAAGGCCTCAAGGTTATTCTCTACTCTACTGCCAAAGAAGGTGCTACCTTCTTCCAAAGTTGGCTCATAAATGATAACCTCAGCGCCTTTTGCCTTGATTCGCTTCATAATGCCCTGAATGGCCGACTGGCGGAAGTTATCGCTGTTTGACTTCATGGTCAGGCGATAGACACCAATCACGCAGTTGTGCTCCTTGCTTGCATCAAAGCTATTGTCTTCGGCATAGCTATAATAGCCAGCCTTCTTTAAGACTGCATCAGCGATGTAGTCCTTACGGGTGCGGTTGCTCTCTACGATAGCCTCAATGAGATTCTCAGGAACATCAGCATAGTTAGCCAAAAGCTGCTTGGTATCCTTTGGCAAGCAATAACCACCATAACCGAAGCTTGGGTTGTTGTAATGGGTGCCGATTCGTGGGTCAAGGCCTACACCTTCGATGATAGCCTTTGTGTCAAGACCCTTCACTTCTGCATATGTATCAAGCTCATTGAAGTAGCTTACTCGGAGTGCCAAATAGGTATTGGCGAAGAGCTTGACAGCCTCTGCTTCCTTCATGCCCATAAACAAGGTGTCGATGTTCTCCTTGATAGCACCTTCCTGCAATAGTGCAGCAAATGTCTTGGCAGCTTCCTTCAACATCTCTACATCTGTCACGGATTTGATTGCCTCGTTTTCCTCGGCAAACTCCGGACGGTCGATAAGCTTGGGATAGCCTACGATGATACGGCTTGGGTAAAGGTTATCGTAGAGTGCCTTGCTCTCACGAAGGAACTCTGGTGAGAAGAGGAGGTTGAACTTTTTAACTCCTTTTTTAGCGTATTTCAAATAGAGGCTACGGGTGTAGCCTACAGGGATGGTACTCTTGATAACCATCACGGCGTCGGGGTTCACCTCAAGTACCAGGTCGATAACCTCCTCTACATGTGTAGTATCGAAGTAGTTCTTTATGGGGTCGTAGTTGGTTGGTGCAGCAATCACCACAAAGTCGGCATCCTTATATGCCGTTTTGCCATCAAGAGTAGCATTAAGGTAGAGTTCCTTCTCTGCCAAATATTTCTCTATATAATCGTCTTGGATAGGTGAAACACGGTTATTGAGTTTCTCTACCTTTTCTGCAATTACATCTACTGCTGTAACATGATGGTGCTGAGACAGCAATGTTGCTATACTCAGACCGACGTAGCCTGTACCGGCCACCGCTATTTTTATATCATTGAAGTTGTTCATTGCTATTTTTATTTGATGCTATTCGTTTATTTGTATCTGATGTTTGATTTGACATTAAATATATGTTTTACGTTTTAATTGTTTATATGTATTGCGTTAAGCTGCACAAATCAACGAACCTTAAAATGTGTTTACGGTTAACAGAAATGTATTCCAAAGTACTCCACCCCAACGCATTTAATATGACACAGCTCGTATACAACGACACCACCATCATAAAGAGCATTCGGAAGTAAAGAAGCAAAATATTCTTAGCTATCCGCTTGTTATTATCTGATGTTTGGGTTGACATGAACTATAAATTTAAATACTTATTTCTCACTTCCTTTAATTTACCAATAAAATTATTGACATATATCTCGTCAACTTCCAATTCATCTACATTTTTCAACAACTTAAACATTGCTTCTATATCCGATATTAGTTCGTTCTTGAAGGAACTAATTTTAGTTACATCTACATTCATCAGTATCTCCCAAAGGACATAGAACTCCTGATATGATCTACTAAAACGTGTTAATCCCTTTACATTCAACAATTTATTGAAACCTTCTTTTGTGATATTACCATCAAGAAGTTCGTCTTTTATCAAGTTTATAATCTCTTCTGTTTTATCTAATGATTTTGTAAATCGCTCTTTTTCAAACGGCTTGAACTCTAAATTCTCTAAGATATTGGTAAGAGCAGATTTGTCCTTTAATCTACATGTGAATTTCTTGAGACGAGGATAAAAGCCCAACACGGACAGAAAATCATTATTCTTGAAATTGCTATAACAAAGATAGGCTAATATCGTTATTAACTCTTCGTTTTCCATTCTGTCACACGCTCTTCCATAGTCGTCCGTCCTTGGTATCTTCAAATAGAACCAAGAAGAATACTTGTTTTTCATCTCTTTTATTCTTTCTACTATAGTTCTGTCTGTAACAGAATTCCACATTTCAAATGTATTGGCCCGAATCGGGTATGGCTTGTTGTTCAAACGAATGAACAAATCCGTCGGTTCAAATTTCGGATTGATGTCCTCTTGTATTTCTATTTCGTCTATGTCAAAATCAAGAATTGTATCCTCAACATCATTTATAATGTCTGTATATCTACTGTTGTTGTAACTCTTGAGGATACGCAGTCCTTTCAACTTGAAACAATTGTTGATAGAAGTAACCAAATTACCGTCTTCGTCCTTATACTTACGCCCTAAAAAACCAATGATTGTAAGCAATCGCTGTTGGCCGTCTATCACTTCCCTAACGCCATCCTTACGAACATACAAGAACAACGGTGGCAGTTTTATTCCTAATATGATACTCTCAATTATAGACGAGGCCTTACATATGTTTATTTTCTCTTGACGCTGATAAGATGGTCTAATCAAATATTTCTCGGACTCTACTTCTCTGAGTATTTGATCTATTGGTTTTGAGGCAGGATTTGGCTTGCAGATTCTCAATCTTGATAATTTATCCATAGACAACTCTACATCCTCTTCTGTTTGCTGCATATTCCTTATCTCTTTAGAAAAAGAAGCATTTTTCATATAAGGCTCAAAGTTAAATCCATACAAGTCGGCAAACAAAGAGGCTGTATCTTGGAAACGGGCAACTATATTGCTATAGTAATGGTCAGACTCGGTGTCATACTTATTATAATTAGTTATATAATGCTTGCTAATCAGGGCGGAGTTGTCTTTTATTGAAAACTCTACATTATTTAGACGCAAGACAGAAATTGCCCAAATCAAGCATTCATAAACATTATTGTTTCCATTTTTTACAATGGAGCGAACAGTCTTTATATCTTCCAGCAACTGTTCTTCTATATTTTCAACACGAACGCCATCTTCACCTTGTTCTTCCACAAACTTGTCGTAAAGCATTTCTATAAGAAGACTTTTACCAGAATCTGCATATTTTGATATTGGTATTTTATCTAATATCAAAAGTTTGCGAAGTTCTGTTACCATGTCAACAATCAACTCCTTTTTGGATTTATTCTTGTTGGCAAAAAAACACCCTTTGATAAGTTCATAGACATCATCGTCTTCTTTCAGTCTTTTTTTATAATACTCTGTCAAATCATCATCATCGTACTTGGCATTATCAACCTCTGACTGATTGAGTGGTGTGATACCGGAATTGTATCTACGGAAAATTTCTTTCTTAACTTTATCTTCTACCTCAGGCTCCAAATCGGGCATTCCAATAATTTCAAATTCAAAAATTCGTATCTTTGTATCATCGAAAAGTTGGCTAAAGTCTGATTTCAATGTGCTATATTTTTTCCCCTCTAACGCTTTCAATTCCATAAGTCCAGAAGCATGAAGCGCAAAATCATCCTCTCTGAACCGTTTAATGGTTTCAAATCGTTGTCTACCATCTATAACTTCTACTTGTGTGCCTTTCTTGTAAAACACAATTGGTGGAATTTCTGTGCCTAGGAAAATACTTTCTATGAAGAATGAGCGCTTGTCTTTTTCCCAAACATAATTACGTTGGTAATAAGGAGCGTAATTGATTCTTCTAAGATACCTGTCGCTAAGCAAAGTTGCTACAGATACGGAACGTGCATCTTTACGAAGATTATTCGTAAAAATACTATCTAATGATATTTGATTACTTGATATATTCATTTTTGTCAATAGTTATTTTCTTGATGTCTTCCGCTTTTATAGTATATGTATAAATCTCATATCCAGTAGAAGAATCTTTTAAATTAGCTGTATCTATGTTTTTGTTTCCAAGTTCAAATTGTGAGATGAAAAGTTGGTCATATAGTAAGTAGCTGAACATTTGCGTCAACTTTTCGCTACTCGCATTGTTGCGTCTGCAAACTATGGAGAATATGATGGCTTCATCATATTCCATTTTGAAAATGCAATTCATATATCTCACATCATATTCATCTTCAAACTTTTCTTCTGGACTTTCACAAACCTGATTGACGAATTGAATGATATAAGGTGAAACGAAATCGTAAAAATTCTCTATTCGGACAAGAATATCACTGGGAATGTTAAAACGGTTGATTATTTCAAACTTGTGGATAGGAGACAAATGTTTCAATAAATTGTATTCTGTAACAAGCCGTTTCGACTTACCAGCATACGCAGAATGGCAATTATAGTATATTAGCAACAATTCCTCATCACTTAATTGCGAGCGAATGATTTTCACATACTTCATCTTGGCATTGAACCTTCTATTACTAAGAGGACATGAGTCTGCAATAGTCAACAGTCGGTACAACGTTCTGAAATAATGCGAAATATCCGACCTACTTGTGACAAATAGCTTGCAATATTGTTCAACTCCATAGCTATATGCCTCTTTGGAAGTCTTACCTAACAAATCATCCTGCTTAATCGCTTTTTTCAACTTCATAATGACAGTATGCAGCGAATGACCTTTACCTGCATTTACTATTCTGTCCTTTACCTGTATATATATGTCAAAGTAAGAATAAAAGGTACTTTCGTATTGTTGTAAGGTCATTGTGGTAAGTTGAAGTTGGTTAACCATTCTTGATCTCTCCAACTCTTCAACTTGCTTACTGAACTCCTCTATTTGTTGATTCAAGGAAGCCTGATTGGTTCTCACATCCTTCTGCTGTTCTTTCAAGGCTATGAAATAAAGAAGAGATGCAGCAAAGGCTAGTAATGTGCCTATAACACCACCTACAAAATCTCCGAATTGACCAATAATTGCCTCGTCTATAGTATCGGAAAACTCCCAACTGCTACAAAACAAGAATATAATAGCAGACAAAAGCAATCCTAAAATTGCAGACAAAACAACAATAAAACAGAATGTCTCGGAGAAGAATATTTTCTTTAGTTTATTAATAACCATATTTAATGTAGTGCTTACATAAACTTTGAAGTACTACGTTAGTACTCAATTTAGGACATAACCCTTTATATAGGCACTTTTGCAAGTGCCTACATATTGAGATGTTAAAAATTTTACTTGTTTATTAACTATTTCATACATTTTACCCACAAGTGATTTCGGCTGCACTCGGCATAGTTCAAACAAGTTTGGCTCTGCGCTCGTTTGCATGAAAATTCTTCGCTCGACAATCTGATAGCAAGCTTTCATTGTTCTCACTTATCGAAAAAGTTTCATACTTTTTCTCGCCATGGCAAAGTTCAAGCAAGCTTGCTTTGCTCATGACTTATCGAAAAAGTTCCAAATCTTCACTGCTATACATAATCAAATGTTTTAAATTTAGCAGCGAAGTTACTTCTTTCTAAACTAAGCTCTAACTCGTGTGCTTACATATACCTGTTTTTTTCAATGGTGGAGGAGGTGGCGGTGGTGTGTGTGTGTAGTCAGGAATGCTACAGCTATGACTTTGCGTAGAACCAATTCTACTTGTTTTTTTTGTATTTGTTATTTTACTCATAATACTTTTATTTTGTGTTATATATTATAGTTACTTTTAAGATATACAACTGTTTCTTGGTTGGCGTATTCTATATCGCTTTTCTGCGGTGTACAATTCATATCATCACGAAAGAAACAAACTTTTTCTGCTTCTGCCTTCAAATTGAAATATTGATCGGCAATTTCATCTGTTGTCAGTGCTTTATAGTCAATATTGAAAAACAATCGTTCAAAACGCCTGTTTATGTCGTGAAGAAGTTTGCTCTTCTCATTCAAAGTTCTTATATACTTTGAGTATGGAAAGTAGGGCTTGACAGCTTGTATTACTTGGGTTATGGCGATCATGCCTGCCCAAAGTTGAGGCACAATCTGCCATATTGTCCATGCGGCAATACTACTTGATGAAACGATTGCCAAACAAATATTTATGCGTTTATCGTATTTCTGATAACGCATTATCATAGCGTCTATCACGTATGCCTTGAAAACGAAATTACTTAAACTTCCCCAAACTCTATTTCTCATTTTCTATATGTATCAAAAAGCTAATGTATCTGTTGGAAAAGCCCCTTTAAAATCATCCTCCGTATAAGGATTATCATGAGAAAATGTTAAAGTTGGCATGTTTGTATAGAGAAGAGCATCGCCAATGTAACCTAATCGGTTTTTTGCTACAATTATCAATGCTTTGTTACGCATGTCGTTACCTTTTTCATCGTCATAGATATGAAAATACTCTGGTCTATGAACAAAGCAGACGACATCACTATCATCGCAAATAGTTCCACTATCTCTAAGGTCAGTTAAAACAGGACGATGTTCATATCGCTTTTCATCCTCTGCATTTCTGTTCAACTGAGAAAGCACCACTATCGTAATGTTGAACTCTTTTGCCAAGGCTTTTAATTTCCTCGTTATATAGTTCAACTCCAGATATCTGTTTTCTGTGAAGCCTGTTTTTGCAAAAATCAATTGTAAATAGTCGATGAAAACGACCTTCACTTGATATTCTTGTACTGCTTCTTCAACAGTTTTACAAATGTCATCTATAGTGTAAGTCGATTTTGTATCCAGATAAACTGGTGCATTTGCTATTCTAGGTAATCCCTTGTCTATTTTTTCCCATTCCCCTGCAACCAGTTGACCACTAAGCAATCCTCTATACTTTATGTTAAGCGTACATGCAATAAGCATATTAGTACACAACTGCTCTGTACTCTCTAATGAAATATATAGCGAAGGTATATTATTTTCAATTGAGATATTTCTCAACAAGTTAAAGGCAAAAGCTGTTTTGCCCATACCAGTTCGTCCACCTATCGTGACAAGAGTACCTTCAACAAATCCACCAAGAACTTCATCAAGTCTTTCAAAACCTGTTGACAATCCAATCAAATGGTCAGGGGTTGCCTCCTGTATTCTTTTTACAGAATTATATATAGTATCTTTTATTTCTTTCATGTGATTTACTTTTTTATATAACCTCACTAACGCTCACCTCATCCATAATCTTGCGCCACAAGTTCCTGGTCATGGTCATGGTGGGTGATATAATGAAACTATAATATTGCTTTTTAGAACAGATAATCATATTGCGACAATATCTCCTGATAGTCATTTTCGTATCTGGTCTTGTCGTTAGGACTGATATGAGGACTTTTGATAATCAGTTCCATTTCTTGGAGTACCTTGCCTCCTTCACGCATGATGGGGTCGAGGTTTTCCTTGAATTGCTCGATAAATGGGGCATAGTAGTAGCCTATCTCCTTGATGATAAAGGTATAGGTATTCCATGCCTTGTTGATGTCCATGCGTTTTTGTGCCAACTCTGCCAACACATATTCTCGCAGGTAGTCGATGTTTTCGGCTTGGACAGCGACCTCATTAGCTGTTTTCACTGGGTGGAAGTAGCGGTCGATGATGGTTTCTCGCTCTTGCAGATTACGCTGGTAGAATGGATTGATATCTGTTATTGATGTGCCGTTTGGCTCCACTTCCTCAAAGTGCTCGGCATGGACACCTGCAATGGTAACGCTGATACCACCCACATCCATCACAAGACGACGATCTCGGTTGATGCGGATGACATAGCCTTCCAATCCTGCCAATTCTCCACTGGTGATACGGAGCAGGATGCGGTTGCGGGCATAGTAATGGAATGGTTTAAGCAGGAAACGGATGCGTTCGGGCTCAGTCTCGTTGACACGCATGAATGGTCGCATCTGTGAATCTTTAATTTCTGCCACTTTGCCCGTGCTACAATTCTTGCACAGATGAGTGCGAGGAAATTTCTTGTCAAGATAGTTTTGTATCTCTTCGGGAAAACCTTGGAAGAAGATAAGTCCGCTGACAGTCGGTATTTCTTTGTGCTGCACTTTCTGCTTGCCCATTCTCTTGAAATACCTTATAGTTTTATGCACAAAATATGTTATACCGTCTTTGGTCAACTGCGCTTCCATGCCCTTCACTTTGCTATGATGCACAAAGAGATACGACCATGTGGTTCCGTCCGATTGAAGACACTTCTTTACCTCTGAACCAGTCTTTACGTCTGGCTCAGTAAAGTGGTTGCCCTCTGGAGAAACACGTTTCTCGTCGGCTGTAGAAAAAGAATTCGTACCATCCGGTTTCATAAATCCTGCTCTACTTTATGTAATTAGCTACAACCATACATGATAGTTGTGAAAGCCTAGTCAATTTGTTATTGTCGTGCATAATCTTAATCGCATTTATGAGTATCAGACATTACAGATTTTGCATATGTATTTTACATTCGTTACACTTTCTTCTTATAAAAGAGCAAAAACAGCCGAAACAAGTGCAAATCTGCCACTTGGAGAAATCATCCAAGTCAGATTTGCTAAACATTTGCGTGATTTTTTTAGAATGACTAACAGAAAATGATAAAATCTGACATGTAATCCAACTAATTTTCGTATTTTTGTGGCGAGTTCGCTCTTTTATAAGAAGAAAGCGTGAAATTTGCTAAACATTTCCCCCATCATTTCTGGATGGTGTAAATGCGACCATTTATTTACAAATCTTTTAAAATCTTTTGATAAAATCCTCACGCTCAGCAATCTGAAAACTAGTTTTCATTGCACTCGCTTAATCGGATTTTTCTTATAATCCGTGCATTGGCTTCGTTGATGGTTGCCATGTCTAACGACTGTAAGTAAATCTGTGTGGTCTTGAAGGAGTTGTGCCCCATACCCTCGCTGATGGTGGCTATCGGTATGTTCATGTGCAGGGCGATGCTTGCCCAGGTATGGCGTGCCACGTAGGTGGTGAGCGGTATCTTCAAGCCTACCATCTCACCAATTTTCTTCAGGTTATAGTTGGTGTTGTGCTCCACCTTGCGGTATGCGGTGTATGGAGAGGATTCCTTACCTGTCAGGATGGGTAGCAGATAAGGAGAGTCCTTGGTTTGCTCGGCATATTTGTCGATAATGGTTTGCATCGGTTTCATCCACTCAATATTGAGGTTTTGGTGGGTCTTGCGACGGTTGTAGTTTACCATACTACATTTCAAGTCTGTCTTCTTCAGAAATGCCATATCTACGAATGCCATTCCACGCAGATAGAAACTGATAAGAAACAGGTCTCGCGCCTTGTCAAGGGAGAAACCTCTTGGCAAGTCCAATTTCTCTATCTTGCGAATTTCCTTGACAGTAATGGCACGTTTGGCAGTTCTCACGTTAGCGGTCTGCACGTGAGAAAAGATATCATTGGGTGGAGCTTGCCCTGCTTCCACCGCCTTGTTGTAGAGGGTGCGGAGGGTTCGCAGATAGAACGCTACGGTGTTTTGTCCGACACCTCTGTTCCATAGCCATGCCTGATACATTTCCATCATCTCGCTTGTCATTTGTGAGAAGGTAAGGTCTTCATTGCCACGAAATTCCATGAAACGGTTGGTAGCACTGACATAGTTACTCTTGGTGCCGATGCACTGCATTTGTTCTTTCTTGACTATCTGCTGGCGAAAGAAAGCAAAAACGCTCTGGCTCGATGGCAGTTGCTGTATCTCCTTGGCTATGTCGTCAATGGTATAAGAGATGCCCTCTGCATCCTTATCACGGATGATACGCTGCATCTGCTTCATCTCCCAATCTATCTGCGACTGGATTAGCTGTAGATGTGCCTGTCGGTTGTTGTGGTTAGAAACAATGATAGCCGACTTCTTGTCGTTCCACTCCTCTGGAAAGACATGATAGTCGGTACTAATCCAGCGCAGACTGCGCTGATGGATGAGGTGATAATACAATGTGCCTTCCTTTCCTGGCACCGAGGATGTACGGAACTTTACTTTTACTGTTGCCATAATGCTAACTTTTTTATTTGTGAATAATGTTGCTTTTTAATTATTTACGCCTTATTTATATATGTAAGCAACGGTATGGCAAGTATGTTTCTTTCGCCTTGCTCTATTTTCTGCAAGAGTCGGCTCTTGGGGAATTTTCCATTCCCTAATATCTTTTTAGAACTTTTAAAAACACCAACAGATAGTATCTGATTATAAATACGTAATTTTGCGCCACAAATAATGGTAAGCAAAAAAAGATATGAAAAGAAATCTTATGTACGCTGCACTCTTGGCTGCAGCATTGATGGTGTCTTGCAATGGCAAGAACACCGCACAGAACGAAGTGAACACCGACTCAACAAGCGTGGCTGACACAACAGCTGCCGAAAGCGTAGACCTCGCTGCCGTTGCCGGCACATACGAGGGCACACTGCCTGCAGCCGACTGCCCGGGCATCAAGACCGTGCTCACTATCAACGCCGACAGCACATATCAGCTGCAGCAGGACTATATCGACCGCAAGGATGGTCACGACGAGGCAAGCGGTGTGCTGGAGGTTCTCGACAACAGCGTACTGATGCTTGTTCGTCCATCAAGCGGCGAGCACACCTTCTACAAGGTTATGGACAACAGCCGCGTAATTATGACCGACTCACTCGGCAATGAGCCTGAGGGCGAAACAGCCAAGCTGTATGTGCTGACAAAGAAGTAAGCCGAACGTATGAATATTCTCGAACTATCACAGACCCGTTTCTCCGCTCGCAAATTCACCGACGAGGCGGTAAGCGACGACGATTTGGCATATATCCTCGAGTGCGTGCGATTGGCTCCGTCGGCTGTCAACCGCCAGCCGTGGAAGTTTGTCGTTGTGCGCAGCAAGAAGGCTAAGGAACAGCTCTGGCAGGCGTACGACCGCGAATGGTTCCGCACTGCTCCGCTCTATATCGTGTGCATGAAGAACAACAGCGAGTGCTGGACACGCCGCTACGACGACAAGCAGCACGGCGATATCGACGTGGCTATCGCTACCGAGCATCTGTGCCTCGCCGCTACGGAGCGCAACCTCGGCACTTGCTGGGTGTGCAACTTCGACACCGACATTATGAGCCGCCTCTTCCCCTCTGCCGACTTCGAGACTGTAGCAATCATCCCTATCGGACATATAGCCGAGGATTGTCCGCGTGCAGAGAAGAAGCGCAAGGCTATCGAAGAGATTGTTGAAGAAATATAATCAAAACAAGTAAAAGAATACAAAAAGGAGCCTTAACCACATACTAAAGCTCCGACATATCGAATTTGACACTCTACCTCAGAAACCAACGCTTCCAAGGTGGAGTGTCATTTTTATATACATTATTTATCTTGCTCCTCGCCACAAGCACTTTTGTCGTCCAATTCTCCTTCGGGCTGTTGAGCCTCAAAGAATCTTTTGGCTGAAAGGGGAGAAACAACCGATCGCCCTGTCTTCGATTCCAATTGTTCTCTTGCAACACGAGCCACATCACCTCCTTCTTTTGCACAAGTTTTGTTTTCGTCTAAAGTCTGAGGATTCTTTGCTTTGGTTATACTCGTTGTAGAAAGTTCTGCAAGCATATTCAGCACAAGTTCCTCGTTAGTCATGTTATCACGAAGATTTTCCTTCTTCAAGCCTTTCAACTTCTTGTATTCCTTTGATGTCCTGCCAGCCCATGACTGATAGATGATGTCGGTCAAAGTAGCATACTGCACTCCTTCTTCTACATTATGAAGTTTCCATTGGTCGGTCAAATCCTTGCGTATCTCAATGCTTTTCAATCGCTGGTTGATCCAATTGTCCGAATAACCCAATCGCTTATAGTCTATCATAGCCTGCTGAATACTCAGCTCTGGATCCTGCATCTGATCAAGTCGTTCTGCTCCAACTTTGGCAAGCCATGTTTTAAACGGCTCAGCCTTTGGTGAAGGCACGGACTGAATGATACGCAAAAGTTGCTCTGTATCAGCAACATCTGTCAAGCGCATCTTTCCGTCAGCAGCAGGCATTTTCAAACCGTTACAATTTGTAACGGTTTCATTTCCCTCATCCTTAAGTCGCTTTTTAAGGACTCGCCAATATGTTTGCGGATTAGGACTTTCCGTCAATACCGCCACGACATCAACAACAGAGAAATACCACTTCTCTTGTTCGTCGTTCCAGATGGCACGAATCTTATCGCCGCCAAAAAGTTTTATAGAGTTCTTATTCACCATTTTATTACTTGTTTATTACATTAGGTTCTCATCTGTCGAACAAAATCATTAAATGTAGGAACCACCTACAAATATACAACAAAGTTATTGTTTATCATGCAAATTAACATAGATTAAAGAAGGAGAGAAGGGCGAAGAAACGAAGGGGAAACAAACAGAAAAGCGTCCCTACTCCACTGCGGAATAGGGACGCTTTGTTTATTTAAAAAGAATCTGATTCGGTCTGATTACATCATGCCACCCATGCCCGGGTTGCCCATCGGCATAGCCGGAGCCTTCTCCTCAGGCTTGTCGCAGATGATGCACTCGGTTGTGAGGAACATGCCTGCGATAGAAGCAGCGTTCTCAAGAGCTACGCGCTCCACCTTAGCCGGGTCGATGACACCTGCTGCGCGGAGGTCTTCGTAAGCGTCCTTGCGAGCGTTGTAACCGAAGTCGCCCTCGCCCTCGCGAACCTTCTGAACGACGACAGCACCCTCGCCACCGGCGTTCTTTACAATCTGGCGAAGCGGCTCCTCGATAGCACGACGCACGATGTTGATACCTGTCTGCTCGTCAGCGTTCTCGCCCTTGAGCTCTGCAAGCTCCTTCTGAGCGCGGATGTATGTTGTGCCGCCACCAACGACAACGCCTTCCTCCATTGCTGCACGTGTAGCGCAGAGAGCGTCGTCAACGCGGTCCTTCTTCTCCTTCATCTCTACCTCGCTGTTAGCACCTACGTAGAGAACGGCTACGCCACCGGCGAGCTTTGCAAGACGCTCCTGCAGCTTCTCCTTGTCGTATGCGCTCTTAGTGTTTGCAATCTCGCTCTTGATCTGAGCAACACGGTCGGCGATGAGTTCCTTCTGACCGCAGCCGCCTACGATAGTGGTGTTGTCCTTAGAAACGGTAGCCTTCTCGCAAGAACCGCAGAGGTCGAGTGTAGCCTTGTCGAGGCTCAAGCCCTTCTCCTCGCTGATTACGACGCCACCGGTCAGAGTAGCGATATCCTCGAGCATAGCCTTGCGACGGTCGCCGAAGCCAGGAGCCTTCACAGCGCAGATCTTCAAGCCTGCACGCAGACGGTTCACAACCAATGTTGTGAGTGCCTCAGAGTCAACGTCCTCAGCGATGATGAGCATCGGGCGTCCGCTCTCTGCAGCCGGCTGAAGGATAGGCAACAGGTCCTTAACACTACTGATCTTCTTGTCGTAGATAAGGATGTACGGATTGTCCATAACGCACTCCATCTTCTCAGAGTCGGTTACGAAGTAAGCGCTCAGATAGCCGCGATCGAACTGCATACCTTCTGTTACGCCGATGTTTGTGTCGCGGCTCTTGCTCTCCTCAATGGTGATTACGCCGTCCTTAGACACCTTGCGCATTGCGTCTGCCAGAAGCTTGCCAATCTCTGGGTCGTTATTAGCAGAAACGGTAGCTACCTGCTCAATCTTGTCGTAGTTGTCGCCAACGATCTCTGCGTTTGCCTTGATGTGTGCTACGACAGCAGCTACTGCCTTGTCGATACCACGTTTCAGGTCCATTGGGTTAGCACCTGCGGTTACGTTCTTCAAGCCCTCGGTTACGATAGCCTGAGTGAGGATTGTAGCGGTTGTTGTACCGTCACCTGCGTCGTCGCCGGTCTTGCTTGCTACGCTCTTAACGAGCTGTGCGCCAGTGTTCTCGAACTTGTCCTCGAGTTCCACTTCCTTAGCTACGGTCACACCGTCCTTTGTAATCTGCGGAGCACCGAACTTCTTCTCGATAACCACGTTGCGGCCTTTCGGACCGAGTGTCACCTTTACTGCGTTAGCCAACTTGTCGACACCGTTCTTCAACAGGTCGCGTGCATCCATATTGTATTTAATATCTTTAGCCATTTCTTTAATTATTAATTATTAGTTATTAATTTTTATTTCTGAACAACAGCGAGCACATCACTCTGACGCATGATGAGATACTTTGTGCCTTCAACCTCAAGCTCTGTACCAGAATACTTGCCGTAGAGCACTTCGTCACCTTCTTTCAGAACCATTTCCTCGTCCTTTGTGCCGTTACCTGCTGCAACGATTGTACCGTGCTGCGGTTTCTCTTTTGCTGTATCAGGAATGATGATTCCACCGACTTTTTCTTCTGCCTGTGCAGGGAGTACAAGAACTCTGTCTGCTAATGGTTTAATGTTCATAATTCTTATGCTTTAAGTTTTTTATAATTACTATTGGTTGTTGCGACGGCTCATTTGCCGTCCGCTTTCGTTAAGGATATAGCCAAAAGCGTGCCAAAGCACTATCGAGTTACAGCACATGACAAATATGACAGACCAAGAGTGACAGAATTGACACATACAAACGTTCTTTTACTTTTTTACTCTTTTATTTTTTACTTTTAAAAGTATGCTTTTGTGGCTGCGTGGTACGGGCAAGATGCCCATACCTCCTAATTTTTTACCCTTTTACTTTTTTACTTTTTTACTTTTTAGTACCTTTGCACGTTAGATTAAGCGACACCTCTAAATATATACTGTCACAAAGCAACAAGACAAACAAAAATAAATGAAAAAGTACATACTCGACCTTACGGTCAACAGCGTTGAAGCTCTGAGCGACAAGCACGTGCTCATCAAGCTCACCGACGACAAACCGCTGCCCGAGATGCTTCCGGGTCAGTTCGTAGAGGTGCGCGTAGACAATTCGCCGTCTACATTCCTGCGCCGCCCCATCTCTATCAACAACGTGGATTACGACCACAACGAGCTTTGGCTCCTCGTAGCTGCCGTAGGCGACGGCACACGCCAGCTGCAGAAGCTGCAGAAAGGCGACCGCCTCAACTGCGTGCTGCCACTCGGCAATTCGTTCACAATGCCGACAGACAGTACACAGAAGGTGCTGCTCGTAGGTGGCGGCGTGGGCGTGGCTCCGCTGCTCTACTTCGGCAAGCGCATCAAGGCGATGGGCGGCGAACCGACGTTCCTGCTCGGCGCACGCTCGGCTAAGGACGTGCTGGAGCGCGAACTCTTCGAGCAGGTAGGACGTGTGCTCATCACCACCGAGGACGGATCCGAGGGCGAAAAAGGCTTCGTAACCAACCACTCCGTACTGGCTCAGGAGCACTTCGATCGCATCTCTACCTGCGGACCGAAGCCGATGATGATGGCTGTGGCTCGCTACGCCTTCAAGAACGACATCGAGTGCGAGGTATCGCTCGAGAACAAGATGGCGTGTGGCGTCGGAGCATGTCTCTGCTGCGTAGAGAAGACAGTAGAAGGCAACAAGTGTGTATGTAAGGAAGGTCCGGTAATGAATATAAAGAAACTGACATGGCAGATTTAAGTGTAAAGATTGGCGGTCTGAAACTGAAAAACCCCGTGATGACCGCATCGGGAACATTCGGATACGGTCTGGAGTTCGCCGACTTCGTGCCGCTCGAAGAGATTGGTGGCATCATCGTTAAGGGTACCACACTCAACCCACGCGAAGGCAACGACTATCCGCGCATGGCTGAGACACCGCAGGGTATGCTCAACTGCGTGGGCCTTCAGAACAAGGGTGTCGACTATTTCTGCCGCAACATATATCCGCAGATAAAGGACATTGACACAAACATGATTGTCAACGTGAGCGGTTCGTCGCCAGACGACTACGCCGAGTGCGCTGCACGCATCAACGAACTGGAGAACATCCCGGCAATCGAGCTGAACATCTCCTGCCCTAACGTCAAGCAGGGCGGCATGGCTTTCGGCGTAACCACAACGGGCGCAGCCAGCGTGGTGCGTGCCGTACGCGAACGCTACAACAAACCCATCATCGTGAAGCTCTCGCCGAACGTGACCGATGTCACCGAGATTGCAAAGGCTGTAGAGGCAGAGGGTGCTGACAGCGTATCGCTCATCAACACACTCATGGGCATGGCCATCGACATCGAGCGTCGCCGCCCAATGCTCAGCATCAACACAGGCGGACTGAGCGGTCCGGCTGTCAAGCCGGTTGCCGTACGCATGGTATGGCAGGTGGCTAAGGCTGTGAAGATTCCGGTAGTAGGTCTTGGCGGCATCTGCACCGCCGAAGATGCTATCGAGTTCCTCATGGCTGGCGCAACAGCCATTGAGATTGGCACCGCCAACTTCCTCGACCCTGCCGTAACCATCAAGGTGCGCGACGGCATCAACAATTGGCTCGACAATCACGGCTGCTCTTCTGTAAGCGAGATTATCGGTGCATTGGAAGACTAATTTCTATAGCCCTGCTTCAGGGTATTAGAAAGTTGAGATGATAAGCCGTCAAGATGTCGACATCGCTACATCTACAATGGCAAACTTTTGGACATTAACTATAAATATAAACGTAGCGGAGACTCTCCGCTACGTTTTTTTCTATTGTCCGCTATAATTGATCGCTTTCGCTATGACTTCTGTTGAATTACGACGAATTTGAATATATTTCGACGAATTTTTCGATGCAAAAATGCTTGAACATTCCAAGCATTCACGGCTCTTCGAGGATGACGCTCATCCTTTCGCTAGTCATTTCAACCAAAGAATCTTCCATCCGCTGCCATGCCTTCTTGTGGGCAAGGACAGGGCGGCGATACAGATGCTTCGGTATACGAATTATCCATACTCGCTTGTTTGTATCATCAGTTACAAATTCCTCTATACTTAGTCCTTCAGATGATAGATAAGTGCATTGTTCTGTGAGTTTGAACGTCACCGACTGCATGTTTGCAGGCTGACCATTAAAAGTAAGTCTTGAAATATCTGTCCAGATAATTTCAAGCGTCTTATCCTTAACTCCAAGCACAAGATGCACTCCCTCCATATTGGCGATAGCCGATACGTAGGATATAACATCATTTTTCTCGTCCCCACAGAACGAGTTCTTCAAATTTTTAAATTCCTTCCATTCACAGCGAGCATTTTCTTGTGGGTACTCACGGAGGAGGTATTGTTGTAGGTCGTGTTCAAGTATTTTCATATTTTATCTTGATAGTTTTTGTCTTTTATCCCAAAATACCTTAGTGTTTCGGTAAAAATACATGGTTTATTCTTTTTCCACTGGGTAGAAAGACATTCTTCAGTAGCATCACATTTCGCATCTTCTAAAAACATCGTTGATGAACATATAGGATAACGTCTGCATTCTTTTTTCTTGTTATACGTTAATAATCTCGCCATAATTAGTTCTACTCCATACAATATCGCTGACTCTTTGTATGCAGACATTTTTCCACCGACCATATTTTTTGGAAGTACACTCTGATTCTTTCCATCTATAAAAGGATACCCGTAGTGATTTAATAGTTTCTCTTTAAAAATCTCCCTATAGGATATGTTACAATCATATAAAAAATCAATAAGCTGGTGATGACATTTACTGCAGTCCAATATACAATTATTTATAACTTGGGAATAATATTCTAAATCCGTACCCATTAATGCTTCCAAACTTCCTTTAAAATCATTAGAGAAAATGTTCAATAGTCTATAAAAAGGCATACTCTTTCCCTTATATGAAACAGCATAGTCGCGAATAACAGATTGGTACAAATCCTTTCCATCCCAATTTGGATGCTGTTTAAATAACTTGAGTACTTCAAAGAAACCAATGCCTGGATTATCCCAAAGCAAAGCACACAAACAAATAGACGCTATTTTCTTATTATCCTGTGCTATATCAGGCATAGTTTTACTTATAATAAGTTCGACTGCATGGTAGGGTATTATGGCGTGGCTTACATCGTTATTAATCATAGATTGAATAGCATGAGCCATACCCTCAATGACACAACGATGTCCAAATTGAAATCCATGTTCTTTCGCTTTGTCGTTTTCAAAATCATAACACCCTATCCATACAGCTGTTTTCTCTTTTTTTGCGATGGATATTTCACGTTCATCTATTTCTATGTCGGAAATATTAAAATCTGTTGTTTTAGTTCCTTCAAGATTGTTGAAATGAAATATAAATTGATGAATGTGCCTATCTGTTTCCCATAACTTTAATGGGACATTTATTTCATCGTTATTTCTTATATAATCACGATACTTCGCAAACATTCTATTGTACATATCACTCATCCTTATGCCATATAAACTTGTGATATGCTGTATGTAATGTATATATTCATGAACAAATGTTGCATATGCAGATAATGTCATATTGTCCAAGTTCTCCAAATCAATATTATCATCTACGTACATGTGCAAATGGTTTGTTTCATACTTACTACATTTGCCATTTAAAATGTCATAATCAAAAAAAGACATACCCATTCGTTCGTAAAAACTTTAAATTGGAGAATTTAAATCAAATGACCTTTCAAGTTCCAATTCTGGACGAGTCAAAAGAATTGGCATTTCCTTTTGCTCTTCTTTTACAATGTTTGAAGCATGTTTTGCTCTCGTAGCAGCCCAATTTCTAAGTGCTGCTATTTGCTCTCGCATTGTAGTTGATAAAGGAACCGTTTCATATATTGCGTCCATAATATGCGATGCATTTAGAACTGGATTCTCAGGGTTGTCAACATAAGCAGCAAACATCGCTTCTTTTATGCACTCTTCAATTTCTGCACCGTTGAATCCTTCGGTTTTTTTACTAAGCATACCTATAGGATATCGAGAAGGATCCTGTCCTTTTTTTTGAAGATGAATAGAGAATATATTTTCTCGTTCCTTGGCTGTGGGAAGATCCACAAAGAAAATTTCATCAAAGCGTCCCTTTCTCAGTAATTCAGGAGGAAGAAGATTAATGTTATTTGCTGTAGCTACTACAAATACAGGAGATTTTTTCTCCTGCATCCAAGTCAAAATCGTAGAAAAGATGCGAGAAGTTACTCCACCATCAGTGGAGCCACTGGATTGTACACCATTGAGTCCCTTTTCAATTTCGTCTATCCACAAAACACATGGTGCGACTGCTTCAGCAGTTGCTATCGCTTTTCTTATATTATCCTCGCTACTGCCAACAAGTCCTTGATAGACTTTACCTATATCCAGCCTAAGCAACGGCATGTTCCAATATGAGGCAATACTTTTTGCCGTAAGACTCTTGCCGCAACCTGGCACGCCAAGGAGCAATAAGCCCTTAGGCTCTTGAAGACCGAAATCTCGAGCTTTTTTTTCGTATGCCTTTTGCCTTTTGAACAGCCAATCTTTAAGAATTTCCATACCTCCAACATCCTTGAGATCTTCATTTTTAGGGAAATAATCAAGAATGCCAGACTTCTTAATAATTTGCTCTTTTTCTGAAGAAACAGTGTATGGAGCATTCTGCCCTAAATCGTCCTTAACAGCTGCTAGACAAAATGCCAAATCAGCTTCCATTGAAGTCATACCTAAAGCCGCATCCACCATTCTGTTACGCATTTCCATCGACAGATTGATTTTGCATTGTCTTTCAACTACTCCAAGTGTCTTTTCCATATCAAATCTATCAGGTAATGGAATGTTCAATACGGTTACATACTTATCCAATTCTACAGGCAATTTATAAACTGCTGATAAAATTATGGCGTGAGTATTTGTATGCCTTGCTCTTTCTGCGATAGAACGAATGTAGTATTTAATATTTTCTTCTTCTATGTAGTTGTTGAAATCTTCCAACACAAAGACATCCTTACTTGCATCCTTATCATTGAGGATATATTTTAATACTTCTTCTGGTTCAACGATTTCTTCGCCGTCTTTATTAATCACAGGCTGAGGTTTATCGCCATTAAGTCTTCGCAAGCCATCAACGCAAGTCCAATTGAAAATACGAACGTCATTACCTTCAGATTTTAAAACATTGATTATCCCCTCTATTTTTTGTTTGGTTCTATCGTACTCAAAACTAGTCAAATACAGGACAGGATAAAAAGCTTTAAGCATATCTTTAATTTTCGAATATACAGCTTCCATTTTGATATTATTTCTGTTCTACGGATTGTGTAATGTTTCTACGAGGCTTCATTTTTGTTAGATATTTGGCAGGAATATTTGTTTTCTTTGTCATGACTCTTTTGTTACCCAGTAACTGTTCAAGAACATCCATAGCATCATGAGCTCTTTCATTAACATCGTTAGGAAGATAGTCAGAATCTGTAACAATAGTTCCATCTTTTAAAATGACAAACTTTATCTGCGCAACAGGTTCTTCCTCGTTTTTATCTTTTGAACGACCCACCATAAAAAAGCAATAAACTTCTTCAGTTGTAGGGGTGAATCGATCATTCGCTTTATAAGTAAAGCCCTTTTTCTTAAATTCTTGAACCAAGGAGTTTTTGGCATATGCGGCATTTAAGGCATAGAATTGGTTTTGTAATTCTTCTACTTTTTGCACTGCATTAGGCATATAATAGGTATTATATGTTACCTCATTTGTTGTAAGATTAAGTTTAAGGGCAAATTCACCGTACAACTTAGTTCCATGGTTTGCATCTATTACAAGTAACTCATTTCCGTTAATAGAATACGTCCACCCCAAGGTATCACACGCAGATTTTAAAACATCTACGTGCATCACATGAGGATTGCGTACAAATCTTGATGATTCAAATCTAGACATATCAATCTTTGTATTTGGTCAATTAACATAAAGCTCTAAAGCAGCCAAAGGAGAATAAGAGAGGTTGGAACGTAAACA